>Ga0172377_10000612_pt1 | contig 34142 bp, 27 predicted proteins | sample Pumphouse3metaG_FD_119749 | JGI IMG/M metagenome (GOLD analysis project Ga0172377, IMG submission 119749) | Leachate microbial communities from a municipal landfill in Southern Ontario, Canada - Pumphouse #3 metaG | ecosystem: Engineered > Solid waste > Landfill > Unclassified | place: Canada... | reverse complement strand
ATATAGGACGGCCTTGGTGTTTAAGGCGTCAAAGCAGGTTTCGAGTAAAAGGAAATCGGCCCCGCCGTCAATCAGACCCTTGATCTGGGGTCTGTAGGCTTCCGACATATCATCGAAGGAAAAGAGACGTTCCGTCGGTTTGTCCATATCGTAAACCAATGACAGCGATTTGGTTGTGGGGCCCACGCAGCCGGCTACCCAGATTTTGCGGCCTTTTTCGGCAAAAGTGTCTGAAACTTTCCGGGCGATTTGAGCGCCTGCGAGACTCAGTTCGTAGCAACTGCCCTCAAGGCCATAGTCTTTCTGGGATATTCTGTTGGCGTTGAAGGTGTTAGTCTCTATGATGTCGGCTCCTGCCAGCACATACTCCGTGTGTATCTGCGAAATGATTTCGGGATGCGAGAGATTGAGACGCTCGTTGTCGCCGCCGGTTTCGGATTGCGGTAAAGAGAGTTTTTGGATCATTGTGCCCATAGCTCCGTCCAGAAGTGCGACACCGTTCTCCAAAAACTCCTTGAATTCCTGTCTTACATCTTTGAAGTCCATAATACTAACACCGAATTCGGATTGGATTCTCCAAAGATAGGATTTTTTAACGATTATTCCTTATTGGGCTTCAGACGGACAACAAGATCGCTCAGAAGTTCCGCTTCGTCACTATTTCCCTGAAGCGCAGTTGCGGAAAAGACGCTGATTGCCTCGTCCTTAGGAAGAACGATCTTGTCAACTCCTTCAGCTACAGGCACATACACCATAAACATATAAGTGTGCACGTACGGCTCATTCCTCATTCTGGAATCGTGACGGTGGGAACCCACATAAGCCACATCGCCTTCCTTAAGAAATGCGGTGAATGTGCCTTCCCAATTACCGCCGCCGAAAAAGTCAGAATAATAAGGAACAGAGAAGGCGCATTTTGAAGTACCAGAAGTAAACTCGGCAATCCTATCGCCATCCGAAGAAGCTGCCAGAAAATACGCCCCCTTGCTATTCTTAGGCAAAGTTACCGTTTGCCCCTTGCACGTCAACGCATTGGCAAAATCCGCCTCACCGAATGTAAAAGGAACACCTTTGCAGACAAGAGTTTCTGGCAGAAGTTCCGCAGAGAAAGAATGCCAATCTTTGTCAAAATGACCGAAAGCGCTGAAAGCGTCAGACGAAATCGCCACCTTGTCAAAATCAAGATTTATAGGGCTATATTCTGACCTCTCTACCTTAGCGGCAGGAGCGGAAAATCTGACTCTGAATGTGTTAGGAGAAAATGCCCCGGCCTTTACTTTCAATGAGCTACCGCTGACAGACGCAACTCCTTGAGCCTCTTCTATTCCGTTAGTGACCTCGGCCGAAAGGATAGGCGCGTTAAAGTCAACAGTACCTTCGATTCCTTTCCCGGAAAGCTCGTAAACCCTTACTATGTAGCCATCTCCATCCTCGGCTTTTTTGAAAGACCTGATTCGAAGCTCCGGAGTTGAAGTACTAACAAATGAATATTGCCTTCCGAGACTCCCGATATGCTTGTCCACCGCGACTGCCACCTTCCTCTGACTAAGAGCGTCAGCCAAGAGATTAGCCTCACCGCCATCCAATGCTCCCGAATGTCCTACAATTGAATAAGTGAACTCGTGAGGGCCGATGTCCAAAGTCTGCTGATTACCGTAGCCTTTTTTTGCGGACGGCGTGTGCAACAGCGTAAGCCTCAACGTGTTGTCATCAGGCTTGTCCCATCCGTACTTGCAATCATTCATTATCGTGACGCCGTAAGAGCCGTCGTCAGAAGTCATATCCGCCCATTGCTGAGCAGGGACCTCGTAAGCGGTCTCAGTGTTATTGCCCCTTTTAATGTAACCTAACCCGAGATCATAAGCGGCTTCCTTGCACGAAAATGACAACGGGAATGACGCTTTGAGAAGGGAATTTCTCTCCTGCCAATCAATGCTGTTCTTAATGTCTATTCTGTCATCATAAGCACCGTCTGTCAGGGAAATATACTGCACGAAAGAAGAATTGCCATACTTCCTCTCAACCTTGATGGTGGCTTTTAGAGGGCCTGCCTGCTCAGTGGTTATGCTCACGTCATTTGTGACGTAAGAAGGCTTTTGGTCCATCACTTTCTTGAGGATCTCCCAAGCCGGCCAAGAGTTAGACTCATTATTAGAAAAAACGGACAATGATATAGGCGAACCGGCTTTCACCAATTCCCTGCCGAACCTTTTGTCTAAAATTGAAGATATGTCCCCGTTTGAATCCAAGGTGACCTTGTAAACGGCATTCTCAATTGAATTGTCCCCGACCTTCAAAGAGGTCTTGACTGTTGACGGACGGGAGTTTTTGAAGCGAAGGTCATAGACAGAAAGGCCGAGAGAAGGATCATCTGAAGAGAAAATGACATCGCACTTATCGCCTGACTTACTGATTATCTGAGACTTAACTTTCTTACCATTCGGACTGTACACTTCCACAAAGCCGTCAGCGGGAACAGTTATGCTGACGACATCCTTATTGTCCGCAGAAACAGGATTATAAACGACCACCGGCGTCCCCTTTACTTTTGTGTCCATTCCAGAAGCTATTCCGGCCACCGAGCTCTCGATTACTCCTGAAAATTGATTCTGGCTCAGCATCTGGTCATTCCAAGAAAAGGCATAAGCCTCAGTGATGCAGGTGCCTGGCAGATCATCGTGGAACTGATGCCAGATAAATCTCTTATATGCCTCGTTTATAGTGTACTGAGGATATGGCACAGCGCCTACATAATCTGCAATCGCGGCTGAGCTTTCAGCTGCGTTACCTAATTCCTCACTTCTGCGATTAAGCAGTTTTTCGTCTGAGACAGAAGTGTAGCAGCCCGTGCCGTGCACGTCCATAAGAAGTTCGCCTTTGTAGACGGGAAGCACATTCTCATTCAACAGATTTTTGTGGTCATTGAAGAACTCTCCGACCGTCGAAGACTTTACTACAAAAGAACCTTTCTTGCTCATATCATCTTCTATTATCTTCACTGACAGAGGGATAGGTGACCCGCCCTGGTCTCCGTGAAGCCTGGAGGAGCGAGTGCCATAGTACCTGAACACTTCTCCCGTGGCGGATTGTTCGAGCATTTTTGCCAGCTCCTTGTTATCGAAAAGATCACTGTCAGGATTCCATGAGTAATTGCCTCCGTGCGGTACAGCGAGGATCTTAGCTCCGTCTATGCCTTCCCATATCCCGAACAGAAACGGATATTTCGAACCGTCATGATAGAACGGCTTTGATCTCCATTGGAGTTTCTGAGTGTGAAAACCGATAACTCCGCAGTGCGAGGCGATCGTCGGCAAAGTGTAGCCAAAGCCGAAACAATCCGGCAGCATAATGTCAGATGACTTCAGGCCGAATTCTTTCTTGTAGAATTCCTGAGCCAAAAGGATGTTTCTGAAATTAGATTCGCAACTCGGGACATTCCAATCGTTTGCGTCCCAAGAGCTTCCCGCGGGATACCATCTCCCATCTTTAACATATTCCGTGAGCTTCTTGTACGCCTCAGGGTAATACTCTTTTATCCAGAGGTATTTGACGGCGCCCTCGAAGTTGAATTTGTAATCCTTGTGGGCTTCCATCAATTGGAAGTTCTGCTCTAATGTGTTCGGGAGAAATTCGCCGATGCTCTGTCGGACATCCCATCTCCACTGAGTGTCGAAATGGGCGTTGGAGATCATATAAACAGTCGGCTCCTGCGCCGCCATATTACTGATTGACAGCGTCATAGCCGCCAAAAAAGGAAGGACAACTTTTAGTGTTCTCATAATGGTCATCGTAAAGTGTTTATGTTGTTTTTGTTATTTTAAAGTAATCTTCCAGCAGCCGGATTTTCTGCCTCCAACACGCTCGATAATCGAAGATTCTTTTAAAGCGTTAGTCAAATTCAAAATATACCGTCTGGATACTCCTAACCTGGAAACCAAATCGTCAATAGTAATTTTCCTATTATCGGACATAAATTCAAGAATCTTTAGTGCATTCTTTAGTGCATTCTTTAGTGCATCTCCATCCCCTTGTTGAGAGTTATATTTCTGATTATCAGAGCTTCCACATACATTCTTCAGTGCATTCTTCAGTGCATTCTTTAGTGAGTTCTTTAGTGTATCTGCCAAGAGAACTTTTTTGTCTTTGTTATCTTGTTCATCAACAATAAAAGTAGTACCCGGTCACCACTTGAACACATCAGGATAAAATTGCATAACGAACGCGAATCCATTACCCATATTTGTACGCAATCCACTCAAAGACTTAATCACATCAGACATCTTAGAATAACTTCTCATATTAGTTGAGACAATGGTGTCCGCAGTTTCTTCCAAAGCGAAACATTTCTTCCTGACAGCCAGTATGGCAATGCGTTCATCAAATGAATCAATCTTACGGCTAATAGACACACAACCTCTCAACTTTCTAACCGAATCCTCAATTTGTCGATATGCCACCGCACGTTTTCCCACAATCGGATTGCCTTCAGTCGTATGTGAGAACAAATACTCCACTCTTGTGCACGTCATATCCATCACGACAACTTTATGATCTGAATACATTAGCACATCACAGCATCCTCCGGTTGAAAGCTCCGGCACATCTCTAAACTGTTGGAAGACATCTTCCAAACTGATCAGTCTAACTGTAGTAACGGAACTATGCAGAGATACTGTTCTGTTATCGCAAGAATCATAAAAGTAAGAAGAATGACTCTTACAGTCCGTACAAGATTTAACATCGGTCACACCGAACTCTCCTATCTTACATACTTCTGTGACTACTATATTATGTTTGCAGCCATACGATGCAGCCAAATCAATTTCCAAATACTTCTTCATTTATCTACTCTCCCCCAATGCCATATATTCCTCATAAATGTCTTCCATTTCCTCACTCAAATCTAAAGTATTGACGAGAGTTTCACCATTATTTGAATCAGTGGCAATAAGATCCTGAATTCTTCCATTATAAACTCTGAAAACAGAAAGATCCGGACTCTTAATAGCAGCCTGATTGTTTCCGCTCTTTATGCCTCTCCTTAGCAGAACGTTTAGAAAATTAACAATATACGGGCTATGTGTGGCCATCATCAAGGAGATGTTATAATCCCTTTTCTCGTCCGAGGAAACACTCTGGACAAGAAAGTCAATAAGCGACTTCTGGCTTGACGGATAGAGGCTCAACTCAGGTTCCTCAATAACCAGATGAACATTCTTGTTTGAAAACTCACCTACATTTTTCACGGCCTTAAAATCGCTAAGGCTATCTGACTTAGCGACATAGGATAGAATCGCTTTGTTAATCGACGAAACCAGATTGTAATAACTGGAATAATACTCCACGATAACATTCACAGGGACAAGATTTTGAGTACCGGAAGAAGCCTCATTTAGTTTAATTCCAAACTCATCTTCTCCTAATTTTGAGACAATAAGATATTTAAGTCCCTGAGATGTCTTTTTTACTGTAAAACGCACGCCAAGATCCAACACGTCTATCTCTTTGATCTCTCCTATCGCTGTCTCGAAATCAGAATATGTCTCTCCGAGATAGAACATATTTCTTCTAATTGACATGTTATTATCCACAAGATCTGAAATTGCATTGCGCTTATCGGAAATGAAGGAAATCTTTTCAAGACTTAATTCGTCTTTCGGCACATAAACAGAAGTCCCGTTTAATTTCCTTCCTTTTGGGTCCCACACCAATGAACATGAGCCATTGTGATACTCCAGTTCAGTGTCTGTTCTAAGATAGCTAAGAAGCCCGCTGTTTTTCAATAAATTCACGAATTGAAATCTAAACGGAGATTTTTTGACACCGGAATACTTCAAGAATGACCTGATGTTCACCATTTTAAAGATCCAACGGAAAAGAGAGATGACTTTCATTATTGTGCTTTTTCCGCTTCCCGACTCACCGATAAAAACAGTTATCTTACGTATATCTTTAATCTCAATTTCATCGATTGGTCCAAAGTTCTTGATGTAAATTCTTTCCATAGCACCAAAATATTGATAGAGTTTATTCTGTCCTCATCAGTGACACATGCAAACCACGAAACGCAGTTTATGCAAAGATAAAAATATTTGCCGAACGAAAGAAAATTTCACTCTACAATCTTAGTAGCTCCACCTTCTGCCCACAAAAAGAAAAATCATCACTTCATGAAGGCGCGGACGAGCATAATCTGATGGCCGCAGGTGGTGAGGACACGGTAACTGAGGGCGGAGGCGCTGACGATGAAGGTCTCGCCGTAGTGCAGATCGTAAACGGAGCCGTTTGCGGTCTCTATCCTGGCCGACTCGCCTTCCACTAAATTGAGCACGTGGCACTTACCTTCGGTCGAAGTTTCCACGGACGAGCCGATGACGAACCTTTGGATTCGGTAAGAATGCTTAGGATGAGTGGGCATTTCCCACAACTCCCAATCAGACTTTTTCTCAAGAAGAGACGGATGGGAGATCAGCTCCTTCCCAATCACCGAGCCTTGCCTGCCGAAATTGAGGTTGTCCATAGCCCTCTGAATGTTTAGAGGCCTCGGCTTGCCGTCAAGATCCATTCTCAGCCAGTCATACATCTTGAATGTGAAGATGTAAGGAGTGGTGCTGATCTCAAGAACGAGATTGTTCTGTCCAGCGCTGTGCAGAGTCCCCGGAGGAATCAAGAAAAGCTCGTGCTTGGAAGAATGCTCAGTGTTGATGTACTTGTCAACATCCAGTTTAGTCGCTGTGGACACACTGGTTTCCAATGCATTACGAAATTCACCAGGATTAACGCCCTCCTTAAAACCGATGAAAACGTGAGAACCCTCCTTAGCGTCAAGTATGTAGTAAGTCTCCTCCTGAGTCAGCGTCTCACCGAAATTTTTCCGGATATATTCTTTCAACGGATGGCATTGCACCGACAGATTGCCCCCGTCGAAAGTGTCAAGATAGTCCATTCTTATTGGAAAATCATCAGCATACTCATCATAACACTCTTTTCCGACCACAGCCTCGCCGTCATTGAACATAACGAAGTCAAAAGACAATTCAAGAAGATTGGAATCACCCTCGAAAAGCAGCCCGTTTTCCGGAGATATAAGCTCGAAAGACCAAGCGTAATTCGAAACGTCACCGGGAAGTGCGGGGATATGCTCTTTTATCCATTGTCCGCCCCAAGCCCCCGGCTCGAACCAAGGCCTCACTCTAAAGCCGCTCTTGGACATCGAATCAAGGCCCTTCCTAATGTCAGGCCCTTCCGCCCAAGTGATCTCAGACTCTCGTTGAGCGTCCACGAATATGTCGATGTCGCGGACAATGCTCTTCTTATGTCTGTTAAGTACCACCCAATCAACAAAATAGAAACGCTTGTACATTTTCTTTGGAGCATCCGGCTTCGAGGCCCCGAGATTGGTGACACTCCCCGCCCTCGAACGAAACTGAATCTCGTTCTTGGGGATGTCCAGAAACAACGTTAGACCCTCCCAGCCGAAAAGAGAGGCACCGACGCCAATCAGAATGCTCATAGCGGCGGACGAATCCGGATTCACTTTGCTGAATTGATCCTCATTGAAAAAATCAGAAAGCGAAAGAGAAGTTTTGAAACCGAATATCGGGTCGTCTCCTCCTAAATATGGCTTAATCAGTTCACTAATCTCATTTTCAGGCTTCAAAACCGCATCAGTTCTCCACCAGAGAGGCTGAATCCCTACCTTGGCCAGGCTTATGTTCATCTGAGCGATGAAATCATCGAACAGAACGCCCACATAGCCATCAATTATAATTGTCTTATTGCCCTTAATTCTCTCAGCCAAAGCATCATAGCCACACTTGACTTTTCCCGTCCCAAGATCGAGAGAAGGGTAAATGTCATACGCTTCAGGATCTTCTATCTGTTTTTTGACCGGCAGCACAATCTGCGTTGTCTTTCTCAATTCATTCATTTTTTAATAATATTATTTAGCAAATAATGACGCGGCTCCCATAAGCGCCGCATTGTCAAGCATTTTTGACGCAATGACATCCACTTTAGCACCCAAAGACCCGAACTCATCCTCAAGTGCCGGGTCGAAGCAATTGAGACAGCGTGCGATGTTCCCTCCGAGCAAAAGAGTCCCGCAGCCGAATTTTGTCAACAAAGGGTATGTGAAATCCGCAAGCCTCTTGCCATATTCGTTGAAGAGATGAGCGGGTTCCGGCCTGTCCTCAAAAACCGCCAGAACTTCTTTAGCCCCTTTCACGTTCAGACCCGTCAATTCCTTGTAGCGCTTAACAATCCACCTTGTGGAGAATTTCTCGTCCGCGATTCCGTCTTCAAATGGCAAATTGTAGACATAACCGTTCTCTGGCACCGTGCCGCCGGACGAAATCACGGTCTTGTCACTCACGAAGCAAGACCCGAGACCCGTTCCAAGGGTCAAGGCCAGCACTTTGTCACGTCCCTTAGCCGCTCCCCAGAAGCACTCTCCCAATGCGAACGCAAAGGCGTCATTCACATATTTCAATTCAAGTACGGCTCCCAATCTCGCCTTCAGTGAGGAAGTAATGTCCATTGCAAAAAGCGACTCGAACTTGCTCACCCCTGTTATCAGGGATATTCCCCTGTCATAATCGAAAGGCCCGGGAAACGCAAAACCTATCTTGCTCACATTCAATCTTTTGCCATCTTCCAAAGACCGGCGCAAATTTGAAGCCCAGCCTTCCAGTATGCTTTCCGCATCAGCGGAACTGTCAATCGGATCAGTGTTCATGGCTGAACAGATAGAACCGTCGCTAAGGTCTATGACGGCGGAGGTGACATGGCTGCCGCCTATATCAGCCCCAATCGCATAATGTCCATTCCTCATATTAGCGAGTGATTTCAGTGTTAGGCTTGTCAGACAACTCGATTTCAAGCATTCCCCCTTTTGTGAGTTCGGAGAGAGGAAGCTGGATGGTATTGTGCGGTAAGCCGTTAAGTGTCATAGACTTGATGTACTTGTTGGCATCGGAAAGCCCTTTTGTCACAATCTCGAACTTGTCACCTGTGTAATAGTCTTTGTTCAGAGTTATGGTGATCTTGTCGAACAGAGGGCTTACTATCTGGAATGAAGGATCAGGGGACGTAAGTCCTTTGACATCGAACAGTCCCATCGCAGCCATCACGTACCAAGCTCCGAGCTGTCCTTGGTCCTCATCCTGACCGTAACCGTAGCCATGAATACCTTCAGTGCCATAGAACTCGTCACATATTGCTCTCATCCATTTCTGTGAAAGCCAAGGCTTGCCCGAAAAATTGAACATCCCTGAAATATGCAGGTTAGGCTGGTTTCCGTGATTGTAGGCTGCCTGCAAACCAGCGAATGCGTTGATTGTCGTGCCTCCGCCGAAGACGTTTTTCTCCGACAAGATGAAAGTGCTGTCCAGTCTGTTGTTGAACTCCTCCCTTCCGATTGTGTCGATGAGCGACTCCGGATCGTGAGGGACGTAATAGGTGTACTGAATCGCGTTTCCTTCCTGAAAGCCGATCCAAGCCGCATGAGGGTCGAAATCCTTGATGAATTTCCCGTCCGGTCCCTTAGGTCTCACAAGTTTGGTCTCGCCGTCATAGACATTCTTCCAGCCATTGGATAGTCTGGTCAAAAGCTCGTAATCCTTGTCGAGTCCGAGTGCGTTTGCCATCTGGGCAACCGCATAAGAACTGAAACAGTACTCGAGAGTGTGAGACACCGCGAATCCGGAACCGGTTTCATTCAGTCCGGCTATCGGACCTGAGGAATAAGGCACATAACCCCTCTTAACAAACTCTCCCACGTCAATTTTCCCTGCGCCCAAAGGTCTCTCTCCTCCAACTATCTCGTTTTTCAACGCAGCCTCATAGCCTTTTGCCACATCGAAATTACGTATCCCGCAGTTATATGCGGCCGCAATTGCAAGACCCACGAAGTTGGTGCCGACGCCGGAGACATACCTGCTGCACGCTATGCCGTCAGCCAGCCATCCGGAATCCTTGTACACAAGCAACTGACTTGAAATCCAGTCCGAGAAATATTCAGGATAAGCGATAGTCCAAAGTTGGGTCAAATTCCAGAATCCGCCCCAAATCGCATCCGTGTTGTAGTGATTATACTCAGGTTTTCCATCAGCCGTCAAAGGAATCTGTCCGACGGATCCGTCATTTCTCGGATAAGCTCCGTTCACATCGCTCGCCAGTCCCCTGCCGAGGAGAGCGTGGAAAAGACCTGTGTAGAATTTGGTCTTGTCCTCAGGTTTTCCGCCTTCGACTCTTAGTCTTCCGAGCGCATTCTCCCATTCGGCCTGAGCGTTAGATTTTGCCTTGTCGAATGTTAGGTTTTCAGCTTCGGCTGTTAGGTTTTGTTTTGAGTTCTCTACGGAAGTGTATGATAGACCGACTTTTACGTTAACCTCTTTGTTAGGTTTTTCAAAACTCAGATAGAATCCTGCTCCTGGTCCGTTAGATTCAGTGGCGTAAGGCATTATCGTGTCATTGACAAAACCGCCGAATACGGATGGTTTCTGATCCACGACAGCGGTGAAATACATTCTCACATCCTGACCTTTTTGGTAGGCCTCAACATATTTTGGATTTGTGATGATCCAGCCTGTTATGCTGTCATTCAAGAACTCGACGTGTGCGTCTTTAACGCTGCCGCTTTCGCCCATAACGGTACCGACGTTGAAAATCAGATTGGCTTCCTGATTTTTAGGATAAGAAAATCTGAAAAGAGCCACTCTCTTGGTCGATGTAAGCTCTGCCGTTGTGCCGTAATCTTTCAAAAGCACGGAATAGTAGCCGGGCTGGTCGATCTCGTCTGACTTGTCAAACCTTGAGCGGTAACCGCTCTCCGGATTGTCAAGACTTCCGGGAACAGTCTGAACGTCACCTGTGGTCGGACACAAAACCAGGCCGCCGACTTGAAACTCGTGAAAACAGGCGAAGCCCTCAATTGTGGAATCTCTGTAATCGTAACCCACTGCCTCCCAACCTGATGGATTGCCGAGATGTCCGTTTGTGGTCGGAGAAGGTTTCGCCATTCCGAAAGGCACCGCGGCCGGAGTGTAGAAGAACCATCTCGAATGAGCGGTTCCGATTTGAGGGTCAACGTATTGAATCAAACTCTCCTGAGAAGAGCAGGAAGCAAAAAAGGCCAATAGGCCGATTGCCAAGTATTTAAATGTCTTAGTCATTTGTGGTTGTTTTTAATTTCAAATTGAATCCGCAGAACAGAACGAAGGCCATACAGATGCCTATAATGATCAGCGAACCTGTCTGGTTGCCGATGGAATCAGTGAGCACTCCCATAAGAGGAGGAATTACCGCTCCTCCGCAGACTCCCATAGTAAGGAGTCCGGACAGTTCGTTTCTCTCGCCGGGATAGCGTTTCATCGCTATGGAATAGATAATGGCATAAATGCTTGAGCAGAAGAATCCTACGCATCCAACGCCCACAAGTATGGAGATTTCGTTTCGGGCGAAAAGAAGCGCGATAAGCGAGGCTATTGCGGCAAATATGTTCACTATGAAGTACTTGCGCTCATTTATCTTTGCAAGAAGAATCGCGCCAATCAGAGCGCCCGCAGTCCTGCAAATAAAATAGGTACTGGACGCAATCCCGGCTGAGGTGACAGCGAGTCCGCAACGCTCGATCAGAAGTTTCGGACCCACGGTGTTCGTGCCCACGTCCACGCCGACAATGCAGAATATTCCCATAAATAGCATAAGAATAAAAGGAGTCTTGAGCAGGCCGAGTGCAGAGCCAAAAGAGGAAGATGGCGCGATGTCAGTTTCTTTGTCCATTTTGGTCCCCAGCAGCCAGAGCGTAGAAATCAGAGTGATAACCGCGAATATGGGAAACAGGTATTTCCAGTTTCCGAGTTGAGTCGCGGCGAATGCTGCTATAATAGGACCGCAAAAGGAAGACACTGCCTTGATCACCTGTCCTGTCGTGAGTGAACTTGTCAGATTCTTGCCGCTTACCACATTGGACAGCAGAGGGTTCAATGAGACTTGAAGAATGGTATTTCCTATGCCGAGGAATATGAAGGCGGTCATACAGGTGTAGACATTGTAACTAACGAAAGGAATGAGCATTCCGATGAAGGTGATGACATTGCTGAGAATCACCATAGTTTTTCTTCCCGTTTTGTTCATCGCCAATGCTGCCGGCACTGAAAGGAAGAAGAACCAGACGAAGACCATAGACGGCACAAAACCGGCCATTGTCTCACTCCACCCAAAATCAAGTTTCACATAACTCGTGGCTATTCCGACCACATCGCAGAATCCCATTACGAAAAACGCGAACAAAACAGGAAGAATTTTTTTCATATATGTTTGAACATATTAAAGTATGTGCAAATATATAACATTAAATCAGCACGTCAAAATTTTATTCTAACAAATAATATGTTTATATTTGCGAGTGTGTAATAAATAGATATTCAAATGAAAATTGACCGCAAAAGTTCAAAACCACTTCATATTCAGGCTGAAGAGTTGTTGAGAGTGCTCATCAAAAGTGACGAGTACAAAGACGGCAAACTATTGCCGAACGAAGTAGATTTGTCTAAACAATTGCAGATTTCCAGGAACACATTGAGACAGGCCATCAATCAGCTGGTGATGGACGGGCTGCTCACAAGGAAGAAAGGCGTTGGCACTAAGGTCTCAAAGTCGGGAATTGTGGGAAAGATGAAAAACTGGCTGAGCTTCTCGCAGGAGATGAAGATGCTGGGTATCGAGATCTACAATTTCGAACTGCACGTCTCTTGGAAAAAGCCAACTGAGGAGATAAGGTCATTTTTCGGAATTGAGGACGAGAACGCCTATTGTCTTGTTCTGGAGAGACTTAGAGGAAAGAAGGAGTACCCTTTCGTGCATTTCATTTCTTATTTCAACCCTGCGATTCCGTTCACGGGAGACGAAAATTTCAGCAATCCTCTTTACGACATTCTTGAAAAGAATTTCGGCATCACCGTCAAGACAAGCAAGGAGGAACTTTGCGCGCGTCTTGCCGGAGAGACATTGGCCTCCAAGCTGCGCATCAAGCCGACTGATCCGATTTTTGTGCGCAAGCGTTTTGTCTACGACATCAAGGATGTGCCTGTGGAGTACAATATCGGCTACTATCGCGCCGACAGTTTTACCTACCGCATCGAATCTGAGAGATAACCTTCCTGTGCTCGCACCGCCTCTGCTCAGTCGGCATCAGCCGACCGCGGCCCGTATGGCCGCGCATCGCCCCTCGGGGCAGCCGGTCTTGCCGGCAGGGGTTACCAAGGTTCGCGGTAGTTGTGCTCGCTCTTGCTCAGGCAAGAACGAACACAACTGCCGCGACAAGGAGCAAGATAATGACAGTTACGCATCCGCAGCCCAATTTGGCTCCAGACCTCGCCCCGCCCCAAAAGCCTCCGGACGGATCGTCTCGTCTTGAAAAGATAAGGCCTATTACGCCTCCGATGACGGCGAGCGTCAAAATGAACCAAATTATTCTCATAGCAATGTGACTGTTTGAGCTCCCACATCGGAAGCTGTTGGAAAAATGTGCCTGAAAACCCTCAGAAGCGATTCAACATCTCCCGAGGAAAATAACTTTATGTCAGGCTTCAAGCAAAGTTCCGAAGACGCGCTCTCCGAGCAGTCATCCGCCGGACGGACCTCATCCGAATCCCGAAATCGCAACTCTTCCGCATGGCTACCTTCTTCGAAAACATCAGAGTCTTTTATCAAGCCTTCGGCCCGCAGAACCTCGACAAGATGCTTGGCAACAGCAGGAGCCGGATCTATGATCCTCACGCCGGGCCCCGCGACCTTCCGAACTACATCCTCCAAAAAAGGATAATGCGTACATCCGAGCACTATTGTGTCCGCACCCTTTTCCAAAAGAGGCCCGACACATGACCTGACCGTCTTTTCGGCCTCCGGACCTGAGAAACATCCCTTCTCCACAAGCTCCACCCAACCTTGTCCCACACGTTCCTCAATTCTCACGCTGTCCTCGTATTTTTCTTTGGTAATCAAGTACTTGGATCCCTTCAAAGTACCAGCAGTAGCCAGAACGCCTATCACTCCGGACACGGTGCCGAGAGCCGCCGGCTTGACCGCCGGTTCCATACCTATAAACTTTATATGCCCCGGCAGGTCTGAGGAATATTCCTCTCTAAGATACGATATTGCAGCGGCAGTCGCAGTGTTGCACGCCACAACTATCACCTGAGCACCTTTATTTAATAGGAACTCCGTGATTCGGTCAGCCCTGTCGCGAATGTACTCCACAGATTTGTCACCGTAAGGGCAAAACGCATTGTCTCCATAGTAGACGTACTTCTGCTCGGGGAGAATTTTAAAAATCTCCCTGAAAACCGACAGACCTCCGTCACCGGAATCAAAAATACCTATCATCTCCCACTTCAATTAAATCATCACAAAATTAGATAAATTCTAATGATAATCCTCAATCCGTACAGTAAAATTCGCACTGATTGCGTCAGGTCATTGTTTGCGACATATTGCGATGTCGAAGCGGGTCAATTCAATTCTTCCTAATAAAATATAGTGAAAAATAAAAAATATCAGTACATTCGCATTGTGTAAACGGAACGAAATAAAAGCCCGCAAGCCGAAAGCGACACGAAATGAAACCATAAATTAAAACACTAATGAATTTTCTCTCTGATCCGAACAAAAGACGATGGTACATTGTCCTGACTATGTTCATAGCGATAGTGTGCAACTATCTGGACAGACAACTGCTGTCAATCCTCAAACCGGAGATCCTCGACCACTACGGGATCGGCGACTTCGAATATGCCTGGATAGTGAACATATTCCTGATCTGCTACGCGATAATGTATCCTTTAGGCGGAATGTTGATAGACCGTTTCGGCCCTAAAAAAGTAATGCTCGCCGGAATAACACTCTGGTCCCTCGCATGCATTGGCGGAGGCCTTTCGCCGAATGTCTGGACATTCTCAATATGCCGCGGTCTTCTCGGTCTGGCCGAACCGACCATTTTCGCAGGGCAGATAGTAGTCGTCACATTGTGGTTCGAGAAAGAGAAAAGAGCCACAGCGAACAGTCTCTGCACAATAGGAGGGTCCATCGGCGCAGTGATAGCGCCGTTGATGATCGCCTGGCTGATGAGACTGATGAGCTACTGGCAATATATTTTCATCATCTCCGGGCTGATAGGCCTCGCAATTGCAATAATCTGGATCTTTATTTACAAGACTCCGTCTCAGGAGTATCTCGCCCACACCTTATCGCCCGATAAGGCAGGAGACTCCATAATCCGACAGAACTCCTTCACCACCAAAGGATTGCTCAAGACACGCACGCTTTGGGGCGGAGTGCTGATCAGACTTATCAGCGATCCTGTCTGGTACTTCTGCTGCTTCTGGCTGCCGGGATTCCTGCGTCAGATGGGCACTTCGGAAGGGCTGTCACAACAGCAGACTCTGGATATGATACAGTGGATCGGAGGAATCCCGTTCCTCATCGGAGCGGTCGGTGGTATTCTCACATCCGCTTGGTCCGATTATATGATCAAGAAAGGCAAGTCCTCGCTCAGCGCCCGCAAGACAATGCTGAACAGTTTGGTAGTCATCGGCCCTCTGCTGATGTTAGTTCCGTGGATAAGCGGGTCCACGGCAATGCCGTTCAGCCTGAGAGTAGGACTAATCATCGGCATATTCAGTTTCACAGCGGTTCTGTGCCTTAGCTGGCTCTACACCTTTCCTGTCGTTCTGGCGGAATCTTTCCCTGTCAAGAACGTGGCCACGGTGATGGGATGTTGCTGCGGGGCAGGCGCCTTGGGAAGCGTGGTGTTCAACCAGTTCGTAGGGTCAATCCCTGAAAACACTTGGTTCATACTATTTATAATAATGGGAACTCTGCACATCATCAGCGCTTTCGTGCTATGGAAAATGGTCAGACGAGAGGAACCTCAGCTAACAACAAAAACAATATAATATGGAAAAATCAATTTTGACTATCAAGGAACCCGCAAGGGAAATACCTGTTCGCGCAAGCGTTGATGTGCTCGTGGTCGGCGGAGGCCCCGCCGGAGTTATGGCTGCCAGAGCGGCGGCGTGCGAATCGGACGCGCCGATAAAAAAAGGCGAGCCTTGCAAAGGGCCGAAAGTAATGCTTATTGAAAGCCGTGGCTTCTTGGGCGGAAATCTCACCATAGGCCTGCCTATTCTGGCTTTTCTCGGACCTAAAGGCGACCAGATAATCAAGGGTCTGCCTCAGGAATTCATAACAAGGATGCAAGAGCGCGACAGCGCAAGCGAGCATATCCCTTGCAAAAATCATATGAGCTACACCGTCATAGATCCTGAGATGTCCAAGACAGTTTGCCAGGAAATGCTTCAGGAGGTCGGAGTGGACATACTGATGTACGTTTTCTGCGTAGGTGTCCTGAAAGAAGGGAACAAGGTCACGGGCGTGATAATAGAAAGCAAAAAAGGCAGAGAGGCCATTCTGGCAAAGACTGTTATCGATGCCACAGGTGACGGGGACGTGGCTTTCAGGGCCGGAGTCGAATGCCACAAAGGAGACAAAGACGGAGGAATGCAGCCGCCGACTCTTATGTACAAGATGATAGACGTGAATATGGATGAGTTCAGAGACGCCCTCTCAAACCACAGCGACGTGTTCGATATGGACGTGATGCCGCCTTCCCAATTCAAGAGGCGCTACTTCATCACGGTGGGCCTGCGTCACCAGTTAAAAGCGGCAGAAGAAAAGGGGCTGCATATTCCTGTGTCAAGAACCATTCTGATCACTGCGCTCAAGGAAGGGGAAATCTGGGTGAATATGACCAGAATCAACGGCACCGATTCCACTTCTCCTGACAGCTACACTGCCTGCGAGCTGATTGCGAGAAAACAGATGTACGATGTGGCCGCATATCTCAAAGCCTACGTTCCCGGATTCGAGAACGCAAGAATTGACGTGGCAGCACCTTTCACAGGCATACGCGAAAGCAGAGTGATTGTCGGAAAATACATTCTCACCGAAGATGACATTTTGAAGAGCAGACGTTTTGACGATGCCATAGCAGTGGCCGGATATCCGGTGGACATTCATCACGCTAAGGGAGGCGACTGCACTATGCTATTCTGCAAGGACTCTTACGACATTCCTTACGGGTGTCTCGTCCCTGCTAACATCGAAGGGCTTCTCGTGGCAGGAAGATGCTCGTCGATGAGTCACGAGGCTATGGCGGCAACCAGGGTTATGTCGACTTGTATGGCTCTCGGAGAGGCTGCCGGAAGAGCGGCCAGACTCGCCATGAAAGACAATGTACTGCCGTCTCAGGTTGATGTTCAGGAACTTAGAAAAGAACTTAAGGAAACGGGGGCATATCTTATATGAAAAAAAATATTTTATGGGCGGTGACTCTGTTTCTGCTGTGCCTGGCGTTCACCGCATCGGCCGGAACTCAGCGACAATATATCCACAGAATAATGTCATGCAACATCAGAATCGCAGGGCTTGAGGCAGACGACACGATTCCGGGAAGAAAATGGGAGGACCGCAGAGACGTGATGCTCAAAGTCATCGAGTCCCGCAATCCGGACATAATCTGTACTCAAGAGGTTATCTATAAGGAATATGCTTTCCTAAAGGATAATCTCAAGGGCTTCTCTTCCTACGGTTTTGCAGGACCTGAGATGGACCCTTACACTGACGGCTACCATTTCATAGGCAAGAACGTAATCTTCTGGAACAAAAAAAGATACGAGTTCATTTCCGCAGGTAATTACTGGCTTTCGGACACGCCGGAGATAGGAGGCAGCATGTCATGGGGCACGGCCAGAGCGAGACATTGCAACTGGGTGAGGCTCAAGGACAGGAAGTCAGGCGCCGAATTCAGGGTTCTGGACCTCCATCTTGACCACATCTCTGAGGAGGCCCGTCAGGCGCAAATGGACTTCGTCATAAAGGAGGCGTCACAATACGCCGGTGATTTTCCTCAGATTATCTGCGGGGATTTCAACTCAGGAATCACAAGCGTGTCGTTAAGGGCGTTGCACTCAGCAGGTTGGGATGACACTTACGAGAAGATTCACGGCGACTCCGAGGTCGGTTTCACTTGCCACAGTTTCAAAGGGCCTGAGAGGACCAAGAAACTCGGTCACAGGATTGATTTCATTTTCAGCCATGGTCCGATCGTGGCTAAGGATTCGGAAATCGTGAAAGACTGCGTCAATGGGATATGGCCGAGCGACCATTATTTCATCTGGGCGGACGTGAAAATTGATTAATGTGAGGTTTTTTGACTATTTTTGCAGAGATATAATCTTTAAAGTGTCGGGCAAATGATTTCACAAGATCAGATAAAGGCTCTGCATCAGCGTATGGAAACGTTGGGGAGGTGTCTTTGACGTGGAGAGCAAACGTTCTCAAACTGAAGAACTAAAAAAACAGACCGAGGCTCCTGATTTCTGGAACAACCCGAAATCGGCGGAGGTCTTCTTAAAAAAACTAAATAGCGTAAAGTCTTGGGTGACGGACTTCGACAAGGCTCGCACTGAGGTCGAGGACTTGGAAGTCTTGTACGAATTCGCCAAGGACAGTCTTTCCGGCTCTGATGAGGAGACCACTCAGACGGCTGAGACCAAGGAGCTTGACGATGCTTTTCAGGCTGCTGACGCTTCGGTCGGCAATCTTGAGCTCAAGAATATGCTCGGAGCGGAAGGCGACAATCTCGGCGCCATTCTCACCATCAATTCAGGCGCCGGAGGTACGGAGGCCAACGATTGGTCCGCTATGCTGATGAGGATGTACATGCGCTGGGGAGAGAGAAACGGGTACAAACTCACTGTCACTGAAGAGCTTGAAGGAGAGGAGGCCGGGATAAAGTCGGCTACCGTTCAGTTCGAGGGGGATTTCGCTTACGGCTATCTGAAAGCAGAGAACGGGGTCCACAGACTTGTTCGAATCTCTCCGTTCAACGCTCAGGGGAAACGTCAGACGACTTTTTCCTCTGTTTTCGTCTATCCTCTTGTCGATGACACAATCAACATAGAAATCAATCCTTCCGATCTGGAATGGGACACTTTCCGCTCAGGAGGTCACGGAGGGCAGAATGTCAACAAGGTCGAGACCGGCGTAAGGGTCAAGCACATTCCAAGCGGCATCGTGGTGGAGAACACCGAGACAAGGTCACAACAGGACAACAGACAGAATGCTCTTAGAATCCTTAAGTCGAGGCTCTATGACATAGAACTGAAAAAACGTCAGGAGAAGCAGGCTGAGTTGGAGGGCCAGAAAAAGAAAATCGAATGGGGCTCCCAGATACGCAGTTATGTTCTTCATCCTTATAAAATGGTAAAGGATGTCCGTACCGGCTACTCCACAGCTGACACTCAAGGTGTGCTGGATGGAGACCTTAATGAGTTTATGCGCTCTTTCCTGATGCAGGAAGGCGGTGCCAACCAATAGAATAACATTTTAAATCATATAGGAATATGGAATTCAAATATGCGCCGATGTTTCAACTCGGCCCTGACACGACAGAGTACTACCGTCTTACTGATAAATTCGTCAGCGAAGGCGAATTCGAAGGGAAAAAGATTCTCAAAATCGAAGCGGAAGGATTGACCGAAATGGCTAACGCAGCTTTCAGGGATGTCAATTTTCTGCTTAGGCCAGCTCACAACGAACAAGTTGCCAAGATTCTTTCCGATCCTCAGGCCAGTTCCAATGACAAATATGTGGCTTTGAGATTCCTTCGCAACGCAGAGGTGTCTGCCAAAGGCAAACTTCCATTCTGCCAGGACACGGGAACCGCGATTATTCACGGCGAGAAAGGCCAGCAGGTCTGGACAGGTTTTGATGATGCCGAGGCTCTGTCCAAAGGCGTTTACAAGACTTACACCGAAGAGAATCTGCGCTATAGCCAGAACGCGCCGCTTACTATGTACAAAGAGGTCAACACTAAGTGCAATCTTCCCGCACAGATAGACCTTGAGGCTTCCGAAGGTGCGGAATATCGCTTTTTGTGCGTTGTCAAAGGAGGCGGTTCAGCGAACAAGACGTATCTCTACCAGATGACCAAAGCTGTGCTGAATCCTGACACGCTGGTGCCTTTCCTCGTTGAAAAAATGAGGACTCTCGGAACCGCTGCATGCCCTCCATATCACATCGCGTTCGTGATCGGAGGCACTTCGGCTGAGAAGAATCTACTCACTGTCAAACTTGCCTCAACCCATTATTATGACGCGCTTCCTACCACCGGAGACGAGACAGGTCGCGCTTTCAGAGACACTGAGCTTGAGAAAGAGGTTCTGGAAGAGGCTTACAAGATAGGTCTCGGAGCACAATTCGGAGGGAAGTATTTCGCTCACGACGTAAGAATCATCCGTCTGCCTCGCCACGGGGCAAGCTGCCCTATCGGATTGGGGGTCAGCTGTTCCGCAGACAGAAATGTCAAGACCAAGATCAACAGGGACGGCATTTGGATTGAGAAACTTGACGATAATCCGGGAAGGCTTATCCCTAAGGAACTTCGCGAGGCTGGAGAAGGTGATGCGGTGAACATCAATCTGGATCTTCCTATGAATGAGGTACTTAAAGAATTGACAAAATACCCCGTCTCCACTCGTCTTAGCCTCAACGGCACCATCATCGTGGCCCGCGACATCGCTCACGCCCGTTTGAAGGAGCGTCTGGACAAGGGAGAGGAGCTTCCTCAGTACTTCAAGGACCATCCTGTGTTCTACGCTGGCCCGGCAAAGACTCCGGAAGGAATGTCTTGCGGCTCTATGGGACCTACCACGGCTAACCGTATGGATCCTTATGTGGATTTGTTCCAGTCTCACGGCGGGAGTATGATTATGATTGCGAAAGGCAATCGCACACAGGCAGTGACCGATGCATGCAAAAAGCACGGAGGTTTCTATCTCGGATCCATCGGCGGTCCTGCGGCAGTCCTTTCTTTCGAGAGCATCAAATCTATCGAATGCGTGGAGTATCCGGATCTCGGGATGGAGGCTATATGGAAGATAAAGGTGCAGAATTTCCCTGCATTTATCCTCGTGGACGACAAGGGAAACGACTTTTTTAAGAAACTGGGACTCTGAAAAAAGGCGTTGCTATTTGAAAAAGATTGTTAAATTTGCAAAATTTTAAGAGTGTATTTTTTATGAAAAAAATTTTAGCATTGATCTTTGGCACGGCTCTTATGTGCTGTGCAATTGACGCTTCCGCTCAGTTCAGCGTTGGCTCAGGGTATCTTTATTCTAATCTGAGAGTCACCGGCGAAGGCACGTACAATTTCAATATGAACGGAGTCTACATCGGAGGCACTTATGATTGGGCGCCATTCTCAGTTCAGGGCTTGACCATCGAGCCTGGTCTGTACTATGCCTATCAGCGTCTGAACAACACGGGAAATGACGGAGACATCGATTTGCACTACATTCAGATTCCAGTTCACGCGAAATATTCTTACGATTTCTCAAATGAGTTCGGGATGTTCGCATCAGCCGGCCCGGGTCTTTCCGTCGGGGTGGCCGGCAGTCAGGATATTTTCGACAGCGACAAGGGGAATATGCGCAGATTCGACATTCAGGCGGGTGCGGAGGTAGGAGTTGTCATCTCCAATCTTTTCCAGGTTAAAGCAGGTTACGATTTCGGTCTTTTGGATCTTTCCAAACCTGATGTCACTAATACTCACAGGAATCAGTTTCACGCCGGAGTCGCGGTTCTGTTCTAAAGAATCATTTAATTATTTAATTAAATATTATGAAAAAGTTTATTCTTATGTTTATGTGTGCTGCAGTTCTGTTTCAGGGTTGCTCCACAATGTCAAAGACAGGTAAAGGCACTTTGATCGGCTCCGGAGCCGGCGCTGCCTTAGGTGCGGGTATAGGAGCGTTGATTGGCAAGGATGCCAAAGGTACTGCTATCGGTGCCGCAATCGGAACAGCGGTTGGTGCCGGAACAGGTGCTCTGATAGGAAAGAAAATGGACAAGAAAGCTGCTGAACTCGCTGCTCTTGAGAACGCAAGCGTGGACAAGGTTACTGATCAGAACGGGCTTGAGGCTATCAAAGTCACTTTCTCAAGCGGGATCCTTTTCCCTACCAACGGTTCCACACTTTCAGCGACCTCCAAAAAAGAGTTGTCTGAGTTCGCTGCCAAGATGCAGGATATGACTGACACGGATATGACTGTGTACGGACACACTGACAACACCGGCTCAGCTGAGGTTAACGAGAAACTTTCCGCAAACAGAGCGTCTGCGGTTGCTTCTTACCTTAAGAGCTGCGGTATAGCTTCAAACCGTATCGCCACAGAAGGCAAATCTTACAATGACCCTGTAGCTGACAACGGCACCGCTGCCGGAAGGGCTCAGAATCGTCGTGTCGAGATCTACATCACAGCTAACGAGGCTATGATTCAGTCTGCCGAGAACGGCACTCTGAAATAGCGAAGTCCTGCTTCAAGGACCGATTGGCAAATTGCATTACAGAGCATTTCGGGCTACTGCCCCGTTGCGGGTAATCCGTTGCCACTCAATGTTATAACGATATTGGCCCCCTCCGGAAAGGAGGGGGCCAATATCGTTGTAAAGCTGTCCTACAGTTATTTTTCCTCAACTGGCTGCCGAGTACTATGACCGGGGGCACATTCGCTTATGAGGTCGTGGTAGTTGACGGGTCTTAGTGACCGATGCCGCTGTTTTGCAAATAGACCTTTGAGGCAATCTGCTTGAAGTACAGTGTTGTCTAATTAAAGAGGCCGGTACCGCTATTGTAGGTGTTGTTGCTGCGATAGTAGGCGGATGATCTGGAGTATGGCAACTGGCCGAGAACTTCCAAGTAAGGGACACCGCCTTCTACGGTTGTGTCATAGACGGTGTTGTCGACTTGGTAATACTCTCTGCCATTCATTGTAAGAATTTGATAGTCATCCGGAAGAGCATTGACCAAAGCACCTGCGGGCGGGGTGATGACCGTGTACTCACCGTTTCGGTCAATGATGTAGAAAACTCCGTCCTGATAGTAGTACTCCTGATTGGCGTAAGCGTAACTCTGTATCAGGCCAAGTTGATTGGCAAGAGAGTAGGCGTCTGACGCTCTGTTCAGATTGAGTGCCATCTGGTTGTTCTGAGATGCGAGAATCTGATTGTTGCGAGCTATGGTGCGATTCTGCTCATCGATGTAGTCGTTGTAACTGTCTATAGCCCTGTACGTTCTGTAGACGTTAGTGTAGTAGGCAAAATTGACCGCATTAAGAGCGCTTGCTACCAGAAGACTGCCGATCGAAGTCCCGAAAGGAGGACGGCAAACCACATAGTAAGAGTCGTAAGGACGGTAGTATATCCCGTTGTAAAGATAGTAATCAATGCCGTAAGACCTGATTCTTCTGTATCTCGGCGGCAGATAGTTGACTCTATAACCGTAGTAGTGATAGTCGTTGGAGTAAAAATGAGGAGGGCGGTCATAGCTCAGATAATCCCTGTCGTGAGGATGGACTCTGCGGACATTGTGATTGTCAACTCTGAAGTCGCCTCTGCCACCTCCCATGTCGGAATAACCGTGATTACTGTTATTGTTGTTGTAGCCCCCGTCATTGTAACTGTTGCCGTTGCCTCTGGAAGCATTCCCGTTGCCTCTATTGCTGTTGCCTGTAACAGGTCGAAGATCTCCGTTTTTTGTTATGTTGCTGTTGTAACGAGCCTGAGAGCTATTCCCTGAAGACTGATTATTTTGGCTTGATGAGCTGATCCTTGCAGCGGACTCCCTATTGGAAGAGCTTGTGCGTGAGGAACTTGAGCTGTTTCGGACAGCTGAGTTGCCTCTTGACGAATTGGAAGAGGAGGATGAGTTGTTGTTCACCTGGCCGGAAGAAGAGCCGCTACGGGAACCGTTCCTTACTTGGCTGGAGGAAGAAGAGGAGGAAGTGGAACCGTTGTTGGTTGTAGTTGTGCCTGTCCTTTTAGGAGGATTGGAATAACTGTTGCCTGAAGTAGAACCGGAAGAGGAACGAGAGGACGAACTCGATGTGGTCGTAGGGTTGGAACGGCTGCTCGAGGACGAACTTCTAACCGCGGAATTCCTGTTGGAAGAGGACGAGGAAGAACTCCTCACCGATGAACTGTTCCCGGAAGACCTTGTGGAAGAGCTGTTCCCGGAAGATCTGGTGGAAGAGCTGTTCCCGGAAGACCTTGTGGAAGAAGATTTGGTGTCCGAGGATTTCTTTTGCGTCTGTGTATTAGTAGTTCTGTTTTGGGTTCCGGTACGCGTCTGAGCTAAAGCAGGCGACATCGCCAGAGCGACAGCCAATGCCATAACCGCAATTAGGTTCATTTTCGTTTTCATAAGTCTATTGTATTTAACGGTAAATATAATATTTTTTTGAAAGAGACTTGAAATCCTCTACATCTTTATTCCAAAAATCTGATATTGAAGAGACTTTCAACCCTTTCGAGAATTCCTTTCTGACAAAATCCGAGCCGCAAACTTTGTCGAACATATCAGTCCTGTTTGTGGACACGACAAAAGGATTATGATCAGGATACAGTTCGTAGACCGCTTGCATAACATAGAACTGCGTCAGAGTGATCACAGCCTTGTCATAATCAGTGTAGAAAAACTGGACCCCGTGAATAAGTTTGCCCGCGTTGCTCCCGAAAAAAGGCTTGAAATGGATCACCCTGAACTCTGTACCCGGAATCACATAGCTGTCCAGACGAGCCTTAAGGGCATCTGCGTCAATCCATTGCGCGGCAAACACCTCAAACGGAACAGTGTAGCCCACACCGATGTTCAAATAATTATTGAACTCTCCGCATATTCCAGAAGAAGGATAGCATAGAGCGGACTGCGGGGAAGGGATGTTCGGCGACGGCAATATCCACGGCAGCCTGGTGTCCGCATAGAGCATATCCCTGTACCATCCCTCCATCGGGATGACGGACAATTTGCATTTCAGCGCCTTCTCATTTCCTTTCTGACCCGCGTTCAGGCCCTCCTCATTAAGCATTATGGCCAACTCCCCCACCGTGAGACCATATATATATGGAATCTTGAACTCGCTCACAAAAGAATAGAACCCGGTCTCCACGTAACTGCCCTCCACTTTGTTGCCTCCGAGCGGATTAGGCCTGTCAAGCACCATAACCTCAATCCCCAGCTTCGAACAAGCCCTCATCACCAGTCCGAGAGTACTTATGAAAGTGTAGGAGCGGCTACCTACATCCTGAATGTCATAAACCACAATGTCAATCCCTTTCAGCATAGCCTCCGACGGCTCTCTGTTCGCCCCATATATCGAATACACCGGAAGCCCCGTCTGAGGGTCCTTCGAATCCTCAACCGAACCTCCTGCATAAGCATCGCCCCTCACACCGTGCTCAGGGCCGAATAGTGCCACAAGATTGACTTCGGGAGCGTTGAAAAGAATGTCTATGGTCGAACGGAGCTTTCTGTCCACTCCGCTCGGATTGGTCACCAAACCGACCCTCTTTCCTTGCAATCCGCTAAAATGTCTGTTCTCAAGAACTTCCACTCCGGGAATGACAGTTTTCTGTCTGTTTCCTGCCGACAAAACTGCCGTCAAACAGAGGAACAATAATAAACTCAGTCGTTTCATACTATTTGTCGTTTTTACCGTATTTCGGATCCACCTTGACAAGGAAAGTGACGCCTACCGTTGCGAGACAGCAGATTATGACCATCCAGAAGAAATTGGAATAGCCGAGCCACTCCTGAAGATAGCCCGCGAACATCCCAGGGATCATCATACTCAAAGCCATAAACGCAGTGCACAAGGCATAATGGGCAGTCTTGAACTCTCCTTCAGAGAAATAAATCATATAAAGCATATAAGCCGTGAAGCCGAAGCCGTAGCCGAATTGCTCGACGAGGACGCAAAGGCTTATTACAAAGACACTTGCAGGATGAGCCATACCCAGATAGACAAAAGTGAGACAAGGCAGGGTCATACATGCAGCCATAGGCCAGAGTGATTTCTTGAGACCCCAGCGAGAAGCGGCGATTCCGCCGATGATTCCGCCTACAGTGAGCGCTATAACTCCTATGGTCCCGTATATTATGCCCACTTCCTGCGTCGGAAGCCCGAGACCTCCTTTAGACACGGGATCAAGCAGGAACGGATTCACCATTTTAAGCAAAAACGCCTCCGGCAGCCTATAGAGCAGCATAAAAATTATCGCAATCAGAATTTGAGGCTTCTTGAAGAAGGTTACGAAAGTGCGTCCGAATTCGGTAGCTATCTCCTTTGCCTTGGCCCCGGCGTCAACCTGCGGCCTAACGGCGTCCTCAGAAGGCTTGGGAATGGCGAATGTGTGGTAAAGGGTTATGGCTGCGAACATTAACGCACAGTTGCCCATAGTCACGGTCCAAGCTAAAGGGATATTCCCGGTCCTCGTCTCAAGCAGACCGGCCACGAACACAAGCACTCCCTGCCCGAATATGGAGGAGAGACGGTAGAAGGTGCTTCGGATTCCCACGAAGAACGACTCTTCTTTCTCGCTGAGGGCGAGCATATAGAAACCGTCGGCGGCAATGTCGTGCGTTGCGGATGCGAAAGCCGTGATGACGAAAAGGATAAGAGTGAACGTAAACATGTTCACCGGCGTCTGTGTGGAGGCTATCATATCAGCCGAAGGCCTCGGAATCGACAAGGTGAGCAAAACGAAAGCGGCCGAAATCAGAACCTGCATTGTGATTATCCACCAGCGTTTTGTTCTAATGAGGTCTACGAAAGGACTCCATAGCGGCTTTATGGTCCAAGGAAGATAGAGAAGACTGGTGAAAAGAGCCATCTCTCCGTTCGGGACTCCCATTCGCGTGAACATAGTCACGGAAATGTTGTTGACAATGAAATAAGGAATCCCCTCAGCGAAATATAGCGTTGGGATCCACCACCAAGGTGATCTTTTGTTTGTGGTTATAGTGTTGTTCATCAATCGTGTAAGTTAGAATCAATGTCTCGAGAGTTCGGTCCCCGGATAATAGTGAAGCAGTATGCCTTTATAGTCATATCCCTTGAATGCCATTACGGCGGCGCCTATCTGGCATAACCCAACACCGTGTCCCCATCCTGCTCCGGTGAGAGAAATGTTTGCAAAGCCCTTCGGCAAGGCGCTTCCGGGAGCCGACAAGAAAGCAAGAGCCTCTTTTTCCACGGTTTCGACAGGAATCATACACCCCGTCTCATCATAATAATCAATTGCAAAAGCAGAGCTTTTCAGATGGCTGGTACTGAGAAACTTTCTGATTATAAGTTCCTTGCCAATAACTTCTGAGAATTTGGAACCGATAATCTTAAGTCTTGTCAATCTTCCTGAGACTCCTCTTTCCAGAGGAACCAGAGCCAAAATCTTTCCGAAATCCTTGCCGGAGGCATTATTGATAAGAGTCGAGACCTCATCGGCTTTGTACTTAACTTTCCACCGGAAAAAGTCTTTTGTCTCAAGGTCATAATCATTCAAGACCTGACCGAGAATCGCATTGTCGTCAGTGTTGCAAAATGCCTTTGGGGAAGACAGAACCCATTGTCTGAAAGCCTGTTCCGAAGTCAAATCGGGAATCTGGCAGTTCTCGCTGTCGGGAATGCCTTGCAGGTAGTCAAAGTCCTTGTCTTCCCAGCATGAACTGAATTTTTCCATCATTCCCCCGCAACATTTCGAGAAACGAGCATCGCAAATCTCTCCTCCGCTTGTCAGAACCTGTCCCCAAGTCTGGTCCACGGCATCTCTCACAGTCTCTCCAACAGCCATCGTAAGTCCTTGATAACGTTGGCAATGATCATCTGCGCACACATCGAACAGCTTGTGGTCATCGTGATCGAACCATTTGATATATTCAGGTACATCCTTGCTGTCAGACTCATCGACCACTTTTCCCGAATGGAGTTTCGAATCAAGAAATGTCACTATAGAAGGCACGGTGCTCGCTGAGCAAGGAGCAACATTGGAGACTGAGACGGTTTTGCGGCGATTACGAATCTGAGACATAACCCAGGAACGGGATATGACCGCGTGAGCCTTGAGAAACTCCAGCGTGGCGGAAGATTTCATCTCCGAGGATATGACGCTGAGAAGATAGTCCTCAACCCCTATTATGTTCACTGCCACAACTTTACATTTCTCCACAATGAATTTCAAAGTGCCTGCGAATTTCTGGGTCATCTTCCTTTCCCAATGGAAATTGACGCCAATCGTTACATTGTGGATTATGAAAGTCGGTTCAGAGAAGATTGTGGACATAGTCCTCGCCTCAAACCGAAGCTCATCGTAAAGAGCGCCGTTGTAATTGATTTTACCTTCCTGATAAGAGACTTTCTGAGGCCCTGCGCCATCGGATATGATCTCGAATTCGATAACGTCAGACGACAGTATTCCCACCTCAATTTTCGGCTGAGTTCTGGTCAGCCTCCAAATTATCTCGCCCTCATCTTGAGCGGAAAGGCCGGTTTCCGAGAATATGTCCCTTAACATTTCTTGGTCCATCTTGTCATAGTCCTCTTTGTGCGGAAGGACCATAACTCCCGCCATATCAGCACATCCCGGACTTACAGTCAGATGATCCGCTCCTTGGGCGTAATAATGATGCGGCCTAAGGGCATTTCTGAAAACGACGAAAGAACGGTACTCTCCCTTGTCACAATAAGCAAAAAGATTAAATCTCGGTTCGGTCTCCCCTTCTCTGATTTTGGCAGCGTCCAGCAGTCTGTAGAATAGCTTGGCCATAGACTTGGAGGTCTTTGCCTTCAGTGCGAATACCCCACTGATAAATCCTTTGTAGTGATAGAGTTCCGCATCTTGAACGGACGAGACGTACTCAATCAGGGCGGCATAATTGTCAGGGACTGTCCTGTCCGAGACTTTGTCAAGCGACTGATTGACAGCATTTTCCAAAGGCATAAGTCCTCTCGGACAAGCCTGAAAATGGGAGTGATCAGGTGCGGAGGCTCCGGAATAGGGACCGTTGTAGAACACCGTGTAATCCCTTAATCCTGACGCTAAGTCCAGCATATCCACATAGTGATGCCATATTGACTGTGGAACGTGCTTGTCTCTGGCTATCACAAGATGATTCGGAAAAATCGGATAAGGATTGATCGCAATTACGTATTTTCTGCCTTTCCTGCCTTCGAAAGGAAGCCCGAGCTGTTCTTTGGGCCTGTGCTCGTCACAAAGGAAACAAGGTCTAGACTCAAGAGTGTCTTTGTCAATTTTGGCCGTCGTCGATTTGATTCTCGAAGGATTGAGTTGAAGAGAGACTTGCAGATTATTGCATCTCACATTTCTGGACACGACATTCTTAAGCGCACGAAACCTCGCCGCTACTTCCGGCCAGACGGACAACTGATCGTTAATGAGTTTTGGGAGTTCCATCAATTACAACAATGATTCAAGAGTTTTTCGTATTTCCTTGAACTCTCCCTCAAAGTTAGGTGTAAAGATTGATTTACCCAAATGCTTTTCAATTTCCGACATATCCCAAAAACGGCCCTCGCTGACTTCGTAATGGTCAGGATAGAGCTTAAAATCGCCGATCGCGGCAAAAACGTTGACAAGCTCTTTCTCAGTATGAGATTCGAAAACATAAGTTTTGATGTACACGGGGTTGAATTCAGTGAATCCGAGTTCTTCCCCTGCTTCTCTGTACAGAGCCTCCCTAAGATTCTCTCCGTAAGAGACGTGTCCCCCTACGGCAGTGTCCCAGCGCCCCGGAAGCAGATCTTTTTTCATTGATCTCTTCTGAAGATACAGTTTGTCGAAACGGTTGAGAATGTGCAGATGCACGACCGGGTGAAGCACCTTTGCTCCGCTATGGCAGTAGGATCTCGCCGCCTGGCCTATCACGATTCCGCTGGGCTCCACGATCGGAAGCATTTCTTCCGCAGCCGGCTCTTCATCTGAACTGTTGTTCACATTCAGCGGCGGAATAATCGGCGCCGGTGCTCCGGGATAAACAAGATCAAACATAGCTTTAAGAAATTGCCATAAGGATTAATAATTGCGGCATAAGCACCCTCAGGAACATCGTTAAAGGGTAGACCGTCGCATAATTGACTGATGTGTAGTCCGTTCCGTAAGCGCCTTGAGCGAATGAAAGGACCGGAGGGTTGGTTGTTCCTCCCGCCACGAGCCCGCAAATCTGGTAGAAATTCAGATGACAGGCGAATCTGGCGACTAACATTATGATGGACACAGGTATTATGGTGATGAGCGCTCCATAAAGAATCCAATTGTAGCCTCCGTTCACGAGCGCGCTGAAGAAATTCTCTCCTGCTCCGATGCCCACGGCCGCAAGGAACAGCGATATTCCGATTTCCCTAATCATCATATTGGCGCTGAGGGTGGTGTAGGTTGTGATTTTCCATCTCGGGCCGAAATAGCCAAGCAGAATAGCGATGATGAGAGGGCCGCCTGCGATGCCGAGCTTCACTGCCTGAGGTATGCCAGGAAATCTGAACGGAATTGAACCGAAGATGATTCCGATCACTATTCCGAAAAATATAGGCATAATGTTGGCGTGATTTAGTGACGAAGTTCTGTTGCCCACGAATTCGGAAGTTTTGTCAACTGATTTCTCTGGTCCCACCACAATCACGCTGTCCCCTACCTGAAGGTAAAGCGATGGTCTCGCAACCAGTTCGACTCCGGCCCTGATGACTCTGGTGATGTTGACACCGAAATTGTTCCTGATGTTCAGTTCCGAAAGCTTACGTCCGTTCAGGGAGGATTTGGTGATGACAAGCCTTCTTGCTATGACTGAGCCGCTTACAGTGTCCCATTCGCTTCTGTCCATATTCGCTTCTTTTCCGAAGAAAAGAGTTATGGCCGCTTTGGTTGAGACGGAGGTGACCACGAGCACTATGTCGTCTTGTTCAAGAATTGTGTCCGGGCCGGGCACCTCAAGCTTTCCTTTTGAATATAGTCTCGAAACGATGAAGCGCTCGGAGACGAGTTTGCTTATTTCCGAAAGGGTCTTGCCGAATGCGGCCGGGTTTTCGACCTGACAGCATATTGATGTGGCCTGATTCTCGTTGCCGTCGTCTTTTTCCATTGCCTTACGCTCTTTGCTCAAATCTATCTTGAACACTGATTTGAAAATCACCAGCAGGAACAGAACGCCGAGGACGCCTACAGGGTAGGCCACCGCATAAGCGGAGCCCATTTGAGAGCTTCCTTGGGCAAGTTCTTCAGCCGGCGTTCCTACCGCAGTACCGACATCTGTCAGAGTCTGCTGAGCGGCGCCGAGCCCGGGAGTGTTGGTGACCGCTCCTGACATTACTCCGGTGAGATTGGCTATGCTCTCCCCGGTCACGAGATGAATAACGCAAGTTACAACTACTGAAAGCATTACCAATGTAATGGCTAACATATTCAATGTCAGACCGCCTTTCTTGAGCGAGTGGAAGAAGCCCGGGCCTACCTGAAGTCCGATTGAGAACACGAAGAGTATGAGACCCAGATCTTTCACGAAAGAAAGAATCAAAGGCGGAACCCTGAAGCCGAAATGACTCATTATAATGCCGACGAACAATATCCACGTCGAGCCTATCGTTACTCCTTTTATTTTGAACTTGCCCAGAAACAGGCCTACGGCAATAACGAATGCAAACAGCAAAATGGAATGGCCTATACCCATTCCGAAAAACAAATCTTGCATAAACAACTACAACTAACTACGTTAATACTCTATTTCGGCACAGAAGACGGCTTTGTCGTCTATCTTGCCTTCTACATTATATATATACCCGTCTTCAATCTGTCTGACGGTTCTGAATAGTTTCACTTCTTCACCCGGGGTCGTCTCTTTGTTGAAATTGATGCTGAATTCCTTTATTCTACGTGCGGAAGCTAACTGATAATCAATAGTATCCATGGCCCAAACCGCATATCTTGCGTTGTTGGTGTGACCGATTATGTCTATGTCTGAATAAGACACTGTGTGGCTTTTCACGAGCTTCGGTTCCAGATCCTTTGGCATAAGCACTTTGCCGCAGGATGGGCTCAATGCGTCATAGGGGCCTTTCGTGTCGTCTGAGACCAAAGCAGAGCAGTCGTTGTGACGCACTAAGGTTCTCGCTTTCAAATCCATTATCAACCATGAGCTTGTGGCTGCCGCAAGTACATTGCCCTCTCTGTCTTTCATCTCGAAGTCCCTTAGGTAGAACAGGCCTTGAACGCCTTTGTGCCAGGTTGCGAGCTCGACTGTGTCTCTCCATCTTGGCGGATTGAAATACTTGAATTTCATCCGCGAGAGGACCCACGCGGTGTTCTGAGTCTTGAGATCATCGTAACCGAAGCCGAGCTCGCTGGCAGCCCAATAGGCCAGTTCCTGGCAAAGATCCATAAAGGCTGCCGGCTTCAGAAAGAAAGAGGCGTCGGTGTCGTAACACGGCACGGACACTTCCATTACGAATTGATTGTCTTCTGTTCTTCTAATGAGCATTTCAACATACTAAATTATCATCGGCTCTTCCGATTACCTTTTTTCCACCCCTGTTCCTCAAGACCACCATCTCAATAATTGATGATTCTCAGTTCCTCCGGGGTGTAAAGGATCGAATCAGTGAAATCAGGCGCTACTCTCGACAAAATGAAGAATAGCAGAAACGCAGACACCAGCACAATCGCAACAATCAGCAAAGTCCTCAACGCAATGCGCCAGCCCCTGCCGAGTACTTTCGCCGGCACGTCCTCGGACACCTGCTCTGCAATTCCCTCGGGCGCCTTTTCAGGCTCCATCTCGGCAACCTTTTCCTGCTCTGCTTCCGGCTCTTTCGCCGGTTCTTCCTCAACCACCTGCTCTGCAACTTCCTCGGGCGCCTTTTCAGGCTCCTTCTCTGTCATAGATTCCTGCCCAATACCGAGGTCAAGCGCCTCCTCCTCACAGCTCGCGGCTTCCGTCTCAACAGATTCCGGCATCACCGCCTCAGGCTCTGAAGACACCATATCAACGTCCTCCGATTTCGGTCCACCCGAAAGAATAGATTTCAAATCAGCAATCGCTGCGGACACCTCCTCATCAGTCTCCGAATGAGTCTTCAAAGAGACAGGCTTAAGACCGAAACCGGCAGGATAGATGTCCAACTCCTCATCGGCAATAAAGAAAAAGTTGTTCTCTCTCGTTGCCCTCAACCTCCCCAAACCAGGAAACACAATGGTCTTCTTGTCCTTGAGAACCTGCTTCATCTCAGCGATGAAATCAGTAATAATCCTCATTGAGGCCTCCTTGCTTATACCATTAGACTCGGCATAAAAATCCACAAGCAGACTATCCCCATCCTTGACAGGTCTGAAAGACAATCGTCTATATGGAGGATTAATCGTGTACCCTTTGTCAGAAAAAGAAGAAGGCACGACATCCGCCGCAAAACAGCCCAATCCGGGCAGAAGCACGGTGTCACTCTTGATAATGAGGCCTTTAACTATTTTAGACAAAAGATCAATATCCATATCTGAAATCTTACAAAAAACAAAGGTACAAAATTTAACTGATTATTTAAGAAGTCTACAACTCCTATTCTGCAGGGCAAATTAACAGGATTCACGGCACTTTCCCCCCCCCACTTACCCAACCAGTTTCCGGCTTCTGCTCAGAAATTCAGACTTCTTGCCCAGTTTCCGGCTTCTGCTCCGGAATCCGGCCTAACAGATTTAGAGTAGACCAGCTACACGATTATGACACTGAAGACCTACAAGGCACATTGGCGTGGCCGACCAACTGTGGACAAAAACACAGTTATCGACGTGCAATAGTCGGGCGGCGAGGAGAGCTAATACAGAGCTCCACACAGCCGGCACGAACTTTAGCGCTCGCAAATCATTTACTACGAGCGCGGTGCTACTATATGCGTTTTTGTTCTCAAATCTGATGGTATTGGATTGTCCCACGTAGGTGACAATACGACTTTAGCTAAATTATTAAGACAATTACTGTATCAAATACTTGGTCTCGGCACCGTCACCGCACAGTCGCTGTCAAGCGACCGCTGACGAATGTCAGCGCATCGCCCTCGGGGGCAGCCAGCTTTGCTGACGGGGGACAAGATATAGGTCTGACAAATCAGATGTCGCAATCCAAGACCTGATGCAATCAGGGCTGCGGCGACTGCAATCAAGACGCAGCGAGCACTGTTAAAGGCTCGCTT
>Ga0172377_10000611_pt1 | contig 34154 bp, 33 predicted proteins | sample Pumphouse3metaG_FD_119749 | JGI IMG/M metagenome (GOLD analysis project Ga0172377, IMG submission 119749) | Leachate microbial communities from a municipal landfill in Southern Ontario, Canada - Pumphouse #3 metaG | ecosystem: Engineered > Solid waste > Landfill > Unclassified | place: Canada... | reverse complement strand
TAAGTTATGGCTAAAACTAAAAAAAAAGTTAAAGCCATTTTGGAGCTGAAAAAAGTTTCTAAAATTTATACTTTAGGTCAGCAATCAATTTCTGCTTTGAACAAATTAACTTTGAGTGTTTGTGAAGGTGATTTTGTGGTGATTATGGGGGCTTCCGGTTCTGGCAAATCAACCTTATTGCAGGTAGCCAGCATGTTATCACAAGTCACTGAGGGTGAAATTTTTTTGAAGGGTAAAAACGTTACTGAGTATGATGAAGTCGAGCGAGCCCATCTACGCAATAAAGAAATAGGTTTTGTTTTTCAACAATTTAATTTATTAGCTAAAACTTCAGCAGTTGAACAAGTGGAGTTACCTTTACTTTATGCCAAAGTTTCTGAAGAAGATAGAAAAAAACGGGCAATTGAGATGTTAAAAAAACTAGGTTTAAGCGATCGTTTACTTAACAAGCCGGGGGAGTTATCTGGAGGACAGCAACAGCGAGTAGCTATTGCTCGAGCATTAGTCAACGATCCTAGTATTGTTTTTGCTGATGAACCAACTGGCAATCTTGATTCAAAATCTGGAGGGGAAATTAAGAAAATTCTAATTAAATTAAATAAAGAAGGAAAAACCATTATTTTAGTAACTCACGATCCAGATGTGGCTAAAATTGCTCAGCGCAAAATTTTTATTAAAGATGGACAAATAATTAAAGACACTAGAACAGATGGTAAAAAATGTTATTAAATACTTTTAAAGTGGCTACTAGAGCACTATTAGTGAATAAGGGGCGAACCTTTTTAACGACTTTAGGTATTATTATTGGTGTTTTTTCAGTGGTGATGTTGACTGGTTTAGGCAGTGGTTTACAGGCTTATGTGTCTGAGCAATTTGAGAGTTTAGGCGCCAACACTGTTTTTGTATCAATTGGTCAAATTTTTGATGAGGAGAAAGGCTTTGACACAGAAGGAATAGCTCAATTTTCATCTGGCAATAAGTTTACTTTGAGAGATATTGAGCGAGTCAAAAGACTTAGAGATTATGTTGATGAGGTAACCTACTATTCAACTGGCATTGACCAGGCAAAGTTTTTAGAAAATGATATGAGAGTTACAGTTTTAGGAGCTTTAGCTAATTATTCAGAGGTACGCACAATTGACATTGCTAGTGGTCGTTTCTTTAATAAGAATGAGGAACGATCGGGAGAAAAAGTAGTGGTTTTAGGCCACAATGTGGCAACAGAATTATTTGAAAAAATAGATCCAATTTCTCGAAAGCTACGGATTGGCAATCAGACTTTCACGGTGGTGGGAGTGGCGGCTGAAGTGGGAAGCGGTTTTGCTGGACCAAACTTTGATGATTATGTTTATGCTCCATATCCTTTAATTAGTAAAATTTACCCAGGAACGGAGCTAACTAATTTTGCGGTAAAAATCAAAAATACAGAACTAATTCCAAAAGCTATTACTGCCATTGAGGTTGAACTAGAAAAAAGCTTAAATGAAGATGATTTTAGCGTTTTTGATCAGTCTCAGTTATTAAGCACCATCACTAACATTTTATCAATGTTAACGGTGGCTCTAGGCGGTATTGCGGCAATTTCTTTGTTAGTAGGAGGTATCGGTATCATGAACATCATGCTTGTTTCAGTTTCAGAAAGAACTAGAGAGATTGGTTTACGTAAGGCCTTAGGTGCTACTCCAAAACAAATCTTAGTTCAATTTTTAATTGAGGCATCGCTTTTATCAATTCTTGGAGGTCTGATAGGTTTGGCTTTAGCTGTTTTAGGTACTTGGGCGATCCAATCAATTTTTCCAGCAAAAATTACTTTAACTTCGGTTTTATTAGCATTCGGAGTATCAACAGCAGTGGGTCTAATTTTTGGGGTAGCGCCAGCTAAAAGAGCTGCAGAATTATCACCGATTGAAGCATTAAGATACGAGTAAAATCTTTGCTATTTTAGCTATTTTTAATTTAAATCTGTATACTGAAAATAATGTTTTTCAAACAGCTCTTTTCTTCAAAAAAAAAGATTATTTATTTATTAGTTGCTGTAAGCTTTTTAATTTACAGTTTTTCTTTATCTAATGCTTTTGTTTGGGATGACGAGGAACAGGTTGTTAATAACCCAGCAATTCATTCATTGAATAATATTTCTCAACATTTTTTTGCTAGTACTTTTCACACCGGTGGAGCGGGAGGGAGTAGTGGCGTTTATTACAAGCCATTAATGAGCACAAGCTTTACTATTTTATATGCTGTGGGTGGAGGCAAGCCCTTTATTTTTCATTTATTTCAGCTCGCTATGCACATCGCCAATGTTGTCATGGTTTTTCTCTTATTTAGTAAAATTTTCAAAAAGAATGAATTAGCTGCTTTATTAGCTTTAGTTTTCGCCATTCATCCTTTTAACGTGGAATCAGTAGTTTATATTTCCGCTTTGCAAGACGTCCAGTTTTTATTTTTTGGTCTATTGTCATTGATGTTTTTTATTTATCGTCATCGATTAAAAAAAGTTAATCCAATTTTACTTTCATCAATTTTAATTTTAGCGGCCATGCTTTCTAAAGAAACTGGCGCACTTTTTTTGTTGATTTATCCATTATTTTTGCTTATTTTTTATCCTAATTATTTTAAAAAAAATTGGCAGAACTTATTTTTTTATTTATTTGGCGTATTAGCCTTCTATCTTTTTTTGCGACTAGCCCTTGCCCAGGTGGCCGTTAGCGCTCAGGGTTTATCAGCAATTTCTAGGGCCAGTAAAAAAGTGATTTTGTTAACTACTCCCAAAATTATCATTTTTTATTTAGGCACTTTTTTTTGGCCGAGGCATTTATTAATTGCTCAGCACTGGCTAGTTGAAAGTGTTTCTTGGTCAAGCTTTTATTTAGCATTATTAATTATTGTTTTTTTTATCAGTCTAATTATGTTTTTATTGATCTATTTTTATAGAAAGAAAAAAATTACACAATTAAAGCAGGTTTTATTTTTTTCAATATCATTTTTTATAGGAATGTCTTTGCATTTACACATTATTCCCCTGGATATGACTGTTGCTGATCGTTGGTTTTATTTACCGATGATTTTTTTATTGGGCTTATTGGGAGTGTTGTTTTCAATAGTGAATTTTGCTAATTGGCAGCAATTTTTTAGGAAAATTTTTGCAATCATTATTTTACTTGTGTTTTTATTACTTAGTTGTAGAGCAGTTTTGCGCATTAGGAATTGGAAAGATGGTTTAAGCCTATTTTTACACGACGTTCAACATGTAAAAAACTCCTTTGATTTAGAAAACAATGCCGGCACTGAATTGGTCAGAGCTGGTAGAAATGAAGAGGCAATGATTTATTTTGCTCGTTCAATAGAACTATTGCCAGATTGGTGGATAAATTGGAATAATTTGGGGGTTATGCAGCAAGAGCGAGGTGATTCAGAAGAAGCAAGGCGATCTTATCAACAGGCGATCACTAATGGTAATTACCACTTAGCATATGAAAATTTGGCCAGCTTACTACTAGTTTATTATGAGTTGGAAGAAGCTCATCAATTTTTGCTTGAAGCAGTAAGAGTTTTGCCATACAATCATCAACTACGTTTATTCCTGGCGATTGCCGAATATGAGTCTGGCAATCAAATTGAATCGCTAAAACAAGCAAACTATGCATATCAGCTTTCTCCAAGTGCTGAAGCGGTCAATTTAGTTAAATTAATTAAAAACAAAGAAGAATTGCCTGATTTTAGGAGATAGATAAGATTTCATTACCATCATAAGATTAAAACACAAAAAACGGAGCAAAATGTCCGCTTTTTTTGTTGTGACCCCATGGGGAATCGAACCCCAGTTGTCGGGATGAGAACCCGATGTCCTAACCGCTAGACGATGGGGCCTGGTACCCCTGGATTATACAAATTTTATTAGTTTTTGTAAATGTGAGCTAGTTTGTCATTTTTTATTTAGACAATGGTTCTAATGCGTTTTTTAATTATCATCTTTACAATTTTTTTAAATTTAGTGTTTCTAAACAAGAGTGTTTTGGCGAAAGATTTTCAATTTAGAATTCCACAGAACAATATTACCCTTAAAAGGGCTGAGCCTTTTAAAACTGAAGATAAAACCATTGATAGAACTAATGCTCAAGCTATTAGTGCTGATCATTTAACTAATTACAGCGAAAATCTTTATTTAATTAATCAAAATCAAAAGTTTTTACTAAAAGAATTTTTTAACCCTAATTTGATGATCAAAATCAAGGATTCGTATGCAATAGATTTTAGCAAAGGAACACCTCTGGCTTTAACTTTTGAATATCTGGTTAATAGCGAAGAAACCTTATTAGCGTTTGACGAACCAGTGTTTTATCTAGCACTTGAGGGAGAAGCTAAAAAAGAACTTATTTTTGCTAAGACTATCAAGCAAAGCAAAAATGACTGGCAAAAAGTTATTTTAGATTTGAGAAACTACGATTTAAATGACAAAAAATTAGTTTTTTATGCAGGAAATTTACCTGATGAAGAAAGGGAGAGCGTCATTTATTTAAAAAACCTAAGCTCGAAGCTTATTATTTGGCGAACTGAGGACCAAGTTTTTTTAGACAAAAACGAAATTAAGGATATTGCTGAGCATTTAATTCGGGAGCATGTTGAAATTAATGATCAAATTTGGCCAATTTATCAGTATAGAATTCAAGAAATTGCGGACTTTAGATTCATCCCAGAATTAGATGGCAGTTTGACGTTTTTGTTTTCAGCAACAAATGAACTAATTTTAAAAAATCATCAATGGCTGATCAGTTGTGGAGATGGCGAGCGACAATTATTAACTCAGTTAAATTATTTTCTTTTACCCCAGTTTATTATTAAAGATTTTTGGCCAAATTTGACCGACAAAGTTTTAATTAATACTCAGGATTTTCATTGTGACGATTTAGATAAACTAACTTTGGAGTTTATTTAATGTCACAAAGACATCAAATCATTGTTGATTGTGGGTTAGAGGGTGACTTTATTTGTCAATTAAGAGATTCTGTCTCACAAACAATTAACATTAGGGTTCAGCAATCTTATACTCAATATAATTATTATCTTCTTTTTAATAATTATTTAAACGAAGATTGTCAAGTAAAATTGCAAGCTGAGCTTCAAGGGGAGGAGAACTCTTTTTTATGGCCAAGTATTTTTTTTAAAATTTTTTATCAAGAGCAAAACTTATTTGACGCTAATTTTTCTGATTTATTTTTCAAAAAAGTGAATCTTTTTAATTTAAATGGAAAAAGTTCCAAATTACATCGACTAGAATTTTATTTGGGAGAATTAAAAGAGGATTTTCAATTGAATTTTGATTTAAATTTTTACCTAAGTTGTCAAGAAGGAGTAAATAATCAGCCAAAAAACACAGAAGTTTTAGGATCAAAAACCACATATAAAGAAATTAGCCCTGTTCAGCCGACTGTGGAAAATAGAAGAGCAATTTTGAAACAAAGGCTTTTTCTTTCATTAATTTTATTTGCTTTTTTAATTTTATTGTTTTTAATTTTATTATTTTATCGATCAAAGTTTATTAAAGCCAAAAAGTATAAATTAGCTCAAAGAAAGGAAAATCTATGAGCAAAAATAAAAAATTAAAAAAATGGGCCTTAGGCTTGCTGCTGACAGGCGCTTTATTTTTTGGAGCCTTGCAGCTTTCTAAAGCGTTATTTTCTGATATGGAGACTCTTAAAGATAATATTGCTGGAGCGGCTAGTGTTAATTTAAAATTAGGTGGTCAAGACCCTACGCAGGTTAGTTTTAGCATCCCCAACTTAATTCCGGGTGAAATTGTTAGGTCAAAGGTCGGTGTTACTGATAGTGGTACTGGAGCTGATTATAACGAAAATTTATATATTGGGTTAGTGGTGACCGATAGTGATGAGGGAGTTAACACAGAGGCAGAAACCGACACTGAGGGTGATGGAGAGTTGGCTGAATGTTTAATGATGAGGGTTAGCTATCTAGATTTAAACAACGAGGAGGTTGAGGTTCAGCCCTTCACCAGTTTTCCTCAGCTAGAAGGCATGTTTATTGATGAGCAAAATTTTTCTTCTTTAGATGATCTTTTGCAGATTACAACTGTTAATTTAGATTTTGATTTTAGCGCTGACGCTTGTGGCAATGAAGCTATGGGTGACACAGTTACCTTCGATCTAAATTTCTATTATGAACAGTAAGATGATGGCGAGTCGAGCAGTGCTTGCTTGACTCGCCAATCTTTGTCATAATGTTTAAACCATATGCCTAGGGTTAGAAAAAAATATTCAGCCAAGTCTCGCTATCGTCCAAAAAAGAAGATAAGTTTTAAAGATTATTTAAATAATTTATTTTTACCTGGAAAAAAGAATCGCTATCGTCCACAATTGCTTCATCCTGAAACACTAATGGTTCTGTCTTTTGTGGTTTTAGGGGGATTTTCCTTGTTTAATGCTATTCGTTTTTTTCCAAGTTTAGCTGATAAAATTTTGGGTTTTGCTAGCAATATTGATGTTAATCGGGTGTTGGTAGCTACCAATGAAGAAAGAGCCAGATTGGGCTTAGAGCCCTTACAAATTAATGAAAAACTTAATCAAGCAGCGCTAGCCAAAGCACAGCACATGTTCAGTGAACAATATTGGGCTCATAGTTCTCCAGAGGGAGTTCAGCCTTGGAATTTTATCAAAAATGCTGGTTATGTTTATAAATATGCGGGGGAAAATTTAGCTAGAGATTTTGATAGTACTGGAGAAATGATGGTAGCCTGGATGAATTCTCCAACTCACAAAGAGAACGTTATTAACCCTAATTTTACTCAAATTGGTTTAGCTGTGGTGAACGGCACTCTTAGTGGTTTCAATACAACTTTGGTGGTGCAAATGTTTGCTGCTCCAGGGGCGGTCGAATTTAAGCAGAGTGCTAGTAAAGAATCTTACACCTTACCAGCTCCAGCTGATAGTTCTGTGGGAGAAATACCTACGGAAAATATTGAAATAGATGTTGTTGAATCGGATTTGGCTAAAGTGGGAGAGTTGGGAATGGTTGAAGGAGAAAGATCTGTTAGTGGTCGAATTTTATTTTCGCCAATTTATTTAACCAAAACCTTTTTCTTATTGGTGGTGGTGCTAATTATTTTAACTTTAATTTATGATGCTTTTATTTCAAAAAATCGTCGTTATCAAAGAGTTGTTGGACAAAATTTTGCTCACATCATGCTTTTTTTAACAGTTGGCTTTTTATTAATTTTATTTAGAGGGGGAACAATTATTCCTTAGCACATGCCAAAACTGCTCAAAAAACACCGTCTCGCGTTTCTGATTCTTTTTCTAGCACTAGCCGTTTTTGCTTTCTTTTTTTCTCGTTTTTGGCCAAACAAAATGCTACAACGGTATTTGGCTGTAGGAATGGGCACTTTTTATTTTTTTTGGGGTTTAATTACTCATGTAAAAAGTACTAAAATTACAAGTGATATTGTTTTTGAATATTTAGCCATGTCAATGTTGGCTGTTTTATTGCTCATCTTAATTACTCTTTAATAATTTTATGTTAAGATGCTGAAAATTAATAAAAGAGAGGTCAAATGTCAAAAAAGAACATGAAAGGTATAATTTTAGCTGGCGGAAGTGGCACTCGTTTATTACCCTTAACTAAGGTTACTAGCAAGCAATTATTACCCATTTACGATCGACCAATGATTCATTATCCACTTGAAACCTTACGTAAAGCAGGCATTATTGATATTTTGTTTATAGTAGCGCCTGATCATGCTGGAGATTTTTTAAAATACTTGGGAAGTGGCAAAGAGTTTAATTGCCATTTTTCTTATGAAATTCAAGATAAGGCTCAGGGGATAGCTCAAGCTTTTCAAATTGGTGAGGATTTTATTGCTGATGACAATGTTACTTTAATTTTGGGAGATAATTTATTTGAAGATGATTTTACTCAGGCAATTCAGAGTTTTGAAAGTGGTGGAAGAATTTTTGCCAAAAAAGTTAGTGATCCAGAGAGATTTGGGGTAGTGGAATTTGATCAGGACAATCGAGCTACTTCTATTGAAGAAAAGCCTGGTCATCCTAAATCTGACTATTGTGTTACGGGACTCTACATTTATGATGATACAGTTGTCGATAAAGTTAGAAAACTAGACTTTTCCGATCGAGGTGAATTAGAGATCACTGACTTGAACAATTTGTATTTAAACGAAGGAACTTTAGATGTTGCTTTTGTAAAAGGAGCTTGGTTTGATACTGGTACTTTTGAGTCAATGTTTGCGGCTACAGAATTTGCAAGAGAAAAAAGTTTTAAAAATAAATGATAGACAAAAATAAATGAAAAATAAAAAAAACTTAAGACCTTTATTTTTAATTAGCCTGTTTGTGCTTTCGTTTTTATTTAGCATCCTTTTATTAGGCGTTACTTTAGTTAAGGCTGAAGAGCCGGCCGTTAAAACAGATTTGATTTGGCAAAAGGAGCGATTAGAAGAAGATATCGCTAAGACTCGGCAAAACTATAGTCAAAGTTTAGAAGATTACCGCAATCAAGAACGATTTTACATTATTGCCTACGATCAGCATGTTTCTTTAAAAACATTAGCTAGTTTAGAAGATCTTGTTATTAAAACCAAAGCAGTTTCTCTAAGTCGTGATCAAGCACTGATTAATTATTTAGAATTATTAAAATTAAATCTTTATGCTAGTGAAGGAGTGGAGCTATTGCTTAAAAATCAATATTTAGGTCTTTTAGAGGAAAAAATTAATGGTCTAAAAAAACATCGTCAAGAACTGGAAGGTAAAAATAGTCAAAAAGAAGTTCAATCTAGCTTAGATGATTTTGTTCAATATACAGATTTAGATAAAATTAGCGAGCAGGTTTTAGCCCTATTAGCTCTTTCTCGTTTACAGCGGATTTATGACCTAGCCTTGCCATTAAAGAAAGACATTGATAAGTTTTTGGATGTGGGAGAAAGTAGCGCTTTAAGTGCCCTATTAAGAGCCTCAGAAGAAACTGATAAAACCTTAAGCCAAGCGCAAAACAATCTTAATTTATTATGGGAAAAATCTAAAAGAGCTAATTCGTTAGAAAGCATTTATCGCAATTTGACCAAAGAATTAAATCCCGTCTACATTAATTTATCTCAATCTTTGGCTTACTTAGAAGAATTAATGGATTTTAAATAATATATGGCTAGAAAAAACTTATTTGATCAAGACCAAACCGTTTTTGTTGATCAGGCTCCACTGTGGCAAAAGGCTTCTCAAGATAAAATTGATTTAAAAAGCAATTTAACTAGAAATAAAAATTTAAAACCATTTTATTTTTTGATGGCAGGAATATTTTTAATTTTTGCTTTTTATATCATAATAGTTTTTCTTCCAAAGAGAGAAAAAAGAGTAGTCTTGGTCGAGCCAGAAGTAGATGAAGAAATACTAGAAGCTCATCCATTAGAGCAAAGAATTAATTTTCTTAAAGAAGATTTAAAAGCTGCAGATCCCACTCGTCAGACTTTAGCTTTTCCCAATATTAATTTCGAAATCAGTTTTCCTTAAAATTTGTTACAATTTACTTAATATGTTAATTGATTTATCAAGCTACCACCTGCGTTTTACTAAAGCCCTTGAGCATCTAAAAAAAGAATTTGATTCTTTACGAACCGGAAGAGCTTCGGCACAAATTCTAGATCCCGTTAGAGTTGAAGCCTATGGCAGTCAAATGTCACTAAACGAAGTGGCATCTATTGCTGTTCCTGACCCTCAATTAATTGTGATTAAACCCTGGGATAAGAGTTTATTGCCAATTATAGAAAAAGCCATTCAATCAGCTCAACTTAATCTTAATCCTATTGTTGATAAGGATTTAATTCGTGTGCCAATTCCAACATTGACCACTGAGCGAAGGCGGGAAATGGTAAAAATTTTATATCAACGCGCTGAAGAAGGTAGAGTAATGTTGAGACAAATTAGAGCAGATATCCGCAAAGATATAGAAAAACAAGAGGGTGAGGCTGGCGTGAGCGAAGATGACTTAAAAGCTAATTTTACTGAACTTGATGATTTAGTTAAGAAATATATAGAAGAAATTGAAGATTTAGTAAAGAGCAAAGAAGAAGAATTGTTAACTATTTAACTATGTACGAAACAATTGTTTTTTTATTAATTTTATCTTTTTTAGTCATCATTCATGAATTAGGCCATTATTTGCTGGCTCTTAAAAATAAAATTAGGGTTAAAGAATTTGGCTTAGGCTATCCACCTCGTATTTTAAAACTTTTTACATATCAAGGCACTGTTTTTTCTCTTAATGCTATTCCCTTTGGCGGCTTTGTTCAGCTCGAGGGTGAAAATGGACCTGAAGATGCTAAAAAGCCCATTGCAAATAAAAAACAAGAGGATGATGGGTGGGGTCCTTTTTTCAGCAAATCAATGTCAGCTCGTTTGCAAACTTTATTGGCTGGAGTATTTTTTAATTTTGTGTTTGGTATTCTTGCTTTTGGCATAATTTTTACTCAAATGGGTATTCCTCAAGATTTATCTAATCAAGCTAGAATTCATGAGTTAAAAGAAAATTCGCCAGCTTTTAGTGCTGAAATGAAGGAAAACACTAATATAGTAGGTTTTTATAGTGAATACGATAAAGAATGGGTAGTAATTAGCAGTATTACTGAAGTGCAAGATTATGTTGATGGACATTTGGGTGAAGAAGTTATCGTTAAAACTACCGAGCCTTGTCAATCAACAATTTGTCCAGAGAGCTATGAGGAGTTTCAGGTATATTTAAGAAAAGAGACAGAAAGATCAGAATCTGAAGGAGCGATGGGAGTACTTTTTACCACAGTTGTTTATGAGCATTACCCATGGTATTTAGCGATAATTAAAGGTTCTATTTATGGTTTTAGAGAGGCTCTAATGCTAGGCGTATTGATTCTAAAGGCCTTGGGCACTCTAGTTGTTGACTTAATTAATGGTCGATCAATAGCTATGGACGTTGCTGGACCAGTTGGCATCATTCACCAGGCGCAAACTTATGGATTTTTTGATGGTGGTTTTCTCAATATTTTAAGTTTTGCCGCTCTATTATCAATAAATTTAGGGGTAATGAATTTATTGCCTATTCCAGCTTTGGATGGTGGTCGAGCAGTTTTTATATTATTAGAAAAAGTGATTGCCAAAAATAAAATTGAGAAGATAGCTAACTGGGCAAATTATTTAGGGTTTTTTGTTTTAATCCTGTTAATGGTTTTTGTATCTGTCAATGATGTAATGAAATTTTTTTAAAATAGATCTTGAGTAAATGAATTATGGCAAAAAAACGTCGGAAAATTGATAAAATCAGAGCAAAAAAAAGATTAATCAAAACTGCAAAAAAACCACTTGCTAGTGAAAAAACGCATCAAAAATTAGAAAAAAAAGAAATAATAAAGACTGAGCAAATTACTAGTTTATTTAATTATGATCCAAAATTAATTAATCAGGATTTAAAAAAGACATTGCTAGTCACCCTGGTAGTTTTAGTAGTTTTAGCTTTAATTGTTTTGCGCTATACTTAGGATTGTTAATTTTTTAGAAAGGTAGTGAAGCACTATGCCTAAAAAGAATTTAATTATTTTATTGTTTTTTTATTTAGCATCTAGCTTAATCTCGTTTTTTACTTTTTCTTATTTTTCTAGAAAAGCAATAGCTTTGGATGGGCCCAAAGGAGAACAGAAAGAGTCAATCTTAGCTGGATTACTTGATATTGATCCTAATGAAGCTAAAGACCAAGCCTGTCCATTGAATGGCAAATACTATACTTTAACGGAAAAAAATGCTTGGGAGAGCAGAAGACCTTTATTTGTAATGGTGGAAAATTCCCCAAGCGCAAGACCCCATTCTGGATTAAGTCGAGCTGACGTTATTTTTGAGGCTGTTGCAGAGGGCGGTGTTACTCGTTTTGCCGCTCTTTATTACTGTGCTGCCCAAAATGAGAACGTAGTAATTGCTCCAGTCCGGAGTGCTCGTACTTATTTTGTAGATTGGGCTTCAGGATTTAATTTGCCCATGTATGTGCACGTTGGCGGAGCCAATTTGTCTGGACCAAGTAACGCTCTTGGTCAAATTGCTGATTATGGCTGGCGAAGCGAAAACGACATGGATCAGTTTTCCATTGGTTATCCAACTTTTGTGCGCAATTATAAGCGAATCCCAGGTAAAACCGTAGAAACCGAACATACTATGCAAAGTGAAACAGAAGCGCTTTGGGAAGTAGCTGCTAAAAGGGATTGGACTAATCTAACTCCAGAGCGAATAGTAAATCGCAAAACAATTCCTGCAGCCCCTTGGCAAGATAATTATTCGGGTTGGGCGTTTGAAGAAGAAGCTCAATCTCCAGGAACAGTGCGACAGATTAGTTATGATTTTTGGTCTGGTTATAATCAATTCTCAGTTGAATGGAATTATGATGAGAATTTAGATGCCTATCGACGAAATAATGCTGGAGAAGAACAGCGTGATTTAAATAATGACGAGGTTATAGCCGCAAGCACCGTGATTGTACTTTTTACTACAGAAAAGGGACCAATCAATGAACTTAAACACATGCTTTATACCACTGTTGGCAAGGGTAAGGCTCTCATTTTTAAACATGGCCAAGAAGCAATTGAAGCCAATTGGAATAAATTAAGTCGCGAAGCAGAATTAGAATTCACTGATGTAAGGGGTAAAGCAGTTGAGCTAGCTCCCGGACAGATTTGGATTAGTGTTTTGGCCACTGGCAGTGAAGTTGGCTATTAATTTTTAAGAATAAATTCGTAATTAATAAGCCGGCTTTTGCCGGCTTTTTTATAATAATTGTTTCAAACTTATCACTTGTTTTTTTTATTTCAATCACGTAAAATTGAGTAAATTTTGATTTCAAAAAATACTTAACAAAAAAAGGAATAATTATGTCCTGTCTTAATGATTTATTAATCTCCAAAGTTAGAGTGAAAGTTCTGGAATTATTTTATAAAAATCCGGAAGAGATGTATTATGTTCGAGAAATCACTCGTTTGGTTAAAGAAGAAATTAATGCAGTCAGAAGGGAATTGGAGAGAATGTTGGATTGTGGTTTGTTAAAGAGTGAGCAGCGAGGCAATCGTTTATATTATTACCTCAATAAACGCTATCTCTATCATCAGGAATTACAAAGAGTTGTGGCTAAAAGCACTGGTTTAGGTAAAAAGATTCGTCGCAATAGACGTAAATTAGGGTCTTTGTCGTTTGTAATGTTTTCTGGGACTTTTGCTAGTCGCCAGGCACCACGAGTCGATGAGTTAGATATTTTATTTATTGGAGATGTAGTTTTAGCCGAATTAGAAGAATTAATTAGGGCAGAACAAAAGGAGTTGGGTCGAGAAATTAATTATGCAGTGCTTAGTGCGGATGAGTTTGAATTTAGAAAAACACGTAGAGACCCCTTTGTGATGGAGGTTTTATATGGTGTGAGAGTGATGATTATTGGTGATGAAAATGAGTTTTGTCATCGAGATTTACCAACTAGTTAATAATTTAAATAAACTCTTTCATGAATAAAAAATCAAACACCAAATCTCTTTTGTGGCTGCTCATATTAACCGTTATAGCAGGCTATATTGCTTTCCCCAAACGACTTACTATTGATACGAATTTTTTTTCCAAAAAAATCCAATTTGAAATTAATAAACAAGCTATCGATTTTTATTTTTGGGGCAAACACATTTACAAAGATTTTGAATTAAAAAAAGGTTTAGATATTCAAGGTGGAATGCAGGTAGTGCTTCGGGCCAAAATGGATGAGATAGCGCTAGAAGATAGAGAAACAGCTTTAGAATCTGCACGAGAAATTATTAGCCGAAGAGTTGATTTATATGGAATTAGTGAGCCAACTATTCAGGCTGCTCGTTTAGAGGATGACTACCGTTTAATTGTGGAATTACCCGGTGTAGAGGATCCCCAGCAAGCTTTAGAGTTGGTTGGGAGAACAGCTGAATTAGAATTTCGCTTAGAGAGAGAATTGAGTGAAGAAGAGCTTGCTGAAGCCACTCAGTCAGCTAATTTTTTAGATTTATATTTTGTGTCAACAGGACTAACCGGTCAGCAACTAAAAAAAGCACAATTACAATTCGATCAGCAAACCGCTAAACCTCAAATAATTTTGGAATTTAATGATGAGGGTCGAGATCTTTTTGCTGAAATCACTAAAAACAATATTGATAAAATCCTGGCCATTTTTATTGATGCTTATCCCGTGGTTACGCCAAGCATATCTAGTGCGATTTTAGATGGTCGAGCAGTAATGACAGGTGATTTTACTGTTGAAGAGGCTAAAAATTTAGCTATTCAATTGAATGCTGGAGCATTACCAGTAAACATTGAAGTATTGGAACAAAAAAATATAGGTGCTAGTTTGGGCGATGAATCGGTGCAAAAAAGTATTAATGCGGGCTTAATAGGTTTAAGTTTAGTGATTTTGTTTATGATCTTATATTATGGCTGGTTGGGAGTAATTTCTTCTATAGCTTTATTAATTTATGCAATTTTAACAATAGCTCTCTATAAGATAATTGGAGTGGTTCTAACTTTGCCTGGAATTGCTGGTTTGATATTAACAATTGGTATGGCAGTCGACGCTAATATTTTAATTTTTGAAAGAATGAAGGAGGAGCAACGAGCAGGACGAAGCTATGCAGAATCAATGGAATTAGGCTTTGGTCGAGCGTGGGACACTGTTAAAGATGCTAATTTAGCTTCTATAGTTAGTGCTTTGGTTTTGATTAATCCACTGAATTTTTCCTTCTTAAATACCAGCGGTTTAATTAAGGGTTTTGGTGTCACTTTTTTGCTTGGGAGTTTGCTGAGTATGTTTACAGGAGTAACTGTTACTAGGATTTTAGTTAGACAACTGGTGCCGATTATTAAAGCTAAGGAGTTCAAGTCATGAATTTAATGAAGTATAAAAAAATATTTTTTTTGATTTCGGCATTTTTTTTAATTCCTGGATTGATTTCCTTAGTTTTTTTTGGTTTAAGACCGTCTATTGATTTTAAAGGTGGCAGTTTATTAGAAATTAAATTTATTGAAGAAGAAAAAACTCAAGACTATCAAGAGACTATTCTTAAAGATGATTTGGAAGAAATTTTTTCTATTGACACCGTTCAAGAGACTGGTCAAGACAGTTTAATTTTACGTGGTCAAGAAATCACTAATGAAGAAAAAGAAATAGTATTAGATTTAATTAGAGAAAAATTTGGAGAATTAGAGTTATTGCGCTTTGAAAGCGTTGGTCCTATTTTAGGTCAAGAACTATTAAAAAAGACGATCACCGCCATCTTTCTTGTCGCTGCAGTAATTGTTATTTATATTTGGCAGCAATTTCACGATCTTAAATACGGTGTTTCAGCAGTGCTAGCTATGTTTCATGATTCACTAATTTTATTAGGCATTTTTAGCTTATTAGGCCATTTCAAAGGGGTTGAAGTTGATGTTCTATTTGTAACTGCTATTTTGACCACTCTTTCTTTTTCTATTCACGATACGGTGGTTGTCTATAATCGGATTAGAGAATTAAAAAAGAAGCATCGGCATTTATCTTTGACGGAAATAGCTAATGCGGCTGTTTGGAAAACCTTGGGTCGATCAATTAATGACTCGATTACCATTATTATTATGCTTTTGTCATTAGTATTATTGGGTGGAGAAAGTGTCCGTTATTTTTCCCTTGCTTTGTTGATTGGTGCTATAACCGGTACTTATTCTAGTAGTTTTATTGCGGTACCAATATTATTAGTGTGGGAAGAATTAGCTAATCGAAAAAGTTAGAAATAAACAATTAATAATTAAATTATTTTTTACCTTTTTTTAGAATTTTTTTAGCCTCGTTAATCAGTGTCCCTTTTTTGTTGATTTCAGGATTTTGTAAAACTTTTTCTAAAAGTTCATTTAAAATTTGACCTATAATTGGACTGGGCTTGAGTTTTAATTCTTTAATTAGAGTCTGGCCATTTATTTCTAAATCACTTAGATCCATGGGTTGATTAAGCTGTTCAATAATTCGTTCTTTGAATTCTTCTAAGCGCCAACTAGTTTTTTTTGCTCCACTGCCCAAACGATCACCTTCTCGCAAGTCAAGAATGTTGTCAATATTTTCTAATCCAACTTTCTTAATGAAGCGTCTCACAGAAGCATCACTATGTTTGGGTTGATAATAAAACATGTGGTAACGAACGAGAATAAAAATTCTTTGAACATCTTTTTTTGACAAGCGCAGTCTTTTAGCAATTTTACTAGCGATTCTTGAACCCAAGACTTCGTGATTGTAAAAAGTAATTTCCTTATCCTTTTCAACATATGTTTCTGGTTTGCCAACATCATGAAGCAGTGTAGCTAAACGAACTATTGGATCGGAGCTTGGACAAGCCTCTAAAGCGTCAAGACTATGCACCCAAACATCTGTAGTGTGGTGACCGGGTTGATCCATTTTTTTACCAAGTTTTAATTCCGGGATTATATAATTTAGTAGACCGGTTTCGTCTAAAAGTTTAATTCCGTTAGCAGGATGATCAGAAGCTAAAATTTTTATCATTTCTGCGCCAATTCGCTCAAAACTAACAAATCGCAATAAATCTTTATTTTTTTGAATAGAAAGATAAGTTTCCTTTTCCAGTTTCATATTTAGCTGTACTGCTAAGCGAATTGCTCTGAGCATTCGTAAAGCATCTTCTGCAAAACGCTGATCAGGATCAGCCACCGTTCTAATTAATTTATTTTTTAGATCTTTAAATCCTTGATACTGGTCAATTAGCTGCCAATTATTAGCTTCCAATTGATATCTTTCTTGAATATTTTTATTTTGTTTAAATATTTTATTTAAATACTTATTATTTATTTCAATAGCCATGGCGTTAATAGTAAAATCACGACGGTTTAAATCATCACTAATTTTCTTTCCCCAAACAACAGAATCAGGACGACGATGATCCGCATAGTCACCGTCATTGCGAAAAGTTGTTATTTCAAATGGAGGTAGAGATGTACGAAAAATTTTTTTATCTAAAATTTTTTTTGAAGCTAAAGCTTTATTTTTTAATGAGTGATGAATTTTTTTAGCTTCTTTTAAATTAATGATTTTTCCTTTTTGATTTTTTTCAAAAATTTTCTTTTCTTCATCTAATAATCTTTTGTATAAATTTTGTTTAGGTAAACTTAAGTCTTTATTAAGAATTTGATTTAATAGTTTTTCATGAGTAATGCTAACAGTACCAAATTGATTTTCATAGAAACTTTCAGGAAAAATATTTTGAATTTCTTCTGGCTTAGCGTTAGTAGCGAAATCAAAATCTTTAATACCTTCTTGCTTAAGAACTAAGTCGCGAACAGCTCCTCCGACCAAATAAGCTTCAAAACCGGCTTCTTGTAGAGCATAAATGATGTAAAGTGATTCAAATGGCAAATTTAACTGCATAATGTAATTATAAAAGAACTATGAAGAAATGGCAGTTGCAATCTAAAACTGTGGTAAACGATAAAGATCAGTTATTAAAAGTTTTGTTAAAAAATCGTCAAATTAAAGCTAAAGAGGTTAAAAATTTCTTCCATCCTAAACGACCAGAGCATTGGCAATTGGCTGATTTAGGCTTTAACCTTTCCCATTTTAATCAAATTCAAAAACGGCTAAGAATTGCTCAAGAAAACGAAGAAAAAGTTTATATTTTTGGCGATTATGATAGTGATGGAATCTGCGCTAGCGCAGTGTTGTGGGAGGGCTTGAAGTTTTTAGGGATTAATAGTTTGCCGTTTATTCCCAATCGTCAAAAACACGGTTATGGCTTATCAATTAAAGCTTTAAAAGATTTATTTGCGGACAAAGGGAAGCCAGACTTATTAATTACCGTTGATAACGGTATTGTCGCTTTACCAGCTTTAAAATATTTGGTTAAAGAAGGCGTTGAGGTAATAGTTACTGACCATCACCAACAAGGCCAAGAGAAACTACCTGTTTTAGCAATTTTTCATTCAACTCAAGTTTGTGGAACTGCGGTGGCGTGGTTTTTAGTTAAGGAATTATTCAAATCTGTTGACAAGCAAGAGCAAGCTCGAAAAAAGCTAGATGATTTATTGTCTTTGGTGGCGATTGCCACTGTTACTGATTTAATGGAATTGCTTGGCATTAATCGTAGCTTGGTCAGTCATGGTTTATTAGCTTTACACAAAAGCGAACGTCCGGGTTTATTAGCTCTTTATCACTTGGCTGGCATAAAAAAAGAAGATCTGAGCTCTTATCATTTGGGTTATGTAATTGGGCCGAGAATTAATGCCATGGGGCGTTTGGCTGATAGCATGGATGCTTTGCGCCTACTTTGCACCAAGAATACTAAACAAGCCAAAGAATTAGCCAAGCTTTTACAAGACACCAATCTTGAACGTCAAGATTTAACTAAAGATTTAATTGATCAGGCTGAAGCTACTTTAACAAAAGAAGAAAGGGAAGCCAAAATTATTATTATCGAAGGTGATTATCATGAAGGTGTAATCGGACTTTTAGCCGGCAGACTAGCGGAAAAATATTTAAAACCCTGTATAGTTTTATCAGTAGCAAAAGATTTAAAAGATAAAGAGCTGGCTATTAAAGCTTCGGCTAGGTCTTTAGCTGGATTTAATATTACTGATTTTTTGCGCCAAGTTGAAGAGCAACTATTAAGTGTTGGCGGACACCCATTAGCAGCGGGTTTTTCTTTAAAGGCAAAAAACTTAAGTTCAGTTAAAAAACGTTTATTAATTTTAGCAAATAAACAGCTAGATCAAGTTTCCTTGGAAGCAGAAATCAAGGTTGATTGTCCAATTTCAAGTAGCTTGCTAAATATAGACACGGCCCTGGCTTTAGAAGATTTTGAACCTCATGGCAATGCTAATCCTAGACCAATTTTTTTATTAAACAATTTAATTTTGCAAAATTTACAGAATTTGGGTAAAGATGGTCAGCACGCTAAAATGTTTTTTAAAAGTCAAAAGGAAGAAAAAGAAATAGTAGTTTTAGCTTGGAACTTTTTTGAAAATCATGAACAATTTGAGTTGGGTAAAAATTTTGATATTCTGCTCAAATTAGCTGTTAATCGTTGGCGAAATACCAGCAAGCTTCAGGCGACTTTACAGGCAATTAAAAAAACAACTTTATAGATGTTTTTCCAACATGGCTTCAACTTCTTCAATTGGCAAGGCACCGGGAATTAATTCACTTCCAGCTTTTTTACTAATAATGATGGTGGCGGGTGTGCCACCAATTCCGGCGCTGATAGCTCCTTGTTTCATTTCCTCAATTTTATTAGCGCTTTCTTGACTTTCAAGACAATCTTGCATTTGCTTTAGAGGAGCACCAGCATTAGCCGCGATAGTCAAAATGCTGTCATCAGTGATTATTGGATTAGAATTTTCTAATGTGTAAATTGACTCATCTGTCAATTTTTCATAAACCGTGTCAGTAAATTTCCAGAAGGCTTCTTCACCACCATATTCAGCCACACATTCGCTGGCTTGGGCTAGTTTGTCTGAGTAAGGAAAACCTAAAGTAAAATGACGATAAACAAAGGTAATTTGATCAGCATATTTGGCTAATAAAGTATTAAAAGTTGGGTGCCAACGCTGGCAATATGAACATTGAAAATCAAGATAAGAAATCATAATCACATCAGCTTTTTTTGCTCCAAGAACATGATCTGAATCATTAAGTTTTGGAATATTATCTAAAACAATGGAATCGTCAATTTCTTGAGCTGTCTCTCCTTCCTTTACAACTTGCTTGTTGCTTCCAACGAAACCATCAGACTTAAGTAAGTGATTTTCTGTCCAGAGTGAGCCGCCCATAAAACCAATTATTAAGACAATTAGGACAATAATTATTAAGGAAAAATGATCGTTGATGAAATTAATAAAATTAGCAAGGGAGAATCGATTTTGATTTTCTGATTTTGTCATTTAGTCTTTCATCTCTATAATAGCGTTTATTCTAACATAATTTTTTAGAAAGCTATTGAGTAATTTTTATGTCCAATAATCTTAAGTCAAAAAGACACTTATCTGTTTATGAAAAACAACAGCTGCTTAAATATAATTTAAGTGAAGAAGAGTTTTTAAAAAAAGGTGAAATGCCAGTTGAATATTTTACGTCTTGGGTTGATTTTGCAGGTTTAACTTTAAGAATTAATAAAAATGTTTTGATTCCAAGAGTAGAAACTGAAGAATTAGTTAATCATGCTTTAGAATCTTTAAAAAATAATCAGCAAAAAAATATTAAGGTTTTAGATTTAGGTACCGGTAGTGGAACCGTGGCTTTAGCTTTAATAAATCAGCTGCATTTACTTAATTATCTTGACAAAAAATTAGATTTTTATTTGATTGATCTGTCTGCTGAAGCCATATCTTTGGCAAAAAACAATTACCAAAAATTACTACTTAAATCACTGAATAATGACAGAGTAAAAGTGAATTTTTTAAAAAGTAATTTATTAGAAAAAATAGAAAATAATTTCCAATTTAATTTAATACTTGCTAATTTACCTTATATTCCTAGCTCGCGAGTTAAAAAGTTAAGCTCAAGTGTCAAAGATTTTGAACCCATTATTGCTTTGGATGGGGGCAAAACTGGTTTTGAATTAATAGCCAAAGCTTTAGCACAATTATTAGATAAGAACCTTTTGGCTAAGGAAGCAATATTATTATTTGAGACAGATCACAGTCACGATTATCAATTTCTTAAAAATTATTATCCCTCTTTACTAAAATTGTTTGAAATTAATTTTATTAAAGATCAATTTGCTCGTCAACGCTTTTTAGAACTAAAAATACTTTAAACTTGCAGACAAAAATTTTTAGCAGTAAAATCAATTTTACTTAGTTTATGTTAAAGCTCCTAAAAAAATCATTAGTTTTGATAACATTATTTATTTTTTTTCTCTTTTCTTTAGTGAATTTTTTTGATTTTAAAGCAGCGGCTAGCGATCAAGAAACAAGCATTCATATTTTTTCATCTAAAGTATGTCCCCATTGTCGTGAGGCAGAAAATTTTCTTAAAGATTTAAAAAAGGAACGACCCTCACTAAGTATTTACCAATATGAAGTTGCCCACCAACACAACTCTCAGCTCTTAACTTTATTAGCTAACGATTTGGATGTTTCTGGACAAGGAGTGCCCTTTATTTTAATTAATAATCAGGCAATTATTGGTTTTTCTACTACCACGCCTGCTGAAATTAATCGTTTATTAAGTTTGGAAAATGTTGGCTCAGATTTAGTGGCAGATACTATTCGGGCCAAGAAACTAACTCCAATTATTAAAGAATTGAAGCTTGAAGAGCCTGAGTCCAATCAGCCCTCAACAGAACAAGCGCTGGATGAGGAGAATGAGCAAAATAAAGAAATTAAAGAAAATACAGAAATTGATTTACCTCTATTTGGAAAAGTTAATTTTAAAGAAGTATCTTTACCATTAATTACTATTATGATTGCTTTTTTAGATGGTTTTAATCCTTGTGCCATGTGGGTTTTGATTTTCTTAATTTCGCTACTAATGGGGATGAATGATCGCCGTCGAATGTGGATTTTAGGCTCTGTTTTTATTTTAACTTCAGGCTTTGTCTATTTTATATTTATGAATGCTTGGTTAAATTTCTTTTTATTTTTAGGTTTAGTAAATTGGATTAGGATAGCCATTGCTGTTTTAGCCGTTTTTGTAGGCGCTCATTATTTAAAAGATTTTATTAAAAATAAGGACGGAGCTTGCGAAGTTGACTTGGGTGGCCATAAACAAAAAACTTTTGCTCGCTTGAAGGAAGTAGTTTATAGAAAAAATTTACTGTGGTCTTTGTTAGGCATCATTCTTTTGGCTTTTAGTGTTAATCTTTTAGAGTTAGTTTGCTCGGCCGGTTTACCTGCTATTTACACCAAGCTCTTAAGCATGAGTGCTTTAACGACTGTGCAATATTATTTTTACTTATTCATTTATATTGTGGTGTTTATGCTTGATGACATGGTGGTTTTTGCTATTGCCATGATTACTATGAAGCAAGTAGCGCTAAATACTAAATATGCTAGTTACTCACGTTTAATTGGAGGAATTATAATGTTGATTATTGGGATATTGATGTTTTTCAAACCAGAATGGATTATGTTTGCTTAACTAAGGCCCTTTAATGTTTTGTTATTATATCACTCTGTTTTTGCTGAAAAAAAGCTTGTATTTAACGGCGTTTTTGATTATGATACCTTTGTTCAAAGTCTGAAGGACCTTGTTTTTTATTTGGAATAAATTAAAATTTAACAATCATTAAAAAAAGGATAAAATGGCAAAAAATTTTAAAGGTGGTGTTTGGCAAAAGCAAATTAATACTAGAGATTTTATCTTACAAAATATGACTCCCTATGAGGGTGATGCGAGTTTTTTGTTGGGCCCAACAGAGAACACTAAAAAATTATGGGAAAAAGCAAGTAAACTTTTGAGCGAAGAAACGGCCAATGGAGGAATTTTAGACATTGATACTGAAACTATTTCTACTATTACTAGTCATAAACCAGGATATTTAGATAAAGATCTAGAAAAAATTGTTGGTTATCAAACCGATCAACCATTGAAAAGAGCAATCAAACCATTTGGTGGAATTAGAGTGGTTGAGGCAGCTGCGGAAGAAAACGGCTATAAAGTTTCCAAAAAAGTAGTAGAAATTTTTGATGAATATCGTAAGAGTCATAACGACGGAGTTTTTGATGCTTATACTAAAGAGATGAGACTCTTACGTTCTACTGGAATTTTAACTGGTTTGCCAGACAATTATGCTCGTGGCAGAATTATTGGAGATTATCGACGTGTAGCTCTTTATGGAATTGATCGCCTAATTGAAGCTAAAAAAGCTGACAAAGAAGCTTTAGTGGGAGTGATGACTGATGAATTAATCAGATTACGAGAAGAAGTGAGTGAACAAATCAAAGCTCTTAAGGCTATGAAAATAATGGCCAAAACTTATGCTTATGATATTTCTAAACCTGCGGAAAGCGCACAAGAAGCAATTCAGTGGACTTGGTTTGGCTTTTTAGCGGCTCTTAAGGAACAAGACGGAGCAGCTATGAGTTTAGGCAATGTCAGCTCATTTTTTGACATTTATATTGAACGTGATTTATTAGAGGGCAGAATCACAGAGCAAGAAGCGCAAGAATTAGTTGACCATTTTATTATTCAATGTCGCTTGATTCGTCATTTACGCATGGATGTTTATAATCAACTTTTTGCTGGCGATCCTACCTGGACAACCGAATGTTTAGGCGGATTTTTTAGCAATGGTCAGCATAAAATTACTAAAACCAGCTTCAGATTTTTACAAAGTTTATATAATTTAGGACCCGCTCCAGAACCAAACTTAACTGTTCTATGGTCAGAGAAATTGCCAGAGGGTTGGAAAAAGTTTTGCGCTCAAGTATCAATAGACACATCTTCAATTCAGTATGAAAATGATGATTTAATGCGAGAAAAGGGCCAGTGTGATGATTATTGTATTGCTTGCTGTGTGTCAATGATGGAGACCGGCAAAGAAATGCAATTTTTTGGAGCTCGTTGTAATTTAGCTAAAGCAATGTTGATGGCTATTAATGAGGGTCGTGATGAAATTAGTGGAGAATTAGTTGTTCCGGGCATTGAGCCTTTGCCAGCGGGTCCGATTAAATATGAAGAGTTTAAAAAGCGTTTTAAAAAAACAGTGTCCTATCTTGCCAAAGCTTATGTTAACACCATGAATGTTATTCATTACATGCATGATAAATATTATTATGAAAAAGCTCAATTAGCGCTTATGGACACCCACTGTCATCGAAATATGGCTTTTGGTGTGGCTGGATTAAGTGTTGTGGCTGATTCTATTTCAGCAATTAAATTTGCTAAGGTGACCTCTGTTAGAGATAAGGATGGTTTAGCCACCAACTACAAGGTTGAAGGAGAATATCCAATGTTTGGTAACGATGATGATCGAGTTGATGAGATGGCAGTTGATTTGGTAAAGCGCTTCAATGAGGAGTTGGCTAAAAATCATATTTATCGAGATGCAACTGCTACTTTGTCAGTGTTAACCATTACCTCAAATGTTGTTTATGGTAAAAAAACTGGAGCTACACCAGATGGTCGTAAGGCCGGTGAACCTTTTGCTCCAGGCGCCAATCCCATGCATGGCCGAGACCATTCCGGGGCAATTGCTTCGTTAAATAGTGTGGCTAAAATCGATTACGCTGATGCTAGAGATGGTATTTCTAATACTTTTTCCATAGTGCCTAAAGCACTTGGTAGTGAACGAAAACAGCAAATTAGCAACTTAGTTGGAATGCTAGATGGTTATTTTAATAAAGAAGCTCACCACCTCAATGTTAATGTTTTAAATCGAGAAACTTTAGAAGACGCAATGGAGCATCCTGAGAAATATCCTCAATTAACCATTCGTGTTTCTGGCTATGCTGTTAATTTTATTAAATTAACGAGAGCTCTTCAAGAAGAGGTAATTGCTCGCACTTTCCATAAGACAATGTAAGATGGCTAAAACTCTAAAAATTCACTCAATTGAAACTTTTGGGGTACATGATGGCCCAGGCATTCGCTTAGTAATTTTTGCGCAAGGCTGTCCTTTTCGTTGTCTTTATTGTCACAATCCCGACACCCAAGATTTAGAAACTGAGCAAACTAAAACAAAGACTATAGCTGAAATTCTCGATTTGTTAGAAAGAGAAAAACCTTATTTTGGTAAAAATTGTACTCAGGGTGGTTTAACAATTTCGGGTGGGGAACCCACTTTACAAGCTAAGGTGTTAACGTCTTTGTTTAAAAAGGCTAAAGAACGCGGTTTTCACACCTGCTTAGATAGTTGTGGAGCAATAGTTAGTAAGGCCGTGGAGGAGCTTTATCGTTTTACCGATTTGTTGTTGTTGGATGTTAAACACATTGATGCTGATTGGCATCGCAAACTAGTTGGTCAAAGTAATGCAAAAGTTTTAGAAAATGCTAAAATCAGAGAGAAAAGTGGTCGGGAAATGCACTTGCGTTACGTTTTGGTGCCAGGCTGGACAGATCAAGAAAAACATTTAATTGCTTGGGCTAAATATTTTTCCCATTTTAAAACTGTTAGTAAAGTGGAGATCTTACCCTACCACGAATTAGGCAAACACAAATATAAGGAATTGGGAAGAGAATATTATTTAGCTGACACAAAAGCCCCCAGCAAAGAGGAAATAGCCAAAGCAAAAAATATTTTTACTGAGTATTTAGGAAATAAAGTGGTAGTGAACTAAAAACAGAAAGCATTTATGAATTTTAAAGCTCTTTTTCAACCTCAGGCGATTGCAGTTATTGGCGCTTCCAGTCGTGAAAAAACTGTCGGTAATGATGTGGTAAAGAATTTAGTCAATCAGGGTTTTGCTGGAAAAATTTATCCCATTAATCCTAAAATAGATCAGCTTTACGGTTTAAAAGTTTATCATGATATTAAAGATTTAGATCAAAAAATCGATTTGGTGGTGGTAGCGATTCCTGCAAAATTTGTTACTTCGGTGGTTGAAGAAGCAGCTAAAAAAGGCGCACAGGCCATGATTGTTATTTCAGCTGGTTTTAAAGAAGCTGGCAATTTAGAGTTGGAAGAAGAATTAGCAGCAGCCTGCAAGCGTCATGGGATAATTTTAGTTGGCCCAAATTGCTTGGGAGTAATTAATGCTCAGCATAAAATGAATGCTTCTTTTGCTGCAATAATGCCTGAGGTGGGTAATGTGGCTTTTGTGTCTCAGAGTGGAGCTTTGTGTACAGCGGTCTTAGATTATGCTAAAGATTTAGGTTTGGGTTTTTCAAAGTTTATTAGTATTGGTAATAAGGCAGCTTTAGGCGAATTAGCCTTGATTAAATATTTGCATCAAGATCCCCAAACAAAGGTGATTTGTTTATATGCGGAAGCTCTTGATAACGCTCCAGCTATTATTAAAACCTTAAAGAAACTCAATCGGGGTAAAGAGGCAAAAGCGATTATTATTCTTAAATCTGGAAAAACTGAGGCGGGAGCGGGGGCAATTGCTTCGCACACTGGTTCCTTAAGTGGTGGCGACAACGCTTATCAAGCGCTTTTTGATCAAGCAGGAATAATTCGTGCTCAGTCAGTCAGTGAATTGTTTGATTTAGCCTCAGTTTTTAGTGCTAATCCATTCACAGAAATTAAAGCAGTTACAGTAATTACTAATGCTGGTGGTCCTGGTGTTTTAACTACGGACGCGGTAATAGAAAATGCTTTGGAAATGACGAAATTAGAAAACAAAACGATTAAAAAGTTAGAGGAATTTTTACCAGCAGCGGCCAACACTCACAACCCAGTTGATATTTTGGGTGATGCGGTGGGTGAAGTTTATGAGAAGACTCTAGAAGTAATTTCTGATGATAAAAACACTGATGCTATTTTATTATTATTAACCCCGCAAACGATGACCGAGCCAGTTAAAACTGCTAAGGCAGTTATTAATTTAAGGAAAAAAACTGATAAAGCCATTGTTGTATCACTAATGGGTCGCGATTTAGTTGAAGGCGGAGTAAAGCTTTTGAGAGAAAATAAAGTTGCCAATACAACTTTTCCAGAATCAGCCGCGCTTGGTTTGGGGGCGCTAGCTAAATTTGTGGCATGGACTAAAATCAAAGAAGGTAAGCCTTTAGTTTTCAAGGACATTAATCGAGAGAAAGTGAGTAAAATTTTTCAAGAAGCCAAAGCAAAAGGAAAAACCAGTTTTCCTGAGGCAGAAGCTATGGAAATTTTAAAAGCATATAATTTTCCTTTACTCAAAAGCGCTGTGGCCAAATCAGCGAGTGAAGCTAAAAAAATTCTCGACGAATTCAACTGCGCTGTGGCAATGAAAATTGTTTCACCAGACATTTTACACAAAAGTGATGTTGGCGGAGTTATGTTAAATGTGACAGCAGACAATGTTCAAAATAAATTTAGCGAAATGATGAAAACAGTTGCTAAAAACAAGCCGCAAGCAAAGCTGGAGGGTGTTTTATTAATGGAAATGGCTCCTGAGGGTCATGAAACAATTTTGGGCATTAATAAAAATTCTTTAGGCAGCATGTTAATGTTTGGTTTGGGAGGAATTTATGTGGAAGTTTTTAAAGATGTAACCTTTGCTTTTCCTCCACTCAGTCTTTTGGAGATTAAGAAAATGGTAAATGGCTTAAAATCTAGCAGTATTTTTGCTGGTGCTAGAGGTCAAAAAGCTATTGATCAAGAAAGCTTAATAGAAGCGATTGCTCGTTTAGCTCAACTAGCGACAGATTTTCCGGAAATTAAAGAATTAGATATTAATCCATTATTATTGACTGCTCAAGGAGCAAAAGTGCTTGACGCACGCATAGTTATTGAATAATTTCTTTATGACAAGAGCCTTATATGCCCTTTCTGGCGACCCAATTACACATGGACATTTGGATATTATTAAACGAGCTGCTAAGGCATTTGATCAATTAATCGTCGCTATTGGTATTAATCGCTTAAAAAACTATCTATTTTCTCTAGAAGAAAGAGAAGAAATGGCCCGCCGCAGTTTGGCAAATCTAAAAAATGTTAAAGTTTCTTCGTTTACCGGTCTATTGGTTGATTTTGCTTATGAGAATAATGTTAATGTGATTATTAAGGGAGTGAGAACTAATCAAGATTTTGAGTACGAACACAATTCGCATCTAATAAGTGAGAGTCAGCGCTTAGGGATTGATACTTTTTTATTATTTACTAGACCAGAACTATCTCATATTAGCTCAAGTGCGGTTAAAGAAATTCAAAAAGATCAGGGGCTAATTCATGATTATGTTAGTCCTTATGTAAAACAATCTTTAGAAAAAAAGTTGTCAAAACAATACATCATTGGCTTAACCGGGGAAATTGGCAGTGGCAAGAGTTATGTTGGAGAATTATTAGTTAAATTGGCGCAAAAAGATAATGTTCTTGCTCACAATATTGAATTAGATCTAATTGCCCAACAAATTCAAGAAGACTTAAGTGAAGAAAAATATGAATTAGTTAGACGAGATATTATTAAAAATTTTGGTCAAGAGGTAAGTAAAAATAAAGGTATAGATAGAAAAGCTTTAGGCGAAATTGTTTTTGCTGACAGTAAAAAGCTGACTAAATTAAACGAAATTATGTATACGCCAATTTTAGTGAGGTTGCGTAAAGAATTGAAAAATAAAGAAGGTTTGATCATTTTGAACGCTGCCCTTTTGGCTGAAACAAAAATGATGGATCTGAGTAATTATAATTTAATTTTGTTAGATGTTGATGAAAAAACCCAAGAAGAACGTTTAACAAAGCGTGGCTTAAGTAAAGATCAAATTAAGCGACGCTTAGCAAGTCAGTATAATTTTGCTAAAAAGAAAAAAATAATTGAACAGGCAATTACTAACCACCAGCACGGTCAACTTTTTATTTTAGAAAATTCTTTAACAAATAATGAGCAAAAAATTGCTGAATTTTGGCAAAATCTAAAAAAATATTTTTCTCTTTAAATCAAAATTGAACTTCGATCGAAATTGGACAATGATCTGAGCCTTTTACCTGATCATGAATTTTGGCAGCCTTTAGGTTTTTAATTAAAGGTTCACTAATAAGAAAATAATCGATTCTCCAACCCACATTCCGTTTTCGAGCAGCAGTCCTCAAACTCCACCAGGTATAAGCGTCAGTTTTTTTTGGATAAAAGTGGCGATAACTATCAATAAAACCAGAATCGAGTAGTTGGTCAATCCACTCTCTCTCTTCTTTCAAGAAACCAGAAATTTTCTCATTAGCTTTCGGTCTAGCCAGATCGATCTCTTTATGGGCAGTGTTAACATCTCCAGTAATAATAATATTTTTTTGCTCTTTTTTTATTTTTTTTAAATAATCTAATAGAAAATAATAATAATCCATTTTATAGGCTAATCGTTCTTTACTGGCTTTACCGTTGGGAAAATAAATATTAAATAAAACAAAATTTGGATAATAACTAATAATAGTTCGACCCTCTTGATCAAAACGTTTTTCACCTAAACCGATTTGAACTTTTTTTGTTTGCATCCTTGAATAAGTGGCTGTACCGCTGTAACCAGCCTTTTTTGCACTAGCAAAATGAACTTGATAGTCATCTACTTCTTTTAATTCAAAACTCAATTGATCGGGATGAGCCTTAGTTTCTTGGACACACAAAATGTCTGGTTTTTCATCTTCAATCCAATCCAAAAAACCCTTTTTCATAATTGCTCTAATACCATTGACGTTCCATGAATAAATTCTCATAGCTCTTATTATAGCGAATTTTTAGCTGATAGTTTATGATAACTGGGTGTCTGTTTATTTTAGTGATTTAGACCACGCTGTTTTTTTTACGCTTAGCTATAGTGACTATTTTAATTTTCCTTTAACAAAAAAAGAAATTCATCAGCGTTTAGCAAAAGTTTGGGATTGGCGATTTTTAATTGGCCAGAAACTCACAACTAGCAAGTTAATGCTTAAGCGAGATAAGGCTCTGTTACAAAAGAGTTTAGAGAGTTTAGAAAAAAAAGAAAAAATTGCTAGTTTAGCTAAAGGAAAAACTGTTTATTATTTTTTGAAAGGTCGTCAGGACTTAGTGGGATTAAGGTCAAGTAAAAAAACAATGGCCAAAAATAGGCAATCCGCTATTAATCAGGCAAGTAATTACTTACAGCGTTTTCCAAGCATCAAAGCTGTTTTCTTAACCGGTTCTAGTGCCTTAAACAATGCTGATCTAGATGATGATTTAGATTTTTGTTTAATTGTGAAAAAAAATACTCTGTGGATTTCTCGATTTTTTGTGATTTTATTGGCCAAGATATTAGGCAAACAGCCACAAATAGATGCGCAAGCAAAAAACAATAATAAACAAGCTTGGTGTCTCAACTTATGGCTGGATGAAAGCTCTCTAAACATTGTTAATAGGGGCTTTTCAATTTATCAAGCCTATGAACTTAAACAAATGCGTTCTTTATTTGACAGAGACAATTTAAAAGAAAAAATATTGTTAAATAACAAACAATTTGCGGAGCTGCTTGCTTTGGGGCCTGAAAATGAGCCTAATTTAGGCTCAAAGAATAAAATATTTGATTATTGTTTATGGTTAGTCAATGTATTTTTTTATGCCTTGCAAAATATTTATCGATATCTTTTATTTGGTAAAGAAGATTACTTTATAAATCTTCAGCAGGCTCATTTTAATCAATTTGACCGTCAAGAAAAAATCTTTAAAGATATAAAAAATAAAATGAAGGCTAATGCTTTTTCTGATTTTTAAAATTTTTTGTTGGCAACAGGGTTGTCGGCCAAGTTTAGCTCTATTGTTCATAGAGTTTTCTCTAATCTTAATTTCATTGTTAATTATCATTTTGATTTTTTATATTATTGACTATTTATTTTGGACCAATAAATTAAAAGCCCTGATTAAATTTCAGGAAAATTATTGTCAAAAAACAGCTGTTTTACTAGATACAGCCAAAATTGCGCTTTTTTCAATCAATAGTCAAAAAAATCTATTGACTTCTTTACGTTTAATTTTGGACAGTTTTAAAGATCCAGTTTTTTTAAAAGATAAACAATTATTTAAACAATATTTGAGCAAAGCAGACCGGCTATTATTAACAATAAAAAAAAGAGAAGATTTATTAAACAAACAGCTAGTGCAAAAAAATGACAAAAGACTTTTTGCCCTAACAGAAGAGATCTGTTCATTATTATCTTTTTATCAAGACACCTTAAAGCTCAATAATATTAAACTGGAATTCACCAGCTCAAGAGAATATCGTATTTTTGCCTATCAAGATCAATTATTAAGAATTATTAATACGATTCTTTTAAGCAGCATTGAGTCTTTAATTTCAATTAATAAAAAAGCAAAATATCTAAAAATTTATTTTACAAGAACTCCTTATTTATTAAAAATTTTCATCGAAGACAATGTTGGACTGACTAATGCTAAAAGCATAAAGGGCTTAATTGAAATCAATTCTTTTAATAATGAAGAAATGAAGCAGTTTAAATTAAAATTTTATTTAGCCAATCAAATGATGAAAGAATATTTTCATAAGAAAATTGAAATTACTAATAAAACAAATAAGCAAACAATTGTTTGTCTTAAAATCAAAAATTCCTTTATACTTGCCGAGCCAAAGCTAGATAAAAAAATTGTTTTTAAAATTTGATTTGATTAGGGATCGTAATTTTAGTAAAAGTGAGTAATTAGTTTTGTAACTATTTGAGTAAATCTAGTAAAATAACTGCCTCATTGTGTTCTGTGTCTTTGGCAGCATATACAAGGGTGAGAATTTTATGTTTTTTTTCGTATTCTTTTAACTGTTCAATAAGTTCTTTATTTTTCATCAACTCTTTTTTATATTTTTCTTGAAATCCCAACCACTTTTTCGGATCATGTTTAAACCACTTCCGAAGAGTGGTGCTCGGAGCTATATCTTTCATCCACAAATTTAAATGAGCCTTCTCTTTTGAGATTCCTCTTGGCCAAAGTCTATCGACTAGGACTCTAAAACCATCGTTTTTTGTAGCCTCATCGTATGCTCTTTTTAGTTTTATCATAATTTGATTTTACACCATTTAGACTGATCATATTTGATCCCGGGCCAGGATTCGAACCTGGAATAATTGATTCAGAGTCAATGGTGATGCCATTTCACTACCCGGGATAATTTCTAAAATCTCTTTATAAATTTTAATTTAACTTTAACTTTCTTTGTTAAAATCAACTTAATTATTATATAACAGAAGGCTAATTAAATAGATGTTTAAAATCTTAGTTTTAGAAGACGACCTCATCTTACTTAAAACTCTTAAGCAAGTATTAATAAAGTCAAAATATCACGTAGATTTAGCTCATGAACTGGAAAGAGCAGGGGAGCTAATTGATAATAATGATTATGATCTTCTAATTTTTGATCGCTTTATCAATAGAGAAGATGGCTTGGATTTTCTTGTAGGATTAAGGGCTGAGCAGAGTTTTGTTAGGGTTTTGTTGATTAGTCAAAAAAAATTATTAGTTGATAGGCTCATGGCTTTAAAGCTCGCTGACGATTTTTTAGCCAAACCATTTGTTGTTAAGGAACTTCTATTAAAAGTTACTAACTTATTATCTAGATCAAAGTGCAGGCAAGAAGAACGCTATATTTGCCCTTATTTTTATTTAAACGATGCCGGTCTATTGCAAGATCTGGAAAATGCAGATTGCTTTTATTTGCCCAAAAAAGAGAGGCAAATACTAGAGTGTTTATTAATACATCAAAATCAAGCTGTTAGTTATCAGACTCTAATCGACTATGTCTGGCCCAGAACAGATAATATTCCTCAACAGAGAACCCTCAACGTCTACGTGAGACGAATTAGGTTGAAAATAGGCCGATTTAGTGGGCTTGTTAAAACAATTCGTGATTATGGTTTCATTTTGGACTGTAATAAAGAGGAATCTGCACGATAGCCGTTGAACCCTGATTTTTTTTACTTAGAAATTTAATTTTTCCAGAAAATTTATTTTTTATAATTCTTTTTGCATAAAATAAACCAACTCCTTGATGCTCATCTTTGAGTGAATAAAACTTTTTAGCAATTAATTGTTGTTGAAACCAAGTTAGGCCACTTCCTCCATCAGTAATACCTATTTCTAAATTCTTATTTTTAATTTGTGTTTTAATTAATACAATTTTATTTAACTTATTTGTTTGATAAGCTTCGACTGCATTATTTAATAGACAATTAATAACCTCTTGAAAAAGCAATTTATTGGCAGCCAATTTAATATTAGTACTTTGAGTCAATTTTTTACTATAAGAAACCTTTTGGTGGAAACATTGGTTTAGCAAAATTATTTCTACCAGCGCATCATTAACTAAAAATAATTTTTGATCTTCTTCTTCATTGCTATTGAGTAAATCTCTAATGTAATTAGCGCTGAGTAAAATTCTTTTTAAACTTTCTTCCTTGCTTTCCTGATCACTTAGGGCTAATTGACTGTTTAATAAAATATTAGATAGAGGACTGCTCGCAGCATGTTTAAAAAAATCAAAATATGTGAAGTGTTTCATTAAAGAACTCCTTTCTAAAACAATTAATAGAAACTAGTTTATTGGAAAAAGATAAAATTAAGTTAAAGTTTTGAGCAAGATTTACTTATTATTAAGTAAATAGCTTAGATCCCAAACTTGTAAACAAGGAGCATTATTAGGTCGACAATATTCTTTTATCAGATAATCACTATTTAATTCCATTTTTAAACGATGAGAATTAACTACTAGCCACAGTTTGTCGTAATTATTGGCTTTGAGTAAAAAATCCTCAGGAATAGAATGAATTGGCTGTCCAATGCCATCCACCATCAGATTATCAACATTTTGGCGGTGCAGATACATGAGTATCCCATCGGGCAAGGTGCCAAAATAGCCCTCTGTAGCGACTGCTAAGCTTTGTTTTTTGCTGGTGCTTAACATTAGTTGAGTTACATCGTAAATCCCTTGTCCACTTGACCACTCCTCCAAGTATTGGACACGATCAGCTTTGCTGAAAGGTATTTGATCAATATCAAAGTAATTAGTTAGGATGAATTTGCTACTATGAAAGATTGTCAAAATAAATAAAAGCCCAGCTAAAATTTGGTAAATTTTCAATTTTTCTTTTATCAAATTTGCTAAATTTAAACTAGCAAGGACGATAATAAAAAGACTAGTGGGGAGTAAGTAGCGAGGATAAATGATTTTGCCTAACAGTGCTAGAGGAATAACATAAGCCATTAAGGCCAATAACAATAAAATTACTGTCTGCTTATTCTTTTTGTTGAAATTAGCAATAGAGAGAATTAATAGCGCTAGTCCAAAATAGGCCAAAAATTGATCAATAAAAAAATTTAAATTTCCAAAAAATATCTTAAAAATTTCTTTTTTGAACAGGATTTCAAATGGGTATAAAAAATCTCCGCCTCTTTTAAACAATTGCGGGAAAACCGGTAAGAAGCGCAAACCATAAAATAAAGAAAAGCCGATTGCTAGCGCTAATAATAAGAGAAAAGCATCCTTTATAAATTTTTTCAAGGAAAACTTTTTTGAGTAAAAAAGCAATACTAATAAACTTGGAATAAATAAAAGTGCGCTTA
>Ga0172377_10000609_pt1 | contig 34206 bp, 30 predicted proteins | sample Pumphouse3metaG_FD_119749 | JGI IMG/M metagenome (GOLD analysis project Ga0172377, IMG submission 119749) | Leachate microbial communities from a municipal landfill in Southern Ontario, Canada - Pumphouse #3 metaG | ecosystem: Engineered > Solid waste > Landfill > Unclassified | place: Canada... | reverse complement strand
TTTGTCCCTTTCCCCATTTCGGCAAACTGTCTCATAAGCTTTCTTGTCTGCTCAAACTGCTTCAAAAGCCTGTATACCTGCTGTATTCTGGTTCCGCTTCCGGCGGCGATCCTCCTTCGTCTGCTACCGCTTATTATAGAAGGATTGTTTTTTTCCTCCGGCGTCATGGAATTTATTATCGCCTCCACCTGGGCCAGTTCCTTTTCGTCAATATCCATCGGCCCCATCTTGCCCTTATTTATGCCGGGTATCATCCCCATGATCTGGTCTAAGGGGCCCATGTTCCTTACCTGGTTTAGCTGCTCTAAAAAATCATCCAGAGTAAACTGCTGACTTTTAAGTTTTCTTGTAAGCTCTGCCGCTTTCTCTTGGTCAAAGCTTTGTTCGGCCTTTTCTATAAGGGTGAGCACATCACCCATACCTAGAATACGGGATGCCATTCGGTCGGGGTAAAACAGTTCAATATCCTCCACCTTTTCCCCGGTACCTACAAACTTTATCGGCTTACCGGTAACCGCCTTGACCGAAATAGCGGCCCCTCCCCGGGTATCCCCGTCAAGCTTTGTTAGGAATATCCCGTCTATGCCTATCCTGTTGTTGAAGGCTTCGGCAACATTGACAGCATCCTGCCCCGTCATGGAATCCACAACAAGAAGTACCTGGTCCGGCACCGTCTTAGCCTTTATTTCCTCAAGCTCTGCCATGAGCGTATCGTCAATATGCAATCTGCCCGCAGTGTCTATTATAACAACGTCCCTGCCGTTCTTTTTTGCCTCCGCCAGGCCTGCCTTTGCAATTTGTACGGGTTTTAACTTGTCACCCATGGAAAACACCGGTATACCGGCCTTTTCTCCAACAACTTGAAGTTGCTTTATTGCTGCGGGTCTGTATATGTCACAGGCTACCAAAAGGGGGCTCTTGCCGTTTCGCTTCTCGAAATATTTTGCCATCTTTGCCGCAGCGGTGGTCTTACCCGCTCCCTGGAGCCCTATAAGCATTATCTTCGTTACACCCGACGATGAGAATACCGGTCTGCTTGGGACGCTTCCCATAAGTTCCACAAGCTGCTCCTTCACTATTTTAATTACCTGCTGACCGGGGGTCAGGCTTTCCATTACCTCATCGCCTACCGCACGCTCGGTTACGCTTTTTATAAAGTCCTTAACCACCAGGAAGTTTACGTCCGCCTCCAGCAGGGCGAGCTTTACCTCCCTCATGCCTTCTTTTACGTCCTTTTCGGATAATTTGCCCTTTCCTTTAAGTTTTTTAAAGGTCTGTTGCAGCTTTTCGGTTAAACCTTCAAAGGCCATTTATTCTAACCTCCCATTGCAAGTCGGATAAATTCCCTTATGTCCCGAAGTTCCCTTGTAAGGCTTTTTCCCTTGCGTTCCGTCTCAAGGGCATCAATTACCCCGTCAAGGCGGTCCAATACCTTAGACCATTCCTCCCGGTCCCTTTGAAACCTGTCCACCAGCCCAAGGCCCTCTTCCATAACGGACAGCTGTTTTTTTGCCCTTTTCAAATTGTCGTGTACCGCCTGCCGGCTTATGTCCAGTAGCTCTCCTATCTCCGCCAACGAATAGTCCTTCATATAATAAAGGTCAATTATTTCTTGCTGCCGCGGGGTCAGTACCTTGCCGTAAAAGTCATAAAGGAGTGCCGTCTCAACGAATTTATCATCCATATATGCATCATCCTAATACGCCTGTAAAGGCTAAATGCTTTACAGGCGTATTTTATATTATTATTCTCCTATTGTCAACTGTTTTATCCCAAAAACGCATCAGCGAAAGCCTTTCCGTCAAAGGGCTGTAGGTCCTCCATCCCTTCCCCTAAGCCTATGTATTTTACCGGTATATCCAGCTCATTCTTTATTGCCAGTACAATACCGCCCTTTGCGGTGCCATCCAGCTTGGTGAGTATTATCCCGGTAATATCCGTTATCTCCTTAAACATCTTAGCCTGTGCCAGTGCGTTTTGACCCGTGGTTGCATCCAGTACCAGATAGGTCTCCCTTATGCGGCCTTCCGCCTCCCTGTTTATTATCCTCTGTATCTTTTTAAGCTCCTCCATAAGGTTCTTTTTGTTGTGCAGCCTGCCGGCGGTGTCACATATTACAATATCCGCATTCCTTGCCCTGGCAGCACTTAGGGCATCAAAGACCACTGCGGCGGGGTCTGAACCTTCACTGTGCTTTATTAATTCTACCCCGGCCCTTTGGCCCCATACCTCCAACTGTTCTATCGCCGCAGCCCTGAAGGTGTCTGCGGCGGCAATAAGCACCCTTTTGCCTTTTCTTTTATAAAGGGCTGCCAGTTTTCCGATTGAGGTGGTCTTTCCTACTCCATTTACGCCCACCACCAATATCACCGAGGGCCTTCCCTCCAGTATATTCTTTACCCCTTCGCCGTCAAGCATTTCCCTTATTATGCTCTTTAACTCTTCCCTTACCCTTTCCCCGACTATGCCTTTGTCCTGTTTTATCCTTTCGTTTAAAACCCCTATTATTTCAAGGCTTGTGCCCACCCCCACATCGGCGGTTATAAGCACCTCTTCCAACTCCTCCAGCATTTCCGGCTCGGGTTTATTCCCAAGGGATAAAAGCAAATCCACCTTTTTTTTGATATCTTCCCTGCTCTTTCGAAGGCCCTCCATAAACCTTGGAATAAGCCCTGAATGTCTTTCCTCCTGCATGCTTTATTCCTCCCTAGCTAACCATATCCTCCAGTTTTACCGAGACCAGTTTAGAAATGCCCTTCTCCTCCATAGTCACCCCGTACAGGTTGTTTGCTATTTCCATGGTCCCCTTCCTGTGGGTTATTACTACGAACTGTATGTTCGAGGACAGTTTCTTAAGGAAGGTGCCAAATCTCTCCACGTTAGAGTCGTCAAGGGCGGCCTCAATTTCATCCAGTATACAAAATGGTGACGGCTTCACCGACAGTATGGCAAACAATAGCGCTATCGCGGTCAGTGCCTTTTCACCGCCCGACAAAAGCGACAGATGCTGTAATTTTTTGCCCGGCGGCTGTGCTATTATATCAATCCCAGACTCCAGTACATTTTCACTGTCTGCGAGAAGCACCTGGGCCTTACCTCCGCCGAAAAGCTCCCTAAAGACCCTTCCAAAGCTCTCATTAATCACCGCGAACTGTTCCCCGAACTGCTTTCGCATGGTGTCCAGCATTTCTTTTATTATTCTTAAAAGGGAATCCCTGGCTCCCTCCAGGTCTTGACGCTGGGTGAGGAGGAAATCAAACCTTTCCTTTACCCTTTGGTACTCGTCAATAGCGTTAAGATTTATATTGCCAAGGTCCTTTATGTTTGATTTAAGCTCGCCTATCCTGCTGAGGGCATCTTTTTCGCTGTCTATCTCGCATTTATAGTCAAGAGCTTGTATACGGGTGACCTCGTAGTCCGCCCACATCCTGTCCTGAAGGCTTTCAATCTCCATATCCACCTTTGTAAGCTGCACCTCGTACCGGTGCAATTTCTTTTCCAGTTCGGATATCTCACGGTTTATTTCCATACCTAGAGTTTTCTTTTCCTTCATCCTCTGCCGGCACTCAGTCTTAAACTGCCCCAGCCTAACCATTTCACCGTTATCTTTTTTGTTCTCTTCCGTAAGGGATTCAATCTCCTGCCTCAGGGAGGAAGCAGCACTCTCAAGCTTTAGTATGTTCTTTTTATTTATCTCTATTTCCTTTTCCCTGTCAATCTTTGAAGCCCGCAGCCTCTGTATCGAAGAAACCGCCCTCCGGTAGCCCGCCTGCACATCCTCTAATCTTTGTCCAATCCTTGCCGCTTCAACCCTGTGGGCCGTTATCTGCTGCTGTATGTTTTCCCGATCCTGTTTTTTCCCGGAGCTTATTCTTTGAAGATTCTTTATGGTCTCCTGTCTTTCCCTGTTTTCCGTCTCTTTTTCCTTAATAGTTTCATTTATTCTGTCTATTTCGTTTTGGGTATCGGAATAATCGGTTTCCAGTTCCAGTTTCTCTGTTTTAAGCTGCTTTATTTTAGTTTCCTTTTCCGAGAACTCCTTCTGTTTTGCCTCGGTCATCTCAGATAGTTTAATTCTCTGCAGTTCAAGGCCGTGGATGGCCTCCGCGGTATCCTTTAATCTACGTTCCGTATCCTGCTCCTCCCCGTTTAGGTCTTGCAAAGCAGATTCAATCCCTTTTGCCGTTTCCTCCTTATTCTTAATGGCCTTTTTAAGTAGCCCTATCTCCCTTTTTCGTTGCAAAAGGCCAGCATCTTTGCTGTGGCTGCTGCCTCCAGTCATGGAGCCACCGGTGTTTATTACATCCCCGTCTACCGTTACTATTCTGAAAGCATATTTGTAAGCCCTTGCCATCCTTATGCCACTGTCCAGCGAATCCACCACTATCACCCTGCCCAGCAGGTTTTGTACTATACCCTGCACCTTTGCCGGACACCTCACCAGGGAGGACGCCTTACCCATACACCCTTCCATTTTAAGTGCTCCTTCTTCAACCTTGGAAAGATGTCTTAGTTTTATGGAACTCACCGGCAAGAAGGTGGCCCGTCCCAGTTTGTTTCGCTTTAAAAACTCTATAGCCATCTTGGCATCCTCTTCGGTATTGGTGACAATGCTCTGGAGGCTATAGCCCAAAGCGGTCTCTATGGCCCTTTCCAGGCCCGTTTCCACTTCTATGAGCTTAGCGACGGGGCCTATTATACCGTTTGATAGGATTTTATCGCTGCCACAGGCCTTTATAAGGCCCCTTACGCTTCTTGAGTAACCCTCGTATTCCTTCTCCATCTGCTGTAGCAGCACCAGCTTGGATTTGTCAGAACCCAGAGTACCACTCAGCTTTTTTTGTTCTCGTTCCAACCCTTCGCGCTTTACCGCAAGGCTGCTTATTTTTTGTTCCATCATTCCCCTTCGTCTTGTTATTTCTATAATGTCTCTGGCTATGGTATCCAGTCTGCCCTTTAGCTCCAACCTTTCGTCCCTCAGTTCTTCCATCCTGGTGCTAGTATTGTTCATTTCCTCCAGCAGTTGTTCCTTGCGCTTGTATATGGTCTCGTTAAGGGTCCTTAGGCTGTTAACTCTGCTGTTTTGCTCGGATATCAGATTTAAGTTCTCTATTATCTCGGCTTTTATCTCCTCGGCCCTTTCTTCTTCCTCCCCCACCTGAGCCCCTATACGGTCAAGGTTGGCCTGGAAGGATTCCATTATTTCCTTTTTATCCTCCAGCTTATTTTTTAGGTCCTGCATCTCACTTTCCCTTGTTCGCTTTTCATCCTCTATTATAGCAATGTCCTGCTCTATCCTTATGAGTTCTTTTGCATGCATTTTTATGCTTTCGTTCTCACCCTGAACCCTCTGTTTTAATACCTTTATTTCTCCCTCTTTCTTTTCCGTCAGGTTGAGGTTCTTAAACACCTTGTCCTGGATTTCATTAAGCTGCTCCTCCACCTGCATAGCCCTTAATTCAAGGGCGGACGTTTCCGCTTCAAAACGGTTGAGAGTGCCTGTTTTATCGTTTATAGTCCTTTGGAGTTCTTTGGACCTGTCCTCAATCCCATTCTTTTGCCTGTTCAGTCCTTCAATGTTTCTTACAAACATACTGAGTTCAAGGTGCTTAAGTTCGTCACGCATTTCCATATAGGACTTTGCCACCCTGCTCTGCTCAGCAAGGGGACCTATCTGCCTTTGCAGTTCCTCAATAATATCCCCCAATCTTAAGAGGTTCTCCTTAGTTCTTTTAAGCTTTCTTTCGGCTTCTTCCTTTCTGGTTTTGTATTTTACTATTCCCGCTGCCTCCTCGAAAACCTTGCGCCGGTCCTCAGCCTTTGAACTGAGTATTTCGTCTATTCTTCCCTGGCCTATTATCGAATAGCCCTCCTTACCTATACCGGTATCCATAAACAACTCGCTTATATCCCTTAACCTGCACCCGGTCCTGTTTAGGTAATACTCGCTCTCCCCTGACCTGTACACCCTTCTTGTTACCATAATCTCTGAATACTCAATGGGCAAAAAACCATCACTGTTGTCAAGGGTGACTGAAACTTCCGCAAACCCCAGCGCTTTCCTGCTGTCGGTTCCAGAAAAGATGACGTCCTCCATCCTACTGCCCCTCAATGCCTTTATGCTTTGCTCACCTAAGACCCATCTCACACCGTCGGCAATATTGCTTTTTCCGCTACCATTGGGCCCGACAATGGCAGCAATGCCGCTGTCAAACTGCAGATTTATTTTATCGGCAAAGGACTTGAAACCTTTTATTTCTATGTTTTTAAGATACATAAAAAATACCTCCGGCCTGTATGCTGTGTCAGTCAATACCTTTTTCCAAAACGCGGCGGTAATCCACCTCGGACAGGCTGTCACCGCTTATAAAACGTAATACGGTTTCTCCCAGGGACCCGTTCCCGGATACCTTAATATCCAACCCGGGATACGTTTCCTTCAAGGTTTTGATGCTTTCCTTACCTATTCCTTTAAGCGTGGACATCGCCCGTGGGTTTACCTCAATAACCAGCCCAGCCCCTAAACTTAAGCCCCTTTGGTCTATCACCTTTCCGATAACCTTTAAAACCAGCCTTGAATCCACCAACTGCCGGAAGGATGGATGAAAGGGCCCCGCCACTACCTCACCACCCTCGTTTATAAGGTCGGTGGGCTGTAGCCCCATCCTTATCACCTTTATCCTTTCCCTTGCAAACATTTGCGCCAGTATAACACAAGTTTCCACCGCCTCCTTAAGCGGAAGGGGCCTGTACGTGCCCTCTTTGAACATGTCTTCAAGGGCGGTGCCCTTTATTACCAGTGCCGGGTAAATCCTCACGAAGTCCGGTCCCAGATCGCAGACCCGCGCAGCGGTATAAACCTCTGACTCCCGGTCGGAACCGGGCAGTCCGACCATCATCTGCAGGCCCAATTCAAACCCGTACCCGCGTATAAGCCCTGAGGCATATACCACGTCCTCCGCGGTATGTCCCCTTTGGCTTAAGTCCAGCACCCGGTCGTTCATGGATTGGACACCGAGTTCTACGGTGTCCACCCCATGCCTTTTGATATTTTCCATTATATCCTTGTTTATATAATCCGGCCGCGTTGAAAGCCTTATTTCGTCAATGAGGCCCTTCTCCTTTGCGGCGTGTGCCTGCTGAAGGAACGCATTTTGAAGCGGAAGAGGTATTCCGGTAAAACTGCCTCCGAAAAATGCAACCTCTATCCTCCCGACATCCTTAGGGAAAGTAGCCCTGTATTCCAGCACGGTGGGAAGTATCTCCTCCGGCAAAATAGAGCGTTCCCTGCCGGTAATCTTGTTCTGGCTGCAGAACACACAGTCGTGGGGGCAGCCTATATGGGGTATAAAAAAGGGTATTATGTAACGGTCTTTGGCCATTCTAGCGTTCCAGCCTTTCCAGGGCTTTTTTTGCTGCCATCTGTTCCGCTTCCTTTTTGCTCTTTCCGGTGCCTTCTCCATAGTCCTCGCTACCTATACAGACCCTTACACGGAAGGTCTTATCATGTTCCGGCCCCTGCTCGGATACAAGCCGGTACCGGATATAGAGGCCCTCTTGCGCCTGGACCTTCTCCTGGAGCGCCGTCTTGAAGTCTGCGCCAAAGTCCCCGTCAGCCATCTGCGAAATCCTCTCTTTTATATATCGGATAACAAAGGTTCTAGCCGCAGGGTATCCGCCGTCTAAGTATATGGAACCCACCACCGCTTCAAAGGCGTCCGCCAGAATGGATTCCTTTTCCCTGCCTCCGCTTGTTTCCTCTCCTTTTCCCATAAGCAAAAATTCGCCCAGCCCCAGCCTGGCTGAGTAAGGCCCCAGGGCCTGTCCCTTGACCAGGGAAGCCCTCAGCTTGGTAAGGGTCCCTTCCGGGTGGACCCGGAACCGACTGTACAAAAACTCACTGGTAGCCATTTGCAGCACGGCATCGCCCAGGAATTCAAGTCTTTCATTGTACTTATCTCTTGACAAACCCTTTTCGTTGGCATAGGAACTATGGGTTAAGGCAGTGTTTAATAAGCCTATATCCCCAAACCTGTATCCTAGCCTATCCTGCAGCTTTTCAAGCTGCTCGTACTTTGTTTTATCTATATTCAAAACCAGCATCCTTTCCAAATCGATTACTGCAATATATTATATCATACTTTTTGCCTTGAAAACTGTAGGACCCTACCCCTCAAACCTTTTTAAGCAAATGCTCGCATTCTGTCCGCCAAAACCCAGCGAATTGGATATGACGTAATTCAAAGAGCGTTTCTCCCCCTTGTTGGGCGTATAATTAAGGTCACAGTCCGGGTCCGGTGTCTGGTAGTTTATCGTGGGCGGGACAAATCCCTCATGGATTGCCAGCACCGACGCAATTGCCTCGACTCCTCCCGCCGCCCCCAAAAGGTGTCCTATTACCGACTTTGTGGAACTTATCGCCAGTTTATTGGCGTGTTTTCCGAACACCTGCTTTATTGCCTCGGTCTCAAACCTGTCATTGTACTCGGTGGAAGTCCCATGGGCGTTAATATAGTCAATTTCATCCGGCGTTATCCCCGCATCGGCCAGGACTCTTTCCATGGCAGCCGCGGCCCCGGCACCACCCGGTGCGGGAGCGGTTATATGATGGGCGTCGGCGGTCATTGCGTATCCCACAACCTCCGCATAAATTCTGGCCCCTCTTTTAATCGCGTGCCCCAATTCCTCCAGAATCAGTATGCCTGACCCTTCTCCCAGTACAAAACCGTCCCTATCTTTGTCAAAGGGCCTGCTGGCACCCCTGGGGTCATTATTTCTGGTTGACAGGGCCCTCATGGAACAAAACCCCGCCACCGCTATGGGTGTGACAGCGGCCTCAGTACCACCGGTAATAATCATATCCGCATCTCCCCGCTGGATAATCCTCAAAGCGTCTCCTATGGCGTTCGTCCCCGAAGCGCAGGCGGTAACAACGGTCTGGTTGGGGCCCTTTGCCCCGAACACTATAGCCACTTGACCCGCAGCCATGTTGGAAATCATCATTGGTATGAAAAAGGGGCTTACCCTTGAAGGGCCCTTTTCCAGAATGACCCTGAACTGGTTTTCCAGAGTCTCTATACCCCCAATCCCCGAACCCAGTATTATTCCCAATCTGTCCCTATCCACCCGGTCCAGATTCACCGAGCCATCCTCCATCGCCATCCTGGCGGCAGCAACGGCATACTGGGCAAAGGTATCCATACGCCTTGCTTCCTTTTTATCCATAAAATCGCCGGGTACAAAGTCCTTAACCTCGGCAGCAATTGTACAGTCAAACCCTTCGGCATCAAACTTCGATATGGTACCTATACCGGATACCCCTTCAGCAAGGGCAGACCAGAGCCTGTCCTTGCCCAGTCCAACGGGAGTTACCGCCCCTAAACCGGTAACCACTACTCTTTTCTCCAATCCGGTGACCTCCTATCCTTTGTTTTTTGTTCTATACAAACAGACTACTATTGTCTGCAGTTTACTCAAGAAAGTCCCGATTTCAATCGGGACCTTCGGCCTAGCTATTTACTTTTATGTATTCTACAGCATCCCCGACAGTACTGATTTTTTCTGCGTCCTCATCCGGGATCTCCAAATCGAATTCTTCTTCCAAAGCCATTATCAGCTCTACCAGGTCCAGGGAATCCGCCCCCAAATCTTCTAAAAAGCGGGCATCGCTAACTATATCCTCTTCGTCTACGCCTAACTGGTCTGCTATTATCTCCCTAACCTTATCAAGTATCATCTTGTCACCTCCTTCCAAGGTCTTGTTATAAAATATATATTAAATATATTACATAACAATTCCACCGTCAACGCCAATTATTTGTCCGGTAATGTACGAGGCAAGGTTGCTGCAAAGGAAAGCAACAAGCCATGCAACGTCCTCCGGTGTGCCCGGTCTGCCCAGAACCACCCTCTTTGTCATCTCTTCCCTTTGATCCACGGATAGTTTCATTGTCATATCGGTCTTAATGTAGCCCGGGGCAATGGCATTTACCGTAATACTTCTGCTTCCCAGTTCCTTGGCCACCGCCTTCGTAAAGCCGATAACTCCCGCCTTTGAGGCACAATAGTTTGCCTGGCCGGCGTTGCCGTATATTCCCACCACCGACGATATATTCACTATCCTTCCCCATCTTTGTTTAATCATAACCCGAGATGCAGCCCTGGTACAATTGAATACCCCTGTCAGGTTCGTTCGAATCACCTTGTCCCAATCCTCATCCTTCATCCTTAATAGCAGTCCGTCCCTGGTTATGCCGGCGCAGTTTACGAGTATATCCACGGTACCAAACCGTTTTCCGGCAGCTTCTATAAGCTCTTTGGCCTTATCTGCGTCGGTAACGTCTGCGGCAATTGTTACCGCGTTTCCTCCGGACCCGGTTATTTGTGCCACCGTTTCTTCCGCCGCCTTGGAGTTGCTTGTGTAGTTCACCGCAACGCTTGCCCCAAGCCCTGCCAGCGTTACGGCAATAACCCGGCCTATGCCCCGTGAACCGCCGGTAACCACGGCAATTTTCCCGTTTAACTTAAGCATTTTATCCCCTCCAGTACTTTGAGGGCCATTTCTAGCGTTTCCATGTTTTCAATGTTCATGATTGTTGCCCCCTTGTCTATCTTCTTAACAAAGCCCGACAGCGTCTTTCCCGGGCCAATTTCCACAAATGTGTCCGCACCCAGGGAAAGCATCCTTATTACGCTCTCTTCCCACAGCACCGGGCTGCTTACCTGTTTTATAAGGTTTTGCTTTATGTATTCGCTGCGGGTCTCCTCCATAGCGGTAACGTTTGCAATCACCGGGAAAGAGGTACCCCTTATATTCATTTTGTCAAGTTCTCTCCCCAGTTTGTCCTCCACCGGCCTTAAAAGGCTGCAATGGAATGGTGCACTGACCGGCAGTATTACAGCCCTTCTTGCTCCCATCTCTTTGGCTATTTCTACCGCCCCCGCCACCGCCCCCCTTTCTCCCGATATGGCGGTCTGGCAAGAGCAATTGTAGTTGGCCGGCTCCACCACCCCCAGGTGGGAAGCCCTGCGGCAGCACTCCTCTACGCTTTCCTTGTCAAGGCCAATTATTGCCGCCATGGTGCCTGTGTTTATCGGAACGGCACTTTGCATATACTTTCCCCTCTTTTGTACCAATGCTACCGCATCCTCAAAGTCCATCGAGTCTGCTGCAACCAGGGCGGAATACTCGCCTAGGCTTAAACCCGCCGCCATATCCGGCTTTATACCGTGTTTTTTAAGCTGCCTCAGTATGGCAGTGCTTATCGTCAATATGGCCGGCTGGGTAATCTCTGTCTCGGACAGTCTTTCCTCCGGCCCCTCGAATATTATCCTTTTTAGTCCGAAACCCAGCACCCGGTCCGCACTGTCAAAGACCTCTTTCGCCTCAGGTAAGTTTTGGCAAAGGTATTTGCCCATACCTATATATTGTGCTCCCTGTCCTGGAAAAATAAATGCGACTTTGCCCATAGCTATCTCCCCAAAACCTTTCCTGTATTTTTTAGCACATCCACTGCCTCATAAATAATTCCCTTTATTATTGCATCAACCGGTTTTATATCGTTTATAAGTCCAGCAATCTGACCGGTCATGACTGAACCGGTCTTTGTGTTTCCTTCTACCACTGCTTCCCGCAGTTTCCCGACTCCGAGCCTTTCCAGTTCCTCCGCCGGGGTACCCGCCCTTTCCAGCTTTTCAAAATCCCGGGTAAGTTTATTCTTTAGACACCTGACCGGGTGGCCGGTACTCCTGCCGGATATAACCGCATCCCTGTCCCCGGCCTTTAAAAGCGCGTCCTTGTAGCTTTGGTGGACAGTGCATTCCTTGGAGCAGACAAACCGGGTACCCATCTGAACACCCTCAGCGCCCAGCGCAAGGCCCGCCACCAGTCCTCGTCCGTCGGCTATGCCGCCGGCAGCTATTACAGGAATGTCCACCGCGTCCGCAATCTGCGGTATAAGACACATGGTTGTGACCTCTCCCACATGCCCCCCCGCCTCGGTACCCTCGGCTATAAGGGCATCGGCACCCATTGACTGCATGCGTCTTGCAAGGGCTACGCTTGGAACAACCGGGATAACCTTGGCCCCCGAATCCTTCAATTCGTCAATGTATTTACCGGGGTTTCCGGCACCGGTGGTTACCACCTTTACCCCGTGCCTTATTATTACCTCCATCACCTGATCCACAAAGGGAGACAGCAGCATTACGTTTACTCCGAAGGGTCTGCCGGTAAGTTCCATAACCTTTACTATTTCCTTTTCTACAACTTCCCCGGGGGCGTTGCCTGCACCTATTATCCCAAGCCCTCCCGCCCTGGATACTGCCGCCGCCAATTCGGCGGTGGCCACCCAGGCCATACCACCCTGGAGAATAGGATACTTAATACCCAATATTTCACATACCCTAGTATGCATCATTTCCACCACTCCCATTCCAATATTAACGCTACCTGCTCCAGTTTATTACACAGGACCCCCAGGTCAGCCCTGCTCCAAAGCCCACCAGCACCACATTGTCACCTTTTTTAATTAGTCCCTGCTCAAGTGCCTCGTCCAGTGCCACCGGTATGGAGGCTGAAGACATGTTGCCGTATCTAGTAAGATTCATGAATATTCTTTCGTTGCCTATTTTCAGCCTTTTGGCGGCGGATTCCACTATCCTTTTGTTTGCCTGGTGGGGCACTATAAAGTCTATATCCTCCAACGTTAGCCCTGCCTTTTCCACAACCTTAAGCGTAGCCGCCGGCATTACACCCACCGCGAATTTATAAACCTCACCGCCGTCCATATGTATGAAGTGTTTGCCGCCTTTTACCGTCTCGATGCTCGCCGGCATCCTGGAGCCCCCGGCGGGCAGCGTTAGAAATTTACCCTTCCAGCCTTCGGCACCCAATAGGGATGCCAGAATCCCCTCGCCGCATTCTACCTCCCGAAGTATGGCGGCTCCGGCACCGTCGCCGAACAGAACGCAGGTATTCCTGTCCTCCCAGTTACATATCTTCGTAAGAGTCTCTGACCCTATCACCAGTACGGTCTTGGCGTCTCCGGTGGATATAAATTTTTCCCCTATAGAAAGGCCGTATATAAAGCCGGTGCATGCAGCCTGTACGTCAAAGGCGAAAGCTTTCTCCGCATCTAGATTGGACTGTACTATACAGGCAGTGGACGGAAAAGCCATGTCCGGCGTTGCCGTTGCCACAATTATTGCATCAATCTCACCGGCAGTAACCCCGGCGTTCTTCATTGCCTTCAAGGCGGCTGCGGTGGCCAGGTCGGAAGTCGCGGTATCCGCATCGCTTATTCTGCGCTCCGAGATGCCGGTTCGGGTTCTTATCCACTCGTCGCTTGTATCCACAATTCTTTCCAGGTCATAGTTTGTTAGTACTCTTTCGGGCAGGTATCTGCCCGTTCCTATTATGCCAACGGACTTGACAGTTCTACTCATTATTTTCCTCCGACTTTTATGTGTTCGGTTATACTCTGCTCCACTTTATTGTCAATAAACCTTACTGCTTGCATTATGGCATTCTCTATCGCCAAAGCATCAGAACTGCCGTGAGCCTTAATGCAGCCCCCCGCTATCCCTAGAAGCGGTGCTCCCCCGTACTGATTATAGTCCAGCCTGCCTCTAAACCTTCGTAAACCGGGCCTTAACACAGAGGCCGCAAGCTTTGAGGCGGTGTTTTGAGTGAATTCCTTCTTAAGCTGTGCAAACAACGACATCGCCAAGCCTTCGGTAAGCTTAAGTATCACGTTACCCACAAAACCGTCGCAAACAAGCACGTCGGCCGCTCCCTCCGGTATACCCCTGGCCTCTATATTACCTATAAACTTTAGCCCGGATTCTTCAAGCAGTCGGTAAGTCTCCTTGGTAAGGACGTTCCCTTTACCCTCTTCAGTACCAATGTTTATGAGGGCAACTCTGGGGTTTTCAATACCCATAACGCCCTTCATATAGGCGGAGCCCATCATACCGAACTGCAAAAGATTACTAGGCTTGCACTCGGCGTTGGCTCCCGCGTCTATAAGCATTGCCCCTCCTTTTTCGGTAGGCAATATCGGAGCCAGGGCCGGTCGGTCTATGCCTTTAATCCTGCCAATCTTGAGCAGTGCACCCGCCAGCAGTGCTCCCGTGTTGCCCGCCGAAATAAAAGCGTCGGCCTGCCCACCTTTTACCTTTTGCATACCCACCACCATCGATGAATCCTTTTTCTTTTTGATTGCCTCAACCGGAGGCTCGTCACCGCCTATAACTTCGGTGGCGTTTTGTATGGTTATTCTCGAAGTATCATACCCCCCAAGGATATCCCTTATGCTTTCCTTTTTACCAACAACTATTAGTTCCAGCTTTTTTTCCCTTTGTAGGGCTCCCATACAACCCTTTACAACCTCAAGCGGCGCATTGTCACCACCCATCGCATCAACAGCAATCCTCAAGTTTTCATCTCCTCCCTCACTCATCTAGAGCTACTAGGATAAACTTACCCCTGAATACTTCCTGCATCTTCAGTTTTATCCTTACCCATACAAAGAATTTGTTTCCCCTTCGCTTAATAATCTCTGCCTGGGCAACCAGTTTTTGTCCCGATCTGACAGGCTTCTTGTATTTTATGTTGGCTACACCTATGAGGGCAACGTCGGCGTCTATCGCCGCTATGGCCAGGGACTCCGCCTGGGCGTATATAAACTGACCCCTGACTATGTTGGTTTTTTCAAAGGCCATTGAATCATTGGTTTCCAGTATCGAGATTCCCTTCTTCCCCAGGTCAATGTCCAACAGTTCTCCGACAATCTCTTTGCCGGAGATAGTTCTTACTTTCGAGTATATACCCTCCGCCACACTTTTTATTCTTTCCCGGAGTTCTGGTATTCCCAGTTCCAGCCTGTCAAGCCTTATAGTCTGCACGCTCACCCCGAAGTGTTCGCACAGTTCCTCATCGGTCAAAAAAGGGTCCTTTACAATCTTCTCGGAAAGGCTTTTTTGTCTCTCCTTCTTTTCCTTACCCTTTCCCGCCATAAAACCACCTCTCTAACACCGGTCAACTGGCATACCGCCGGTTACCACCGGAAGTTTTGCATTATGACTTGGATTTAGTACCTGATACTAACATTAAGTATATATTATACCCCTCCACAAATCAACAAAAAAATAAACCCCCGTCTCAAAACTGACAGGGGCAGTCTGGTCTATCAACTAACTTCAAGATATTTTTCTATTATTCCTATGCATTCCTCACCATCCAGGGACAGCCTCGTTCCCTTAGGTCCCTTTTTAGTAACCACAAGTCCGTACCGGGACAATATACCAAGCCGGTTCCTTATCATCTGCTCGGTCATTTCCGCTTCTTTACACATCTGTGCTAGCCCCTTGCGGGACATATGGGTCCTGCCCTCATCCTTAGCCCTTTTTAATGCGGAAAGTATAACAAGGACCTCCTCCAGGGGCATTTCTCCCTCTATGTCCTTCAGCATCTTTTCCTTTTGCAGCGGCCCGTCTCCCGGGCCAAAGGGCAGGTCCTTCAGCCTGACCGGCCCGTCTCCTACTATATGGTACAGGTACTCAATAACGTTTTCCAGCTCCCTTATATTGCCGGGCCAGTCGTATTCCATGAATTTCTCCATCGTTTCTTCGCTTATTATCATTTCCTTTCCATTGGGAAACTTCTCCAAAATTTTATCAATAAGTAGCGGAATATCCTCTTTGCGCTCACTCAAGGGGGGAATCCTTATGGGCAGTACCTTAAGCCGGTAAAACAAATCCTCCCTAAATTTTCCTTTTTCTACAAGCTCGTCGAGGTTTTTGTTGGTAGCGGCAATAATCCTTACGTCTATGGGAATAATCTTTGTGCCACCTATACGAAGCACTTCTTTTTCCTGGAGTACCCTTAAAAGCCGAGCCTGTATCCTCAAGGAGGCGTCCCCAATTTCATCCAGGAATATGGTCCCTTTATGGGACTGCTCGAAAAGCCCGGTATGCCCTCCCTTTCTTGCTCCGGTAAAGGCACCCTCTTCGTAGCCGAACAGTTCACTCTCCAGTAGGTTTTCGGGTAGTGCCGCAAAGTTTACCGCCACAAAGGGCCCGTGCTGCTTGTTGGAAGCATTGTGTATGGCATGAGCGAACAACTCCTTGCCTATACCGCTTTCCCCTATAAGGAGAAGGGTTGAATTGCTCCCTGCGAGTTTCTCTGCGATCTCCTTCGTCTTGGTTATCTGACGGCTTTTCCCTACAATATTGGAAAAATTGTATTTGGCAGTGTGTCCCCTTTTCATAAGGTTGGTCCTTACTATGTTCTCCATCTCAATTATTTCCGACAGGTCCTTGAAGGTTATAATAACCCCACTATTGACATCATCTTCTATAATAGGCATCATTGTAAGCAGTATTTTTTTGCCCATTATTTCGTGGACCTTACGGTACAAACCGAAATTTTTGCCCAGCAGGGACTTTGCGTCAAAGTCCAGTATATCGTCCAGGTTAATGTTGCCGTTGCCTTCCTTTTCAACTGGATTGAATAGTTTGTTAGCATTCTCGTTGCTGAACATTATTTTGCCGCTACTGTCAATACCTACTATACCGTCGTTTATTACATTTAGTATGGTGTTTAGCTGTTTCGTTATATTGTCGTTGATCTCCAGTGCCTTTACAACCTTTTTGGCGGAGTAGACAAAGTCCTGCAGAAATCTGGCGGACAACAGATTTGTCCTTTCATCCATTATATTAAGCCTCATCATTATCTCCGTGATGGTTGTAAGGTCTATTTTGCTGTAGCCAAGGTCAATAACCTCCCGGACATAATCGGGTATCATGTTGGTCTCTCCGGTCGTTATCGCATAATCGGCATGCTGCAAGTACCTCTGTCCGGGATAATAGGGATACATCCTTATGTGGTTTATGCCCAGCCCCTCCAACAGGGAGATAGAGTTTTCCGCCAGATACTTGTTGACGTCCACAAACAACACGTCCTCCCCCTGGGGTATACGCAGCACGTCCTCCAGTTTTGAATGGTTAAGAGACCTTCTGGCCACCAGCACCTCCGCCCCGGGAGCAATATATTTAAGAGCCGTCTCCTTAAGATATTCATGGCTTATAAGCACCAGCGTATCGTTTATCTTTTCGTTTATTCCTTCCAGAATGGAATAACCGCTGATGAGTATTTCAGGCCCCAACAGATTAGTCAGTTGGTTAATTACGTTCTCTTTATGTTTCTCCGACCGGGTAATTATGGACAAACCTTTAGCTATTATATTAGACATCATCACACCCCCTGATATTACATCTGGTTTTATACATTGTACCATAAATATTGTGGTTTAAAATGGTTTTTAGTAAAGAACCTAAAACCGCCTTATAACCACTATGCTTGCTTTAAGTATGCTGTCCCGCAGTCAACAAAAACCCTTTATGGTTTTACGGGCATTCCCCAATCCCTTTTTTCTCCCAGGGCATACACGTCAACCGCAGTTTAGGTTCTAATTGGCTACTGTTACAAACCCATTTCCAACCTATATACCCCAAGGGCTTTTCCTTTTCCACCATTTTGCATTAGTTTTGGTGTATGTTCGCCCTGTAATATCCCGAAACGGCTTGGCACGAATATTGCTTTGTTTAGTCTTGTAGCTGATCAGCAAAACCTAATAGGGGGTGGACTTAAAATATAAACGTACGTATCTGTATGCAAAAGTTTAGAATTTTTTCATTGGGAGGTCAAAGAATGAGTACATCAAATAAGAGTTCCAGACAAATTTCCCTTGAGAGGGCGGGTGTTTTAAAAAGCCGTATAGATCCCTATCTTGATGCTAAAATGAAGATTCCAACCGGTTTGGAACAAAAAGAGGCCGTTAAAGCCAGGCAGGCAAAGATAAAAGAGGCCCTGGGTGCCTCCGACGCCGACTGGAACGACTGGCAATGGCAGATAGATAACAGGATAACCGATTCGGAAACCCTCGCAAAATTTATTACACTAACGCCAAAACAAAAGAAGGATATTGACGCGGTGGCGTCGAAATTTAGATGGGCTATTTCTCCCTATTTTCTGTCTCTCATTGAGCCGGAAGGGGACCATTACAAGAACGCTATATACCTGCAGTCCATTCCCACAGGTCTTGAGCTGAAGGAGGGTATCGGAAGCCCCGACCCGATGGCGGAAGAGTTTACCAACCCCGCCCCCTGTATTACACGCCGGTATCCCGACAGATTGATAATTAACGTTACCAACCAGTGCGGAATGTACTGCCGTCACTGTCAGAGAAGAAGAAATATAGGGGAATTGGACAAACCACAGCCTAAAGAAAATATGCAGCAGGCCGTTGACTACATCAGAAACACCCCGGAAATAAGGGATGTACTGGTAACCGGCGGCGACCCCTTCACATTGTCCAATGAGATGCTTGACTGGCTCCTCGGAGAGCTTGACAGTATCCCACATCTTGAGTTCAAACGTATAGGCACACGAATGCCGGTTACACTACCCCAGAGAGTAACTCCGGAGCTGTGTGAAATGCTTAAGAAACATCATCCTTTGTTTATCAACCTACAATTTAACAACCCGATGGAAGTTTCGGAAGACTCCAAAAAAGCCTGCGAAATGCTGGCCAATACAGGAATACCCTTGGGGAACCAGGCAGTACTGCTTAGGGGAGTGAATGATCACCCCTTTGTAATGAAGAAACTCTGCCAGGAACTCCTAAGGATAAGGGTACGGCCCTATTATATATTCCATGCCAAGGGCGTTGTGGGAACCCTCCATTTCCGTACCAGCGTGGATATAGGCATTGAGATTATGGAACACCTAAGGGGCTACACATCAGGTCTTGCAATTCCGACATTCATAATAAACGCACCCGAGGGAAGGGGTAAAACACCCATGCTACCCGAGTACGTAATTTCCCACGGTAGGGACACCATCACCATAAGGACCTGGGAAGGACAGATAATCGAATATCCCAACAAGGACGCCGATATCCAATACGAATAAAACCGCGGCTGCCAAATCTCAAATATATGCTCAGCGATATGTATTAAAACCTAATTATTTTTGGTGAGAGTCCATTGCCAAAAATATTAAATTAAAGGGGGGTATATCCATGAGAAAAAAACTAGCTTTATTATTGGTTCTCCTGTTTGTATTTAGCACCATGCTGGTTGGGTGCAGTACGCCAGGAGATACCGGACAGCAGGAAGAGACAGAAGGGGAAGCACCGGAGGAAGCAGCGGCCCCGGCCCAGAAAATACAGGTTAATATAATCACCGGTTCCACCGGCGGTACCTATTTCGCCCTTGGGGGAGCCATGGCCAACACCTGGAACGAATTTCTAGACAACGTACAGGTAACAAGTCAGCCCGGAGGAGCGTCGGTGGAAAGTATCAACCGTGTCCATGCCGGTGAATGTGAACTTGGAATGGCCATGAACAACATAGCCGATGACGCATGGAAAGGACAGGGCGCCTTCCCTGCCGAGCAGCAGAACTTCAGAGCTATTGGAGTCATTTACCCGGAGGTATATCAGGGGGTAGCTTTGAAAGAAAGCGGCATAACATCCATTGAGGGCTTAAAGGGTAAAAGGGTGGCGGTGGGCCCTGTTGGAAGCGGTACCGTTGTAATGAGCGAGACGGTATTCAACGAGGCGGGTTTGACCTTCGATGATGTAAAGGCCGCCTTTGACGGGTTTGGAGATGCCGCCAGCAAGATGAAGGACGGCCACCTGGATGCGGCCTTTAACGTACTTGCCGTTCCTGCCGCTGCGATACAGGATATTATGACCGCCCGTGACATAGAAGTGATTGAAATAGGCGATGACCTGTACAAGAAGGTAAAAGCCAAGTATCCCTTCTTCAGCCAGTATGTGATACCGGCCGGCACCTACGGCAATGAAGAAGACAAACTTACCATCAACTGCGTGGCGGCTCTGTACGTTGCTCCCGAGATGTCAGAAGACGCAGTATACGATATCACCAAGGTGTGGTTTGAGCAGACCGCTCATACCGCAGCAGCTCATGGGGCTGCCCAGTGGCTGGCAGATGAAATTGCTGCAGGCAACAAGCAGGTGATGATAGACGGTATTACAACACCGCTACATCCGGGTGCCTACAAATACTTTACAGAAATAGGTCTGGATATCCCGGATATGATAAAACCCATAGACTAATCAACAAGGGGGGGAAGGCCGGGGCGGCTTTACAGTCCCCGGCCTTCATTAATGAAAAAAATTATTATCTCACTTTTATTTATCGGAATACTTCTTTACCTTTCCCTGCTGCCCACCCTTGTTCTGGAAGTAAGGGTAGACGGGACAGAGGCCCTTGTTTTCCAGCAGCGGGCGAAAGCAGGAGACCTTTTTGATGTACGCTGGATACATTCGGTTACACTGCAACCGGTTATTGAAACCTACCGGTTGGAAGCCCCCGGCAGCATTCCGATAGTAAAGATGACCTTTGATGAATTCGGACCAAATCTGCCGGCGCACCCCGAGTTTGACCAATACTGGGTGATTGAAGACGGTAAATTTAATGTACTAGGCTACAAAAGAGTTTTTGACAGGGTTCCGGTAACCATAGGTGCCGTTATAGCAGACCATACCCTTATTTACAACGGACGATCCACTCCCTTAAAGGATGTGTACCGCCCGGGCGGGTATGTGCATATTGGCCTTACCAAAAAAACCTTTAGCCAATTCTTAATTGAGGAGGTAGAAATATGGCAGAAAGTCAGAACGATGACAGCATCAAGCTAGATGAGATTAAGCTGGACGAAGAAAAATCCGAGGAGATTCTGGCCAAATACGACCGGGAATATGCCTTCCGAAGACTTGAAGGACCGGTGGCCAAGTTCGTTTTCCTGTTGGCGGTTGCCTGGTCCCTGGCCCAGCTGTATACGGCGGCCTTCGGGGTTTTCCCTTCCACTCTTCAGAGGGCTCCCCACGTAGGCGTGGCCCTTATAATAATTTTTATTCTCTATCCGGCCAGAAGGGGAAGCAAAAGCAATAGGGTTCCATGGTATGATTATATGCTGGCCCTCCTTGGTTTTGCTGCCGCGGCCTATCACGTAATTTATTACAAAGAACTTGTCTGGCGGGCAGGAGTATACAACACCAATGATATGATAATTTCAGTTATTGCTGTATTATTGATTATTGAAGCTACCAGAAGAATGGCGGGGCCGGTTATTATCTCCTTGGCAACATTCTTTCTGCTGTACGCATATTTTGGAAATTATTTCCCGTCCTTCATGGCCCATCCAGGCCTTACAGTAAAAAGGATTGCTGTTTTCCAGTGGTTGGGTACCGAAGGCATCTTGGGAATACCCATTCAGGTATCCTCAACCTTTATATTTTTGTTTATGCTATTTGCAACCTTTTTGAGGAAAACCGGTATTGGAGACTGGCTGACGGATATAGCGGTGGGCTTAACCGGCGGAGCTATCGGCGGACCGGCCAAGGCTGCAGTAATAGCCAGCGCAGCCCAGGGCACCGTTTCCGGCAGCTCGGTTGCCAACACGGTGGGTACTGGCTCGGTAACCATTCCCCTTATGAAGAGTATTGGCTACCGTAAAGAGTTTGCCGGTGCAGTAGAAGCGGCCGCCTCCACCGGCGGACAGCTGATGCCTCCCATTATGGGTGCCGCAGCCTTTATTATGGTAGAATTCTTGAACATTTCATACGGAAGGATTGCCCTTTCGGCGGCAATACCGGCAATACTTTATTTTACCGGGATATTCATTACAGTACATCTTGAGGCAAAAAAGGCGGGTCTTTTGGGTATACCCAAGGAAAAACTGCCCGACTGGAAAAGCCTTTTGTTAAAAAAATGGTTCCTTGCCACACCCATTGCCGGGATTATTGTACTGCTGGTTAAGGGCTACACGCCTATGATGGCAGCCTTCATCGCAATAATACTGTGCATCGTCGCATCTTCCATTTTGAAGGAGACCCGCATGTCCATAAAGAATATAATTAAGGCCCTTGAGGAAGGGGCAAGGTCAGCCCTCCCGGTAGTGGTGGCTTGCGCCACGGCGGGTATAATTGTAGGTATTATTACTTTAACCGGCCTTGGCATGAAAATGTCAGGAGGCCTTGTAAAGCTTGCAGGGGGCAACATTTACCTAACAATGCTATTTACCATGTTTGGATCAATAATACTGGGTATGGGAGTACCGACAACGGCCAACTACATAATCCAGGCAACGGTCTCGGCTCCTGCCTTGATGGCCCTTGGCGTACCCCAGATAGCTGCCCACCTGTTTGTATTCTATTTCGGAATTGTGGCGGATATTACCCCTCCGGTGGCCCTGGCCGCTTTTGCCGGTTCGGGTATTGCCCAGTCGGATCCTCTAAAGACGGGCTTTGAAGCCTTCAAGCTGGGCTTTGCGGCATACCTTGTTCCATACATTTTTGCACTGTCTCCCATCCTAGTTCTAGTGAGACCGGAGGGCGCATCCACCATGGTCTTTGTCTTCAGTGTACTGCTTGCAGTTATAACCGCCATAATAGGCATGATATGTATCGGAGCATCAACCACCGGCTATTTTGTAACCAACGACAAGTGGTATGAGAGGGTATTGTTCTTCGCAGCCGGTGTTACGCTTATAGTCCCGGGTATTACAACAGATTTGCTCGGCGCAGTTGTTCTAACGGGAGTATGGTTCCTGCAGACAGCCCGGGTAAAAAGAAAGGCAACGGCATAAAAAAGCTATATCGGTCTATTCATTAAAAACCCTCACAAAGGCCTGCGGTTGGTGAAAAACCGCGGGCCTTTACTTTTTCTTCTTTTCCAACCAGGCAGCACACCCTTAAAGCTGTGCAATAAAAATAGTAACGGTTTACCCATTACTATTTTTATTGCCTTCTCTATTCAACCTTGAGGGCTTCCTTGCCCTTGTAATAGCCGCAGGACTTGCATATCCTGTGGGGCATCATAAGTTCATGACACTGCGGGCACTCGGCAAGGGCGGGCCTTTTAAGCTTCCACTGAGCCAGCCTTTTATTCCTTCTCGACTTGGATATCTTCCTGTTTGGTACCGCCATAATAACACCTCCTTGCGCCTGCTACTCTTCCAACAATTCTTTAAGCCGCTGCATCCTCGGGTCGATCTCCTCGTTGCTGCAGTCGCACTCCCCTTCATTCCTGTCGGCACCGCATAGAGGACAAAGGCCCTTGCATTCCTCTCTACACAGTACCTTTACAGGGAGTTCCAGCAGGATGCTCTCTCTGACCGGGATATTGAGGTCTATTCTATCTCCCCTGGCGGACAGTACATCCTCCCCATCCCCGGTCTCACTGTATTTTTGTTTAAAAGCGGTACGGAGTGGATACCTTACGGTGCGTAGGCACCTTGAGCATTCAAGTATAACCTCCGTTTGTACTTCTCCGGTAACAAGAAACGAAACGCCGTCCCATTCCACACTACCTGTAATCTTTACGGGGCCGCTAAAGTCCACCCTTTCCCCTCCGAGGTCGATTTCTTTTATGTCTTCGGTAAGACCAAAGGGCACACGGCCACTAACATCACTTTTAAGCCTGTTAACGTATACTATCATTACCAGCACACTCCATAGTCAACAAAGTTTATTATACAAAGCGGCCGTATGTTTGTCAAGATTGCCGCTATCCTATTATTCCCATAGTATCTCTGGCTATCATGAGTTCCTCATTGGTGGGAATAACCACCGCCTTAACCTTGCAGTCGGGCTTACTTATAACAGCCTCTTTGCCCCTTACATTATTGGCCTCGGGATCCAGTTCCAGACCGAGGTATCCCAAACCGCTGCATATCTTTTCCCTCATGGAAATTGAGTTTTCACCAAGGCCCGCTGTGAATACTATGACATCCACACCGTTCATAACCGCCGAGTAGGACCCAATGAATTTCTTAACCTTATATGCAAATACATCTATGGCCAGAGCAGCCCTTTTATCGCCCTTTCCGGCAGCCTGCTCCAAATCCCTGAAATCACTGCTTACGCCGGATATGCCCTTAACGCCGGAGCGTTTATTGAGTACGTTGTTGACCTCGTCTATGGTCATCTGCTCCTTCTCCATCAAAAAGGCTATTATTGCCGGGTCTATACTGCCACAGCGGGTTCCCATGGCAAGCCCCTCCAGCGGTGTAAATCCCATACTGGTTTCTACCGACACTCCGCCGTCTACCGCCGTTATACTGGCACCGTTACCTAAGTGACAGGTTATTATCTTAAGACTTTCCAATGGCTTACCCAATACTTGTGCAGCCCTTTCAGACACGTATTTGTGCGAGGTACCGTGGAAACCGTATTTCCTCACACCGTACTTATCATAGTATTCGTACGGAATCGGATAAATATATGCATAATCCGGTATGGTATGATGGAAAGCCGTATCAAAAGTACCCGCCATCGGTATCCCAGGCATAAGCTGTCGACAGGCTTCTACACCCATTATGTTCGGCGGATTATGTAGCGGTGCAAGGTCCGCGCACTCCCTCAGCGTATCCATTACTTCCTCAGTAATCTTCACAGAACCCGAGAACTTCTCGCCGCCGTGTACTACCCTGTGCCCTACGGCCGAGATCTCGCTTGTATCCTTTATTACTCCGTCTTTTTCATCTATCAGGACATCGGTTATTACTTTAAGTGCGGCTTTATGGTCGGGCATTACCTTTTCTATTACAACTTCGTCTTTCCCGGAGGCCTGGTGCTTCAGCCTAGACCCTTCGATACCTATTCTCTCCACCAGCCCGCGGGCCATTACACTTTCATCTTCCATGTTCAGCAGTTGATACTTTACAGAAGAACTGCCGCAGTTTACTACCAAGACCTTCATTTTTTCTCCTCCCTATTAGTTCAATGGTTAATACTATATAAATTTCTTCATATTTCATAAATATCCTGCCAAAAAGCCCAAAAAAATATGTATAATGGTATTAGTGAATAGTAGAATATCCTGCCGGTTGCTATAGGGTGGCGTAAGGGAGATGAATAAATATGAAAGTGCTGGGAATAGTTGCCGAATACAATCCTTTCCACAACGGGCACTTATATCACCTTGAAGAATCCGTCAGAATAACCGGCGCGACCCATACAGTGGCCGTTATGAGCGGAAGCTTTGTTCAAAGGGGCGAACCCTCGGTAGTTAACAAATGGGCCAGAGCCGAGATGGCGGTAAGGGCCGGAGTGGACCTTGTGCTGGAGCTGCCGGCGGTTTACGCCTGCCACAGTGCCGAGGGCTTTGCACAGGGTGCCCTGAATATACTAGACGGTATTGGAGTAGTGGACTTTCTCTGTTTCGGCAGCGAATCCGGAGACCTCCAAGGCCTTGGACAGATTGCCGGTATACTGGCCGAAGAGCCGGAGGGTTACAGAGCACTGCTTAGGGACTTCCTTGCCCGGGGTCAAAGTTTCCCCTCCGCCAGGGCGTCGGCTCTGGAGAGGTTTTTGGGTTCTCCCTCGACCAGCCTGCGCCATACCCTCTATTCACCCAATAACATACTGGCAATAGAGTACCTTAAAGCCTTAGAACGGCTTAAAAGCGATATTGTACCCTATACCATCAGGCGGTATGCCTCCGGTTATCATTCCCGGTCCTTTTGTTCGGGAATAGCCAGCGCAACAGCAGTACGGAACGATCTAATAAAAAGAAACGCGGTGACCGGAAGAATCGCAAAGGTGCTTCCTATCACCAGCTTTGGAATACTGGAAAGGGAACTGTCCCTGGGCAGAGGCCCTATAAGCCATGATAGGTTCAGCCTTCCTGTCATTACACTTATAAGAAGGCAGGAGCGTGAGGCCCTTGCACAATACCCCGAGGTGGCGGAAGGGCTTGAAAACAGGATCCAAAGCGTAGCAGGAAAGGAAGTAACAATTACCGGTATGCTGGACCGGATTAAAACAAAACGATACACCCACACCCGCCTTAGAAGAATTCTGACCTATATACTGCTTGACATAAAAAAAGAGTTTACCAAATGCCTTAAAGAGCAAAACAGCCCTTGCTACGCAAGGGTTCTAGCACTAAACATAAAGGGAGCCGAGGTGCTGAAGGAAGCCGGCTCCAAATCAAGAATACCCATAATAACTAAAACAGCCCGCCACGGTTTCCCCGGGGATTCTGCATTGTTTGAGATTTTGCAAATCGAAGCCCGGGCCACAGACCTGTATGTAACGGTGTATACTAACGGCAAGTATTCCTTCGCCGGCCAAGACTTTGTAACCAGCCCTTTTTTTCTGCGGGAACCAATCCGGCTCTGAGCTGTTCCATCACTTCCAGGGCCGCCTTCCTGCCGGAGTGGATGCACTCCTCCACCTGGTTGAAGGTTACCGGGTTAATATCCTTTAGATAGGGACTTATAATAAGGTCAGCGTCTATTCCCTTAAGCATCAATATTTCGTTCTGTAGAATATCAATACTCTGAATTATTATATCGTAAATGTTTCCCATCTTCTTGTCCTCTATCCAGGAACCTAAGTTTACACCCACGGTATATTCTGCTCCCATGTTCTTAACCAAGTTAACGGGTACCGGGTCTACCAACCCACCATCGGCAAGGATGCGCCCGTCCAGTTCAAGGGGTGCTATTATTCCCGGAATGGCAACGCTAGCCCTAACTGCCTTATAGACGGGGCCCGAATCAAAAATCACCCTTTCGCCGGTACACAGGTCGGTGGCCACCACCGTCAGCGGCTTTTTTAGCTGGTCGAACCTTTTACCGCCGGTATATCTTTTTATTAGCTGCTCCAGCTTGCGACCCTGTACAAGGCCTTTTTTGGGTACCGAGATATCTATCCAGTCCCAGGGCTCCAAATCCATCGCCAGGTCAATAATCTCCACAACCGACATACCGCTGCAATAAAGTGCCCCGAGCAGCGCTCCTATGCTGCACCCGGATATATAATCGACATCAATACCCCTTTCCTCCAGGGCCTGCAGTACCCCCAAATGGGCAAACCCGCGGGCGGCTCCTGACCCTAGTGCCAGCCCCAGTTTTTTACGTGCCATAAGATTACCTCCCATGTTATTCATATTAAAGAGGAGTGATAAATATATTGAAATAGCAGCTAAAAAATAATAAGGAGCATATTCTATGTCTAATATACGTTTACTCCATGTTGTCCTTATATCCCTTTTTATTGTTATTACCTATTATTATATAAAGTTAAACGGTGTGACCCTTATAAAAATAAAAAAAAATGAACTATTCGTCTATATATCCGCGCTAACCGTATCCCTGTTTGTATTGAGCCTTGTTTACTATCCGGAGGAGTGCTACCGGGCAGCCGTTGACGGGGTGAATACATGGATCAATGTAGTGCTTCCCGCACTGCTTCCCTTTTTTATAGGTGCCGAACTCCTTATTGGCCTTGGTGTCATTGATTTCATCGGCACGATGCTGGAACCGGTCATGCGCCCGCTGTTTAAAACTCCGGGCCATTCAGCCTTTGTATACGTAATGAGCATAGCTTCTGGCTATCCCGTTGGGGTGAAGCTTACGTGCAGCCTGCGGGAAAAAGGAATGTGTACCCGGGCCGAAGGCCAGCGTATGCTTACATTTTGCAGCACCTCCGGGCCACTTTTTATGATTGGCGCAGTTGCAATAGGAATGTTCGGCAGCCGGCTGGCAGGAACCATTATCGCGGTTTCCCATTACCTGTCCGCCATTATACTCGGAATTATCACCGGTTTACTCTTTGAAAGCGGACGCAAAAAAAATGTCCGTTCTCCGGGCACCTTGAGTATCAGAGGCGCGGTAAACTCAATGCTCAAAAAAAGAAGGCAGGACGGCAGGCCCTTCGGTGTATTATGGGGGGATGCGGTCAGAGAAAGCATAAACACTCTTCTTATAGTGGGCGGTTTCATTATTATGTTTTCGGTGGTCATCCAACTGTTTTCTATAACGGGGGTTCTGCAATTCCTTGCAGGACCCGTCGAAAAACTGCTGAGCAAAACTTCCCTACCCCAAACCCTTGTACGGCCTGTTTTAAGCGGTATGCTGGAAATAACCATAGGCAGCCGGCTTATCTCCAAGGTGGAAGCCCTTCCCTTTATTTATGTAGTCTCCGCAGCTAGCCTTATAATAGGATGGAGTGGATTTTCCATACACGCGCAGGCGGTAAGCTTTATAAGCAGGACCGATTTAAGCCCCTTCATGTATATGCTTTCAAAGCTGTTTCACGGAATGCTGTGCTGCGCCATATCCTATATAATCTGCAGGGTATTCCTGTCCGGAAGACACGAGGATGTATTCCTTGTAGCACCTGGAATGCTTTCCTCTTACTCTTTCCTGCGGGGGCTTGCTGTCTCCACGGGAGTTTTTTCGGTTCTATCGGTATCCATGGCCGCAATACCGCTTTTATGCATCTTTTTTCGGCTGGTAACCGGCTTTTATATAAAGAAAAAATAAAAAGTCAGCTTCTTAGATTCTTTATCTCTTCCCGGTTCTTCTCAATAAGCTCGATATACTCCTGAAGCTGCTTTTCCAGCCCGGCCAGCAGGTTGTCAGCGTATTCCTTTGTGCCCACCCTTATTTCACGGGCATTTTTCTTTGCGCCCTCTATTATCTCTTCGCCCTGCATATAGGCTCTGCGGGTGACTTCGCTCTCCTCCACCATGGACTTGATATGCTCTTCTGTCTCCTTTATCATAACCTCCGATTCTTTCTGAGCCTCTATCAGTATCCTGTTCCTTTCCTCCTTAATCCAATTGGCCTGTTTAATCTCCTCGGGCAAAATATCTCTTATAGAATCAATTATTCCCAGTATCTTTTCTCTGTCCACCAGAACTTTGTCCGAGAAGGGCACAGCCAGGCCCTCTTCTACTAACTCCTCCAACTTACCCAGCAATTCACCGATATCCATACCCTTTTCCCTCCCTCAACATGGAGACCTATTTATTCTTTTCAAGAAGCCTTTCGAACACGTAATCGGGCACCAATTCCTTCACGCATCCACCTAGCCTGGCCACTTCCTTTACCAGGCTGGAGCTTAAAAAGGAATACCTGCTGCTTGTCATCATAAACACCGTTTCAACGTTCCTGTTGAGCTTCCTGTTCATTAAAGCCATCTGAAGTTCGTACTCAAAATCCGAAACCGCCCTTAATCCCTTAAGAACGGTATTGGCACCCCTTTGGTCCACATAATCAATAAGAAGACCTGAAAAGCTGTCCACCTCCACGTTTCTCAGTTCTGCAGTGGCTTTCCGTATCATATCCAGCCTTTCTTCGGTGTTGAACAAAGGAGCCTTTGACGGGTTGTTTAAAACGGCCACTATTACGTTGTCGAAAAGCCGTGAGCCCCTGTCTATTATATCAATGTGTCCATAGGTAATTGGATCAAAACTTCCCGGATATACTGCCGTCTTCATGGTCATCCCCCCTGGTAAATATGCTTATTGCAGTGCTACCGTATATTTTATTCTTTACCGGTACAAGCCGGCAAAACCCGCGGTCCAACTTAACCGAATCGGGATACTCTACTATTACCAACCCTCCGTTTCTTATAATACCACATTTTTCGATTGAAAAAAGAGTTTTTTCGTAAAAATTATCCCTATAGGGCGGATCGATAAAAATCAGGTCAAAGACCCTGTCTGCCCTTTCAAAGCCTTCCAGAGCCTTTAACGCATCTGTATACAGCACCTCGCTCCGGTTCACAAAACCGGTTAGTTTGATATTTTCTTTGAGTATCCTCAAGGAATTTGGACTTTTTTCCACAAAGGTAACAAATTCCGCACCTCTGCTTAGGGCTTCAAGACCGAGACTACCCGTACCCGCAAACAGGTCCAGTACGATGGAGTCATATATATTGGGCCCAATAATACTAAAAACCGCTTCCTTAACCTTGTCGGCGGTTGGTCTTATCCTGTTGTCCTTAGGCGATACCAGCCTTCTTCCCCCGGCACTGCCCGCTACTATTCTCAACTTAATCCCTCCACACTATAATATTTTAGCATAACACCCATTCATAAACAAAACGTTTCAGTATAATAGGCAGCCGACGGGGTAAATCTATAAGTATAATGCAAATAGAAACTTCCCCTAGAACTCTTCCTTCGATTTTTCCTCTCCGGTACCGGTACATTGGCTCACCGGTACCAATCTTTTTTAGCATTAATATATTAACGTGCTTAAGACTTTGTATCTTCTAACATGTCATCCTGAGCGACCTTTTTGTCATCCTGAGCGATAGCGAAGGACCTATCTCCATATAAGATTCTTCGGGCTTCGCTTCTTCAGAACGACAGACAAAGGAATGTAATAATATTGATGCGTTGTACATATACTTATCGGATAAAAAAGGAAGAACCCTAAGGTCCTTCCTTTTTTATATTTAAAAGAACTACTTGCCAGCCATTTGTCTTTCTGCCTGTTCAATCATTCTTTTTACCATATATCCTCCAACATAACCTGCTTCCTTGGAGGTAAGGTCGCCATTATAACCCTTCTTCAGGTTAACACCCACCTGACCTGCTACTTCATACTTCATCTGGTCAAGAGCGGCCCTTGCTTCAGGTACTACTTTTCGATTATTGTTCCTTGCCACTTGTGTATCACCTCCTGTTCGCCTTTGTAGTATTAATTTAACCACTGGTATTTATTTTAAACTAGCAATTATTTCTTTAGCTCTGCCAATTATGCTTAATATGACCTTAAATTGTCCGCTTTGCATTTATTAAGGAACGGCCTTCGCCGTTCCCCATAAGTATAGCCCTATTTACCACTCATTTGCCTTTCTACCTGTTCTATCATCCTCTTAACCATAAACCCGCCTATAGACCCTGCGTCCCTTGCAGTCAGGTCACCGTTGTATCCATCCTTAAGATTAACTCCTATCTGGGAGGCCACTTCGAATTTCATTCTGTCAAGGGCTTGCCTGGCTTCGGGATGAAGAGTTCGGTTTGTGCCGGTATTACCTCCGGTAGTGCCTCCGCCTGTGCCCATCCTTCCTGTCAAACCATCCAAAAAGATTCACCTCCTGTCACATATTCTAAAATTATTGTGTGCAGGTAGGTATATTTTAAACTAGTAATAATTGCTCGTTTTTCTATTATATAACGCCGGCGGGAAGACGTGTTTCATCAAAAAAGCTTTTTATACTATGTATCAAACCTTCCCATTTTGCATCTCTTAAAAAGTGCGGGTCCTCTAATAATTGAAGAGCGGCGGACTGAACGTGTTTTAACGTTTCAATATCCTGCGGCAGACTTGCTATGCTAAACCCGGGCAGTCCGTGCTGCCTTGTTCCGAAGAAATCGCCGGGACCTCTTAGCTGTAGGTCCTTTTCGGATATTAAAAACCCGTCGTTGGATTCTGCCAGTACCTTCATCCTACTGTGGGCGGTCCTGCTTCCGCTGCCGTTTATCAGTATACAATAGGACTGGCTTTCGCCCCTTCCCACCCGCCCCCGAAGCTGGTGCAGCTGGGCAAGGCCAAACCTCTCGGCGTTTTCTATCACCATTATGTTTGCATTAGGGACGTTTACCCCCACCTCAATAACAGTGGTTGACACAAGCATGTGGGTACGTCCGTCCCTGAAGTCCCTCATTATCTCTTCCTTTGTCTGTCCGCCTACCTTGCCATGCAAAAGCTCCAGTTTGTATTTCCCGGATAATTTTTCTGTCAGCTCCTCATAAACGCAGATAGCAGACCTTGCATCCACAAGCTCTGTGTCCTCAATAAGGGGACACACCACATAGGCCTGCCGACCCTCTTTCAGCTGTTTTTCCAAAAAACCGTAGGCCCTATCTCTTACCTTTTCGCCTATTACGTAGGTCTCCACCCTTTTTCGCCCCGGCGGCATCTCGTCTATAATGGACAGGTCCATGTCGCCGTAGAGTATCAAAGCCAGTGACCTGGGAATTGGCGTTGCCGTCATAACCAGAATATCCGGGTTTGTCCCCTTGGCGACCAGTGCGGACCGCTGGCGTACCCCGAACCGGTGCTGCTCGTCGGTTATAACAAGTCCCAGGCGTTTAAATTCCACCCCTTCCTGTATAAGCGAATGGGTGCCAATAATAATGTCTATATCGCCGCCGGCGATTCCGTTATAAATCTCTTTCCTCTGACCGGCAGAGCAACTGCCGGTCAAAAGCTCAATATGAAGGCTAAAATCCGACAGAATACCTGTCAAGGTCAGAAAATGCTGCTCGGCCAGTATCTCGGTGGGCACCATCAAAGCACCCTGGTAACCATTTTGCGCGGCCTTTAAAAGGGCCAACGCCGCAACAACGGTTTTACCGGAGCCCACGTCACCCTGTAGCAGCCTGTTCATAATCCTATCGCTTTCCATATCCTCCTTAATCTCGGCCCATACCCTTTCTTGGGCACCGGTGAGACTAAAGGGCAAAGAATAGATAAACCCAGTTTCGCCGGGGACTTGCTCAAAGACTATGCCCTCGCCCTTATCCCTCAGTTCCTTTTTCATAAGCAAAAGTCCGAACTGCAAAAGGAAAAGCTCTTCAAAAACCAAGCGGTACCTGGCTTTTTCCAAGCTCTTTATATTGGCGGGAAAATGTATGTTTTTCAGGCAGAATTCAATATCCTTCAGGCCGTATTCCCTCCTGAAGTCGTCGGGCAATATATCCTCCAGCCTTCCGGCCGCAACGGTTAATGCCCCCTTTATCATTCTTTCAAAGTCACCGGGCCTTAGCTTCCCGCGTTTTGAATAAATTGGGGCTATGCTTCCCCTGTATCCCTTCACGCCGTCACAAACCTCAATTGCCTGGGGATTTTGTATCTGAAGGCTCCCCATGCGCCTTTCCACTCGGCCGAAGAAATAATACTCTCCGTTAACCTTGAGCTGCCTTGCGGTATAGGGATTATTGAACCATACGGCAAAACCCCGGGCTGTACCGTCGGTTAACGGCACCCGGGTCAGCGTAAAGCCCTTCCTTATTCGTTTTGTCCGCGGACTGCCAGATACAAATGCCCTGGTACCCGCCCTGTGGCCGTGAGGCAGCTCCGCCATGGTAAAACTATAGATTCTGTCTTCGTATTCCCTTGGAAAACAATACAGCAGGTCCCTTAGGGTCTCTATTCCTATAGACCGCAGGTATTCCTGTTTTTTGGGACCGACACCCTTAAGAACGGAAACAGGCTGCTCCAGAATATACATACTCTCACCTCGTCAGGGGCTTTTCCTATTCTACTGAAATCACGTAATAGTACACCGGCTGTCCCCCGTAATGCACCTCTATTTCGCAGTCCGGCATTTCACTCTTTAGCCTGTCGGCTAAAGCCTTCGCCTGCTCTTCTGTCACTTGCTCGCCATAGAATACAGTAATTACATCGTTTCCATCCTCCGCAAGGGATGAAACTAATTCGAGGGCAACTTCGTCCACGTCCTCTCCCTTTGTCTGGATGCGTCCCTCGGCTATGCCTATAATATCCCCCTCATGCATCTCAATATCGTCAAAGACCGAATCCCTGACTGCGTAAGTAACCTGCCCGGTTTTTACATTTCCTATGGCCTCTTTCATGTCTTCCAGATTATACTGTGCGCCTTGCATCGAGTTGAATGCAATCATTGCTGCTATGCCCTGGGGCATTGACTTGGAAGGTACCACAAACACATTTTTGTCGGACAATTCGCCTGCCTGGGTGGCCGCCAGTATAATATTGCCGTTGTTGGGTAATATGAATATATTTTTTGCCCATAAGCCCTCTATCGCATTTACTATATCCTGGGTACTGGGGTTCATGGTTTGTCCCCCCTGTATTATGCTGTCCACTCCCAGGTCCTTAAAAAGGTCCATAAACCCTTCCCCCATCACCACGCTTATAAACCCGAATTCCTTTTGCTCTATTTCCTTTTCTATGGTTGAGCGGTGCTGTTCCTTCATGTTTTCTATCTTTATTCGGGACAGTTCTCCCAGTTTCAGCCCTTCTTCCAGTATTCTGCCGGGCTTATCTGTGTGTATATGTACCTTTATTATCCTCTCGTCCCCCACCACAAGAGTGCAGTCCCCTAGACCGAAGTATGTGTCCTTAAGCTGCTTGGCATCCCCCTTAGGGTTCTTTATAATAAATTCAGTGCAGTAGGGAAACTTCAAATCCTCTTCATCGATTATATCCTCCACCACCACATCCTCTACCGGCATGGGACGGTTCCGACCGTTTAGTATTATCTCCTCTCCCCTTATTGCCTTCAAAAAGCCAAGTAGTATGTATAAAAAACCCTTACCTCCGGCATCCACAACCCCTGCCTGGGCCAGTACGTTCAGCATCTGTGGCGTCCTGTCAAG
>Ga0172377_10000604_pt1 | contig 34284 bp, 31 predicted proteins | sample Pumphouse3metaG_FD_119749 | JGI IMG/M metagenome (GOLD analysis project Ga0172377, IMG submission 119749) | Leachate microbial communities from a municipal landfill in Southern Ontario, Canada - Pumphouse #3 metaG | ecosystem: Engineered > Solid waste > Landfill > Unclassified | place: Canada... | reverse complement strand
TCCAGCAAATCGTCACCCCGGGAACTGAGTTTTGCCAGCACCAGAGTAATAAGCGAATTCATCCTTCCTTCCGTGTTATCTAAGTATTTACAAAAATACAACTATGAAAAAATAAGAATGATGGTTGTGGAAAGTAAGGAGGCATTTAAAAGACTAAACCTTGGAGAAGTGGATTTCGTAATAACAGACGGAACCTTCCGAGCAAACGACTACAAGTATGCTCACCTTTTCCGAGAGGAAACTATTGCTATATGTTCTCCGCAGCATCAATTTGCTAAACGTCCTGTTGATTTTTGTGATTTGGTAAATGAAAGGTTAATCTATCGTTTAGAATCATCGGAAGTATATAATAACCTGGAAATGATATTGGCCGAAAAGGGCTACAGTATTGAAGATTTCAAAAAAACCATGGTTATCGGCAGCATCGCTTCCATAAAGGAACTGGTAAAGCATAACTCAGGGATAACATTTTTATATAAATTTGCTGTCTATAAAGACCTGCAGGAAGGGTCGCTGGCCAGAATAGATATACGCAACTTTAGCATCTACCGGGACATATATTTTGTCTGGCTTAAGGAAAGTTATTTTGACAATGATTCTTTTGTATTGTTTGACTACTGCAGGCAGTTCTTTTCGGATTACCAAAATTTCGCGCAGTCCGGACAGAAATGAACATATATCCTGGATTCCCGCCTACTCATAACGAGGAAGGCGGTGGCACTCCCAAGCTATTATAAATTTCCTTCTGCTTTTCGAGAAGCTCACCGACACGTAGCTTCTGTCCGGGTGCCTCAAAGCATTCGATGACATCGAGTTTATCAAGAGCACTTTGTAATGTATAGTTTTTGAATAAATCCGTATCCTGCATCTGCTTCTTGATGTAAGAAAGATAAATAAGCGCCACAAACTCTACAAAAAGTTTACCATCAAGGCCTTACTCCGAGAAAGCCAGTGTACGGCGCATGTTCAGGCGTTCCTTAAGATTGCCGAATGCTTTTTCGGCCACATCCTTAGCCTTCAAGCATGCATAACACCGTCCTATTTTGGGAGAAAGTTATTTTTCCCCTAGCCTTTATCCATTAACTTTACTCGCTTTGCCGACATCGCAAATAGCTCGAACCGTCCCCCTGTGATATCTGTTACCATGGGAGTTCGGTTCTGTCACAACTGTTAATTCAAATCAACAAACCCAACTGCTGCCCCCGTCGGTCTTTTCCCTTAAAACATACATCTTTTATCGTATCTGACCGCTGCCATACACAATATATTTCACCGTGGTCAATTCCTTCAAGCCCATAGGACCCCTTGCATGCAGTTTTTGAGTGCTTATTCCCAACTCGGCACCAAATCCGAATTCTCCACCATCAGTAAACCTTGTAGACGCATTCACATATACCGCTGCCGCATCAACCTGCTGCAAAAACCTCTGGGCATTGCTGTAGTCTGCTGTAACTATAGCCTCTGAATGGCCGCTGCCGTACTTGTTTATATGTTCTATCGCTTCGTCTATACCCTTTACAACCTTTACCGCCAGTATATAATCCAGATATTCAGTATGCCAGTCTTCTTCGGTTGCGGTCTTAACACCGCCGAATATCTTCCGGGTTGTTTCGCATCCTCTTAATTCCACATTCATATCCTTTAACCGTTGTAGGGCCGGAGGCAAAAACTGCTGTGCTATTGCACTGTCCACAAGCAACGTCTCTGCCGCATTACATACCCCCGGCCGGTCTGTTTTAGCGTTTACTATGATATCCTCTGCCATTTTAATGTCCGATTCACCATCTACGTATACATGACAGTTGCCGGTGCCCGTTTTTATAACAGGAATTGTAGAATTCTCGATAACCGCCTGAATCAAACCCGAACCGCCCCTTGGAATTAATACGTCTATATATCTGTTCAGCTTCATCATCTGGGCAGCTGTCTGTCTGCTTGTATCTTCTATCAATTGAACCGCCCCTTCCGGAAAATTCAACCTGCAAAGGACATCGTTTATAATGGTAACAACAGCTTTGTTTGAATTAATTGCTTCGCTACCTCCCCGCAGTATTACCGCATTTCCTGTTTTGAGGGACAATCCCGCCACATCGGCCGTAACATTGGGCCTTGCCTCGTATATAATACCTATTACACCTATAGGCACCCGCTGCTTGCCTATCAATAGTCCGTTTGGCCTTTTCCACATTGAAATTACTTCCCCCACGGGATCGGGCAGCTCTGATATGTCCAAAAGCCCATTAGCCATACTTTTCACTCTTTCTGAGGTCAAAGTGAGCCTGTCTATTAAAGCACCTGTAATACCTTTATTTTCAGCATTTTCAACGTCAATGGAATTTGCGTCCAATATCTCCTCGGTTCTTTCCACCAGCATACGAGCTATTTCTGTAAGCGCTTTATCCTTTTGTCCCGAAGACATACTAGAAAGACAAAATGATGCCTGCTTTGCCCTTTCACCTTTTAACATCAGTTCATTCATTTTCACGCTCACCTTTCCTTTTTCTTGAAACAAACAATGTTCCCACATCTTTGCCATTTATAATATCTATTATTATTGAAGGATCCTCACCATTTGCTATAACCATATCTGTCCCTGCAAACGTTGCGATTTTACCTGCGTATAATTTAGTAACCATACCGCCTATACCTCTTTCAGTACCAGCACCGGCAGCACACGCCTGAATATCATCGGTGACTTCTTCCACTATCGAAATCATTTTTGCGTTAGGATTTTTCCTAGGATCCGTCTCGTAAAGTCCTTCAATATCCGACAGCAAAATTAATAAATCCGCTTTTATAAGTTTTGCCACTATGGCGGACAATGTATCATTTTCGCCGAATTTAATCTCTTCAACCGCTACAGAATCGTTTTCATTGACTATTGGTATTATGCCTTTATGGAATAAACTCTCAAAGGTATTTGTAACATTATGCCTTCTTATATCATTTTCTGTCACATCGCGGGTAAGAAGCATCTGCCCTACAATATGTCCATATTCCGAAAACAACCTGCTGTATATATTCATAAGTTCACACTGGCCTACGGTTGCCATTGCCTGTTTTTCACGCACGGTATCGGGTTTCTTTACCAGATCCAAACGACCAATGCCAATTGCAATCGCACCTGAGGTCACAAGCACTACTTTTTTGCCCTGATTTGTCAAATCCGCTATTACCCTTACCAGCCTGCTGATGTTGGTCAGGTTAGGTTTTGCGTTGTTGTATGTTATTGTTGAACTACCCACTTTTATAACTATCCTATCTGCATTGTGCAATCTGCTGCGTATATTACCCGCATGCATATCCTTCTCATACTGATTGGGTTTTAACATATAGGCTATTACCTCCTTTGAACCGGGACAATAAATAAAACCCCTTCATCCTTAACAGAGGACGAAAGGGTTAATTTCCGCGGTACCACCTCAATTGACCGTATAACGGGTCCGTCTTAGTGTCAACTATAATCGGCATGCCTTTGATATCGGAAAGCAAATTCCGGACTGGCTCATCACCAACAGCTCGGAGGCGGGTTTCAAAAACGTCCTACCGTCAAACCTTGCAACCTGGGGTTTAACTCTCTATAGGTGGATCCGTCTTATACTGTTCCTCTTCATCGCCACAATAAATAATTTTTCTAAATGATATCACAGTTAAATACATATGTCAACATGCTCTAACTTCGGAGCTTTTTGCCGTAAATTGCAAGTTTAATTGCCCACCATTTTGTACCAGTTATATCTATGTTGCTAGTAGAGGCCTCTCCCCCTAGGGGGAGACTATACTTGCAGATTGCTTTTGCAATACTAAACGCAACCAGTAGGTTTGTCAGATTTAATGCAACTATTTTTATTTCCTACCGTTGCATTTACAATGTCAACTGAGGGCCAATTTTATAGCGCTCTTTTTCAGAAATCTGTTTCCATTTCCTCTTACCTGTGGTATGCTGTTCTTGATCCATTCCGTTTCCCTCCAGTCGCTTTTGTTCTCAACATTAAGCATAACTGGTTTGAACCCGGAATGGGTCTTTTTTTATTTGTTTGGGCAATTCATTTTACAACTTACCTTTTCTATTGATCATGATAAATACCTCCTAGTATTTAATGTCCACTTTTATTAATACATGATGTCCATATAAATTTATATATATAACGTGCTTAAGACTTTACATCTTCTAACATGTCATCCTGAGCGATAGCGAAGGATCTATCTACAAGTAGGATTCTTCGGGCTTCGCTTCTTCGGAACGACAGATAAGGAATATTATACTATTAATGCGTTATATATAAAGACTTTTTAAAACAGATGAACCGTATCCTGTGTAATCCAATAAACACAAAATGTATGAATGAGCACATATGACAAGCCTTATCTTTTCTGTATTGTTGTAAGGTTGCTGTCAAATACAAAAAATAACAAAGCCCTGCAAACATAGTATTTGCAAGGCTTTTATTCTGGTGCGCCCTGAGGGATTCGAACCCCCGACCAACTGATTCGAAGTCAGCGACTCTATCCAGCTGAGCTAAGGGCGCATATTTATACGCCGCCGCATCGGCGCAGATTGGATGGTGACCCATCCGCGACTCGAACGCGGGACACCCTGATTAAAAGTCAGGTGCTCTGCCGACTGAGCTAATGGGTCACAAAATGGCTGGGGCGGCAGGACTCGAACCTACGAATGCCAGAGTCAAAGTCTGGTGCCTTACCGGCTTGGCTACGCCCCAAAGATAATGTGGGGTGGATAGTGGGAGTTGAACCCACGGCCTCCAGAGCCACAATCTGGCGCTCTAACCAACTGAGCTATACCCACCATATAATGGTGCGCCTGCAGGGACTCGAACCCCGGGCTCACGGATTAGAAGTCCGTTGCTCTATCCACCTGAGCTACAGGCGCAAAACTGGAGCGGGTGATGGGAATCGAACCCACGCGACTAGCTTGGAAGGCTAGGGCTCTACCATTGAGCTACACCCGCACATTCTCCAACAATAAACTATTATAGCAAACCGGAGCTTGACTGTCAATGTTCAAAATTTTCCGTCCCGGTCCGGATGGAGCAGTGATTTTATTGTAAACCAAAAATGGCTCCGGGTCAAGGATTAATGCGATCAAAATTCCACTATCACGGGTTTAATATTGCCATTTTGTATTTCAATTATTCCATAGGTGGGCCGATGTACATTCCTTGGCCTCGAAACGCTCCCGGGGTTTAAAAAAACCATCTCGTCCACCCTTACAATCCTGGCACTGTGGGTATGTCCAAAGAGTACTATATCGGCACCAATTTCCAACCCCTTATAGTACAATACCTTTATTCCGTCCTTTACCCTGTATTTGTGCCCATGTACGGCAAACACCGTTTTGCCCCCAATGGCTATTCTCTGCTCGGAGGGAGTATTTGTATCGGTGAAAAAATCGCAGTTTCCGCTAACCTTGTAAATCGGCCCCGAATGAATCTTTTTAATATGCTCGCAGTCCTTAACATAATCCCCAAGGTGAAAAATAACGTCCGCCCCGCTCATGTGGTTTATGGCCTTTTCAAGTGCCTGCCTGTCCCCGTGGCTATCGCTTATAACTCCTATTCTCAAATCCCGTCTCCCCTCCAAGGTCGGACAGCCGCTTCCTGACCTTTGAAAATGCCCTTGCCCTATGGCTTATGGAATTTTTTGTCCGGGCATCCAGCTGGGCAAAGGTCCTATCGTAGTCCGGGAGGTAAAACAAAGGGTCGTAGCCAAAACCACCGGTGCCCTTAGGCTCAAACAGTATCTGCCCTTCGCATTCTCCCCGCACCGTAAAATGGCCGCCATCGGGAAACACCACCGTTGCCGCACAGACAAACCTTGCCGTCCTTTTAGCTTCGGGGACATCCACCATCATAGCAAGCAGCTTTAAGTTGTTGCTCTCATCGGTCGCATTTTTACCCGAGAACCGGGCGGAATGCACTCCCGGCCGGCCACATAGCTCGTCCACCTCCAGCCCGGAATCGTCTGCTATGGCTGTCATGCCGGTGGCCTCCATGAACTCCAGTGCCTTTTTATAAGAATTCTCCTCAAAGGTGGCCCCGTCTTCAACCACCTCAAATTCCGCCCCTGCATCGACCGCGGACATAACTGTCCAATCCAGTCCCTCCAGTATTTCCATTATCTCTTTCGCCTTTTTTTTATTTCTGCTGGCAACCACCATTGTCTTTTTTGTCATCCTTCAAACCTCCCGGCAACACGTCTTCCAGGGCCTTTTTTTGGGCCTCCGCCAGTTTCCCTATACCGTTCATTCCCAGCTCCACCATCCTGTACATCCTGTCCACCGTAAAGGGAAAGGCCTCCCCCGTACCCTGGATCTCCACAACCTTGCCGGTACCGGTCATTACAAGGTTCATATCCACCTGGGCTTTGCTGTCCTCGGCATAGCATAGGTCCAGTGCGATCTCTCCGTCCACAATGCCTACGCTCACCGCCGCCACCATATCGGTAACCGGTATCTCCTTTATTATCCCCTGTTTCTTCATGTGGCCCAGCGCATCCACCAGTGCCACAAAGGAGCCGGTTATGGATGCGGTCCTTGTACCGCCGTCCGCCTGGAGTACGTCACAGTCTATCCAGATTGTGTACTCCCCTCCAAGTTTGTCCAGGTTAACTATCGACCTAAGGGACCTTCCAATTAGCCTTTGTATCTCCTGGGTCCTTCCCTCCGGCCTTCCCCTGACAATCTCCCTTACCTTCCTTACAGCCGTGGAGCGGGGCAGCATGGAGTATTCCGCCGTAATCCATCCCCGGCCCATACCCTTTAAAAATTGGGGCACCTTCTCCTCCACTGAGGCGGTACACAGCACCTTTGTATCGCCGGTCTCTATAAGAACCGACCCTTCACCGTATTTGGTGAAATTTTTGGTAATTCTAACCGGTCTCAACTCATTAAACAGTCTTCCGTCTATCCTCAAAAACCACTCAACTCCTTTTTCCCGAACGGCGGCCCTGAGCCCGTTTCTCCTTTGGGCCGCCTGGTAAACTCCTTATATCATATCATAATTATTGCCTAATGGTACTCATTTGCAAACACAGGTACATCAATTACGCTTTCCAATACCACGCCGGTAGGCAGCTGCGCCGGCTGCCCGTCCACAAGGAACACCACCCCGGTGACCGCCGGGTACTCCTTAAGGGTTAGCGCGATGGATTTAACTATATTCTCCGCTACGCTGTCGCCGCCTTTATAATCGAAAATTCCCTTACCGAAGTTAAGATAGGCTATACCGTTTTTTATCCCCATTCCATTTATACTTACATTATCCGGTATGGAGGACTTCAAACCGCTTCCCCCCGGCGGGCCCCCCAATAGGCACTTTAGTGCCGCGTCCATGTCCTCTCCGGCGGTGCCTGTGCCCAGCGTTACCGGTACAAAGTATTCGTAACCCTTTTCGTTTGTCCGGTGGAAATATATCGTTACTCTGGAGCCTGCCACATCTCCGGCGGTGTTTATGTCTTCCCTTTCAATAGGACCACTGGTGCTGGTGCCAAACTTTAAGGTCTCCATCACGTCCCCTTCTATCATAAACTGAACACTGTCCACCGTATTAAACTCAGTCAGCGTATAAACCACCGAATTAAGCATTAATTCCTCTTCTTTGACGGTGCCGTAATTTAAAGCCTCCGCCGACAGGTCCACCTTAGCCAGCCCGTCCCTTATGGTAAGACCCAGCACCTCCGTGCCTTCGGGGACGGCAGAATAAAGTCCCGTATCCTGCGCCATAACAGACAGGTCTGTGTCGGATATTAGTCTTTGCAGCGCAGCCCTGGCGATGCCTTCCTCCCACTCAATATTAACTGAAACCGGAACAAGGTATCCATCGCTGTCCCTGTAATACAGCACCGTATCCCTAATTCTGGCACCCACCGCACCGTCAACCTCCAAATCCTCCCCGGGCAGGGTATCGGTCTCCGGTGCCTCCAGGGAATCGCCACCACCATTTATCCAATCCAAAAATATAGTGACAGGGTTCTGGCAGCCCGTTACAAAGACCGCCATACAGACTATTATTACCACCGCAGCAATGCGTTTTAACATTCCAATTCCTCCCCGATTTTCTTTAACTATATAACGCACTAATAATATTACATTCCTTTACCTGTCATTCCGAAGAAGCGAAGCCCGTAGAATCCGACTCTGTCGCTTAAGAGGGCGAAGCCCGTAGAATCTTATTGTAGATAGACATTTAGCTGTCAAAGGTCCTTCGCTACCGCTCAGGATGACAGAATCGCTCAGGATGACACGTTAGAAGATGTAAAGTCTTAAGCACGTTGTATATAAAATATATTAAGAAGGAATGGCCACTATGATTTTTATTTCCTCTTAACGCTCCTCATGTATCCGCCCCTTGTCTCCCGGGTATCACTGACTGTAACAAAAGCTTCGGCATCGGTTTTTTTGAGGTAATCCATAAGCACGTGCAGCTCTTTCCTGTGAAGCGTTGTATCCAGCATGCACACGGGGCCGTTCTTGCCTATGCCCTCAATCATTGTAACGCCAAAGCCCATGCTCCGGAGCTTTTCTGCCAACCCTTCATCGCATGTTTTTTTGGGAACAATCCTGACCATAATGGTTCCGATAGCCATTTTATTCTCTATAATGCTTCCCACAACGTTGCCCACAGCAAAACCCGAGGAGTATGCCAGTATGTTTACCCAATTATCCAATGTACTCATAACCCTTCCGAGAGCCAGAATGTAAATGGTTACCTCGAAAAACCCCAGTACTCCGGCGAGGTACTTTTTGCCCCGCACTATCAATAGCATCCTAACTGTGAGCAAAGACACATCTATTACTCTTGCAAAAAATATAAACAGAAAATTCAATAAAACACCCATATGATTCCCTCCATAGAATTAGTATTAAGTTTTAAGTCCTTATTATTTCATATTCAAAGAAAATACTAATATTTCCTTTGAACAAAGTCAACATAAAAAAGCCCGGGAAACTTAAGTTCCCGACAAAGTCACGGGACACACCGCTTTCCGAGGGTATTCCTTGCTGCGGCATGTCCCCTACTATAATAAACTATCTATTTTGAAACCTGGCTAATCCTTATTTCTATTCATTGGTCAGCAGTATTTCATTCACGTAGCGCACTATACCGTTTGACAGCGCCTGGGCACACCTCTGTCTGTAGCCTTCGGTAACAAGTAGTGCCCTTTCATTACTGTTTGTCAAAAATCCTAATTCCGCAATAACCGCCGGCATCTTTGTCTCCCGGGTAACCACCAGATTTGGCCTTGGTATTAATCCTCTGTCAGCGGTTTTGAGTTCCCGGAGCAGTTCCTGCTGTATTATCTTTGCCAGCGTGTAATTGTCCCTGTTGTCCAGTTCACTCTTTTCGGATGGGTAGTACAGCGTCTCCACACCGTAAATGGAACTGTTGGTCTCGTGGGCGTTGGCATGAACGCTTATATACAGGTCGGCATTGGCTGCGTTCGCTATGCCTGCTCTTTCGTACAGGTCTACAAAACTGTCGTCCTCCCTTATCATGAGGGTCCTGAAACCAAGGTCCTCAAGCAGTGCCCTCAACCGGTGGGACACATCTATGTTTATGTCCTTTTCTTTGACACCGCCGTGGTTTGCCCCGGGGTCACCGCCACCATGACCGGGGTCTATTACTATTAGCGTATCCTGATACAAAGAAGGCACAGCCGACAGTTCCAGCACTATTTCACGGGCCTTATTCGGCGAAGCTACCTTGTACCTGGCCTCTTCCTTGAGATATACAACTATATAGCCCGCCTTCTCGGAAGAATCGTAGGGTATAGATACTATCCTGTCTACAACCCCGTTATTGATTAAAACCTCTCCCTCCTCGATGAAGGCGTCCTTATCGGGTATTTCAACAGTGACGGTCCTTTCATTTTTGTCATATTCGACGCTGTACTCTACCTTTTCCTTCATGTCTATCGAAAGGATACCGGTCTTCCATCCCGTGCCGACGTATTCTATCGACTGGAGCGGGAACCCGTCTACGAATACCCGCAATCCCTTTTCGCTGCTCTCTACGTTGTACTGAAGGGCGTGGTCAAGGTCGATTACCGTCCTTACCGTATTCTCTTCGAACTGTGAGAACCTTACCGACCGGATGCCGTCCCTTGCTATGGGAATAGAACCGTCCTTCATGCCCCCCAGACGGGTGTTGAACATATCCACAACGATCCTATCGGGTTGTTGCAGCGTCATTGTTTCGAAATCCAGCCTTGAGGTGGCACCCACCACAAGCAACTTTCTATCTCCCTCATCCACGTAGTGGATATCATTGACCGTATTTACCGTTCTTATCTTAATCTGCTTTGCGTCCTCGTCATAATCTATGCTGTATCCGGAGGGGCTGGTAAGGTCTATCACTACCCTGGATATGTTGGGGTTTACCTCGAACTGGGACGCCCTTACCCGAATCATATTACCCCTGTCTACATCTATCCTGCTTGTGTCCGACCGGAAAACGGTATTCTGAAAGTCTATAACCAGCCTGTCCGGCTCCTGCAAAAACATGGTCCGGTACGCTACATCGCCGGTGGTATTTAGTATAATTGCATCCTCCCGACTATCGTACCGCATATCCAGTATATCCGCCTTGGGCGAAGTAAGCAACACTGTATAGGTGGAATTATCCCAACCCACATCAAGGCCAACAACCTCGGTAACGGCCCTTACCGGAACCATTGTCCGGTCGTTTATCAGCTTGGCGGGGACCTCCAGGGCTGCCTTGTTACCGTTTATATCCATCTCGCTGCTGTCAATTTTTAGTTTTACCTTTTTGTCACCGGTATTTATGGTTACCTCATAGTTCTGCCCGTCCCAGTCCACGCTGGCCCCGGTGCTTTCGGTTATTATGCGTATGGGTACAAGAGTCCTGTCGTTAATTATAACCGCGGGTACATCCGAGTTAAGTACCTTGCCATCCAATTTTATCGTAACCGGGGGAGCTTTATATGTAACCTGTTTGCCGTCCATATGTAGTATTAGCTGCTGTTCCTTAAGCGCATATACGCTCGTGCCCGACATCAAAATAACCACAATCAATACCAGTGCCGCCGCCTTTTTCAATTTTATGACCCCCTGATGTGAAAAAATGCCTTGTTCAATTGTCCGTTTTCTGCCATATGTTTTCGACTTATTATATCATAAAACCCCTATTTTTTGTTGGTTTTAGTCCAATTATGTAAATTTAATACCCCTGTAATACGGCTGTAATAACTATGTAATATATTGAGCAGTTATTACAGCCTGCAATCGCTACCTTATATTTTGACTTTAATCGACAGCAGAATGTTCCAAAAAATCAAAAGTCCCTCCGGAATAATCCGGAGAGGCGTGTGACCTGTGATTCTATGACCCAAGGCGGGAGACCGAAGGTCTCCCCTACTCCCTGACACTAGCACCTAGTACCTATATACAACACATTAATAGTATTACATTCCTTTATCTGTCATTCCGAAGAAGCGAAGCCCTAAGAATCCGAATCTGGCGTTCTGAGAGCGAAGCCCCCTGTAATTCTGAGGGCGCAGCCCGAAGAATCTTACTTGAAGTTAGATCCTTCGCTACCGCTCAGGATGACAGAATTGCTCAGGATATTATATTACCTTATAAAGCTCATCACTCTGGGGAGGGTCAATCGGCGTTTCGATTCCGTCGACCACAATGGCCCTGCCTTTTTCCACCACTTCCCCTATTATTGAGGCGGGTATGCCTTCACCTTGGAGGGCCTTTAGCATCTCCTCCCCATTCCGGCAGGTAATAAGCATACAGCCACTTGATATAAGCTTAAGGGGGTCCAGACCCAGCTCTCTACATATAGCCTTGGTTTCAGGCCTTACCGGTATCCTATCCCGGTACACCCTAATGCCCACCCCCGAGGCCTCGGCAATTTCCCAGATGGCACCCAGCACTCCGCCTTCAGTCACATCATGCATCGCCGAAGCACCCATTCTGCCCCCTATCATTCCTTCCTTAACCACACTTATATTCTCCATAAAGGACCGGGCATTCTCCAAAAGGTCCTGGCGGACCCTGCCATGCAGCCGCTCCGCAAGGTCGTGGGCTATAATGGCCGTGCCCTCAAGGCCGGCCCATTTTGTAAGAATTATGCTGTCCCCCGGCCGGGCACCGGCGGACTTTACTACTCGGTCCTTTTCTGCCCTGCCTATGGCCGTAGTGGACACCACGATGCGGTTAACCGCCTGGGTTATCTCGGTATGCCCCCCGATAATCTCAACCCTTAAGGAGGCCGCCTCCTCCGCTGCCTGCCGGACAATATCCTGCAGTACCTCCAGGGTTGTCCCCTCCGGGGCCAGTATTGTAAGAAGCAGCCCGAAGGGCTCTACACCATTGGCCGCCACGTCGTTGCAGGATATGTGAACAGCAAGACGTCCAATTTCATTAGCGGCACCAGTGATTGGGTCGGTAGACAAAACGCAGGCGTAATCGCCGAAGTCCAGCACGCTACAGTCCTCCCCCACCTGCGGTCTTACAAGCACCTCTTCCCTTTTGAACCGGAAACTGGAGAATATCCTCTGTTCAAGAACGTCGGATGGCAGTTTGCCACTTTTCATGACCTATCCCCTCTTTGCATTATGTAATGTTAGAACTCCTATATGATTATACCACTATTCCCACCGATACAAAAAGCCCTCCTCCATTCCTCCACCGTCATTATCCTGTGGTCGGACACTATTGCGATGTATTGAATATACTCCGGCTTTATATCGTGAAACACCAGAACCTCTGCATCGTACCCTTCCATCCTGTCCCTTCTCAACCTTAGATTGTCATTAAAGGAAAGGGAAGTATCCCAGTATTCTCTTATTAAAACCCTGCCCGGCCCTTCAATATAACCCTTTGCGCCGTAAAACCCTTCGACGCTGTGCAAAACAAAGGGCTCGTAAAGCTGGTTGGCCCGGTTTTCATTGGCTACCCAGCACCTTGGGGGGTGAACCTTAAACGCAAGCAGCATGCTATGGGAATGGAATGCGTGGTCTTCCTTGAAGTTCATACTGGCAAACACAGTCCTTGTCCTGTTCACCCAACCGGGTATATTTTCTGGCCTGTACAGGTTTAGAAAGGTGTGAAAGTCCCTGTATTTTTCCTGATAGGTTGGCTTGTCATCGCACCTTATGCCATGGGCCTTCACCTTAGCGAGGTCGTTTAGAGAAATTATGTGATAGACAAGTCCCGTCTGGCTGTAATCGGGAAATAGCATAGAATACCTCCTTGCCTTTGTCGCTCTCCATGTTAAGTTTTCAATTATTCTTACGTATTATTCAAAGACTCCGGTTAATCCGGAGCCTTTGGTTTTTTTCCTTAAACAATGGGCATTCTAATATTCGGAGGTGGATTTTTTTGACCAACATCAATTGTTCAGAGAACTGTCGCCATCAGAAAAACGGCAAGTGCGAGCTTACCCATGTGGGCATTGTATCAGCCATAGGCAGTTCAAAATGCGCCTATTTCGAGCAAAAAGATTCGCCGCAAGCAAAGGCCAATCCTAAATAAGAAACATAGGGGCAGACAAGGGGACAGGCAGACAAGTCCCTGTCCCCTTGTCCGACCCTTGTCCGGACTGGTCCTTGCTGGACTGGTCCTTGCTGTCCCCTTGTCCGTGTTATAGGAGTTTTTTTAGTATATTGTTTACGAGGGCGGGGTTTGCCTTGCCCTTTGTCTCTTTCATGGTCTGCCCTACAAGAAAGCCCAAAGCTTTCTTGGTGCCTGCCCGGTAGTCCTCCACCGACTGCGGGTTTTTCTCCATTACTCTCTTTATTATCCCTGTAAGGGCCTCCTCGTCACTTATCTGCAAAAGCCCTAACCGTTCCACTAATTTCTTTGGCTGCTCACCGGTCTCAAACATCTCGGTGAACACCCTCTTTGCGGCGGAGCCGCTCACCGTTCCATCGTCCACCAGTTTCAAAAGGTCCGCCATATACACAGCGGGGAAGGGTATATCCTCTGCCCCGGCACCCTTTTCGTTAAAAAGCCGCATAAGCTCGCCCATCACCCAGTTACTTACCGTCTTGGGATCGCCGCCGTAGGATTTAACGCATTCTTCAAAGAACACGGCCATAGGGCGGGATGCGGTAATTACCCCGGCATCGTATTCCGGAAGGCCCCATTCCTCCACGTATCTTTTTGCTCTTTTATCCGGCAGTTCCGGAAGCTCTTTTCTTATTCGCTCTATATATTCTTCTTCCAACACCACCGGCACAAGGTCCGGCTCGGGAAAATACCGATAATCGTGGGCCTCTTCTTTGCTCCTTAAGGAGGTATTCTTCCCGGTAACATCGTCCCATTTACGGGTTTCCTGCACCACCTCGCCGCCGGATTCTAAAACCTCAATCTGTCTTTTGCTTTCATCCTCTATGGCGTTAACCAGTGCCCTGAAAGAGTTTAGGTTTTTCATCTCGGTCCTTGTGCCAAGCACACTGTTTCCCTCTGGCCGCACCGACAGGTTGACGTCAAACCTTAATGACCCCTCCTGCATCCTGCAGTCAGAAACTTCGGTGTATTCCAAAATAGCTTTAATCTTTTCCGCGTACAGTCTCGCCTCCTCTGCACTCCTTAAATCCGGTTCGGACACTATCTCAATAAGGGGTACACCGCCCCTGTTATAGTCCACCAGCGTGCTACCGTCCTCGGCCTCGTGCAGCAGCTTCCCTGCGTCCTCCTCAATGTGTATCCGCGTTATGCCAATCCTTTTGCTTCCAAAGTCACCCTTTATATCCAGATATCCCTCTTCGCAGAGCGGCTGGTCGTACTGGGATATCTGGTACGCCTTGGGCAGGTCGGGGTAGAAATAGTTCTTTCGGTCCAGCTTGCTGAAACCGTTAATCTGGCAATTGGTGGCAAGCCCGGCCTTAACGGCGTATTCAATAACCTTTTTGTTTAGCACCGGTAGCGCCCCGGGGAGCCCTAAGCACACCGGGCAGCAGTGGGTATTCTCCTTGTCGCCAAAGGCTGTGGTACAGCCGCAAAATATTTTCGTATTTGTCGCCAGCTCGGCGTGTATCTCAAGCCCTATCACAGTCTCATAATTCATAGTATAGTGCCTCCTTTACACCTGCGGGTGCATTTTGTGAAACCCGGTATTCTGCTGATATGCGTAAGCCGCTCTAAGCAGGGTACTCTCCGCGAAGGGTTTCCCTATAAACTGCATCCCCACCGGCAGGTTTCCTAAAAAGCCGCAGGGAACCGACAACGCCGGCAGTCCTGCGATGTTGGCCGGGACAGTGTTCACGTTAGGCAAAATCTTCTGCAGCGGGTCATTTGTTTTTTCTCCAGACCTTATGACCACCAAAGACGATGTGGGACATACAATAAGGTCATAGTCCTCAAATACGCTATCAAAGTCTGCCTTTATAAGGGTCCTTACCTTCTGGGCCTTTTTGTAGTATGCGTCATAATTGCCGGAGCTTAGTGCGTAGGTGCCCAGCATAATCCTTCTCTTAACTTCCGCCCCGAACCCTTCGCTCCTTGTTTTTATGTACATATCCAAAAGGTCGGAATAGTCCTTTGCTCTGTAACCGTACCTTATCCCGTCGTATCTTGCCATGTTGGAGCTGGCCTCCGCCGACGAAATTATGTAATAGGCCGACAGCGCGTAAATTGTATGGGGCAGCGACACCTCTTCGCATTCCGCCCCAAGGTCCTCCAGCACACCTATGGCCTCGGTTACCCTATCCCTCACGCCCTGCTCTATACCTTTACCGAAATACTCGGAAGGAATTCCTATCCTCATTCCCCTTATGCCCTCTTCGAGGCCCGCCTGAAAGTCCGGTGCCGCCACAACCATCGACGTGGAATCCCGCCGGTCATGGCCACAGATATGGTTTAAAACAAGGGCACAGTCCTTTACGTCCCTTGTTATGGGCCCAACCTGGTCCAGAGACGAGGCATAGGCCACAACGCCGTACCTGGATACCCTGCCGTAGGTTGGTTTCATGCCTACCACTCCGCACAGGGCCGCCGGCTGCCTTATGGACCCGCCGGTGTCGGTACCCAGCGCAAAGGCCGCCATACCGGCAGCCACCGCTGCCGCTGAACCGCCGCTTGAGTCCCCCGGTATACTGCTGTCATCCCAGGGGTTCCGGGTGACCTTAAAAGCAGAGCTTTCGGTGGATGACCCCATTGCGAACTCGTCCATATTTGTCTTACCTAAAGTTATGCATCCCGCTTTCTCCAGCCTTTCATAAACGTCGGCACTGTAGGGCGGTACAAAGTCCTCCAGGGTTTTGGACGCACAGGTTGTCCTGATATTTTCGGTACAGATGTTATCCTTAAGGGCCATGGGTATCCCCGCCAGGGGGGACAGTTCACATCCCTGCTTTAGCTTTTTATCAATATCCCTTGCGGTCTTAAGGGCCCTGTCTTTTTCTACCGTAATGTAAGCACCAACCTTTTCGTCAAGCTCTTCTATTCTTTCTATAAATGACCGGGTTGTCTCCTCTGCGCTTACCTCTCTTTTTTTAATCCTTTGGGCCAGCTCACTGACTGTCATGTAATGGTACATTCTTTAGCTACCTCCAATCCTATATCACCCTCGGTACCTTAAAACACCCGTTTAGTTTCTCCGGTGCGTTTGCCAGTATCCTTTCCCTGTCGGTGGAAGGCTCCACCTCGTCGTCCCGGTATACGTTTATTAGCGGCAGTATATGAGCGGTGGGCTGCACAGAACTGGTATCCACCTCCTCAAGCTGCTTTACGTATTCCAGAATATTTCCAAGGGTTTTTGTAAACTCCTCCTTCTCTTGTCCGGAAAGTTCTAACCTAGCAAGACCTGCAACGTATTCCACATCTTCCTTTGTAATCATTTTGTCACCTCCGAATATAACCTTTACATCCCCTAGCCTGTCATGCTGATCGTTTCTGTCATCCTGAGCGATAGCGAAGGATCGTCCTCCAAGTAAGATTCTTCGGGCTTCGCCCTCTTAAATGACAGGCAACTTCGCTTCTATAAAATGACAGTTAAAGGAGTATAATATTATTAATACGCTGTATATGGATACAACGATTAATCGGTCTTATCTATAAGATTTTCAAACTCCTGTTGGTTTATTATCCTAACCCCCAGCTTTCTGGCCTTTTCCAGCTTGCTGCCGGGGTTCGCCCCGGCCAGCACATAATTGGTGTTTTTGCTGACGCTTGATGTAACCTTTCCGCCTAAGTCCTCTATTATCCTTCCGGCTTCGCTGCGGGTATAATCCTCCAGGGTACCGGTTAGTACAAAGGTCATACCCTCAAGAGACCCCGAAAGTCCTTTATCTTTGTATTCAGCGGTCATATCAACCCCCGCCGATTTTAGCCTTTCAACAAACTCCCTGTTTTGATGCTGTTTGAAGAATGTAACAATGCTCCTTGCCATGACATCACCTATCTCGGGTACGGCGGTAAGGTCTCCCTCACCGGCACTTTGCAGCGCGGCCATGGACCCGAAATGTTCCGCCAACAGTTTGGAGGCCCTTATCCCCACAAAGGGTATTCCCAGTGCCGTAATTACCCGGGAAAGGCCCCTTGTCTTGGAAACCTCTATGGAGGATAAGAGGTTATCCACCGATTTTTCGCCCATACGTTCAAGGCCTGTAAGGTCCTCCCTCCTTTCCTTTAACCGGTACAGGTCAGAGCCATCCTTAATAAGGCCTTTGTCCAGCAACAATTCCACTATGGAAGGCCCAAGGCCGGCTATGTCCATGGCATCCCGGGATACAAAATGGATTATGCTGCGTGCTATTTTTGCAGGGCAGGCTATGCCGGTACACCGGGTGGCGGCCTCTCCTTCCGCCCTTACCGCGTCCGAACCGCACTCGGGGCATTTATCCGGCATGCGGAACTCCTTCTCGCTGCCGGTCCTTTCCTCGGCCAGTACCCCAATAACCTCGGGTATAATATCCCCCGCCTTTTTGACAAGCACCGCATCGCCTATCCTTATATCCTTTTCCCGTATGTAGTCCTCGTTGTGCAGCGTGGCCCTTCCCACGGTGGACCCGGAAATATTTACCGGCTCCAGTATGGCTGTAGGGGTAAGTGCCCCGGTCCTTCCCACCTGTATTATTATATCCTTTATCCGGGTCTTCTTTTGCTGTGCCGGGAACTTGTACGCAATTGCCCAGCGCGGGTTTTTGCTGGTGGCACCAAGAAGTTCCCTGTGCCGCAGCGAATTTACCTTTATAACAATACCGTCTATCTCGAAAGGAAGGCCGTCCCTTTTTTGCTGCCAGTTATAACAAAGCTCTATCACGTCCTGTATATTGTCATGGACCCTGTACTCTGGGCTTATCTTAAAACCCTGTTCCTTAAGGTAGCAAAGCCCCTGGGAATGGGTGGCAATATACTTCCCCTGCACGCTCTGCAGGCTAAACACAAATATATCAAGGGGCCGGATAGCGGTCACTCCCGGGTCCAGCTGACGTAGCGAGCCCGCCGCTGCGTTCCTTGGGTTCGCAAAAAGGCTTTGGCCCTGCTCTTTTTGCTTTTGGTTAAGTCTTTCAAAGCCCTGCACCGGCATAAAAACCTCGCCCCTTGCCTCAAGGAAAACTCTGTCTTTTAGCCTAAGCGGTATGGTCTTTATAGTTTTTAGGTTTGCGGTGACGTCCTCGCCCACCACGCCATCCCCCCGGGTGGCACCCTTTTCAAAGAAACCGTCTTTATAGGTAAGGGCCACCGAAAGCCCGTCTATCTTAAATTCGGTCACGTATTCCACCCCGCCGCCCACGGCGTTTCTTACCCGCCGGTCAAAGTCCCTTAGCTCCCCTTCGCCAAAGGCGTTTGCAAGGCTAAGTAGCGGCGCAGAATGCACCACCTTTGGGAACCGCTCGGAGGCCTTTCCCCCCACCCTCTGGGTTGGTGAATGGGGCGAAACAAATTCGGGGTACTTATCCTCTAAGTCCTGCAGTTCCCGCATAAGGGCGTCAAAGTCATGGTCGGATATTTCGGGATTATCCAGCACGTAGTAACTATAATTGTGCCCTTCTATCTCACCCCTTAGCTCTTCAATCCTTTTTAGTACCCCTTCGATGGCTCCTTCCATAAAACCACCCCTTTAGCCAAAAATCTTTGCCACACGGTCTATGCTTTCATAGCCGCTTATATCGTATTCCATAAGCGGTATCCTACACAGAATCCTGTCCCCGAATTTTTCTTCTATCTGTTTAAGGTACCCGTCCTCTACCTGCTTCCTTTTGCTGAAAAACTCACTGTCAATATTCTCCGGCATTATCCGGTTTATTATTATCCCCTCCACAGGTATGCCGTTCCTTTCAAGGAAGTCCACCGCCTTTTCGGTCTCCAGTATAGGAAGCTGCTGGGGATTTAATACGAACACAAAGCCCGCCCTCTTGTCGTCAACAAGAAACCCCCTTGCCTTTTCAAACCTTTGCTTCCTGTCAAGCAGGATCTTCATTACAGGATCCTCATTTATCCGCTCCTCAAGGGATTTATCCACAACCGAAGCCATACGCATCATATCGTTCACATTACGGCGTCTCTCAATCATCCCCTGCAGCCACTGGCCCATAAGCTCGGGCAACGATAGAAGTCTTAGGGTATGGCCGGTGGGCGCAGTGTCGAACACCACCCTCTGGTATTCAGTACCCACCATGTCTATTATCTCAATAAACCGGTCGAATATGGCGGCCTCCTCGGCACCGGGCGAATGATAGGCGGCGTCCAACTGCCGCTGTATCTCTATTATTATGTTGGCACTAAAGGACCCCTGCATCTGTTCCCGTATCCTGTTTATATACTTTCGGCTTTCGGTCTCCGGGTCTATTTCTATGCCGTAGAGATTGGTATCAAGCTTTTTTGGCTCATCCCCCAGCTCTACCTGGAATATCTGGCCCAGCGAATGGGCAGGATCGGTGGAAAGCACCAGCGTTTTGTAACCCTTTCTGGCAAGGTTTAGGGAATAGGCGGAGGAACACGATGTCTTGCCCACCCCGCCCTTGCCGCCGAAGAATATTATTTCCTTATCAACAAGACCTGACATAACCTTCTCCCCTTCCATCAATGGAAATTATACTTTTCGAACTGTTCGCCCATTATGTCCTTTTTATCCGCCATACGCAGCTCCCAGCCCTCCAGCTCCTTTGCCATATAGGGCAAAAGCTCTAAGGTGTAATAGGAGGCGGGGGAGGGTATGCCCAAAAAGTCCGAAAAACAAAGCAGTATAAAATAGTCGTTGCCGTCCAGAGCATCCTTTTTTACTATACGCACCGAATTCTCCCTGGCCCCTTCAAAGAACCCGCGGTTTACATCCGCCAGGAATTTAAGGCCGTTTTTAATAGCGTCCTTAATCTTTGCCAAAAGTTTTACCCCCTTATCTCAAAGCTTTGAGCGATGCCTCCGACGCCGGCATCTTTTTTACGCCGCGTCCGGGAAATGCGATTGTTATTTCAGTATCATCCCCTTTATCCTCCGCCTTTATAACGGTGCCCATGCCCCAGATACGATGCTGTATGCGGCTGCCCGGCCTGTAGCCTCCGGCACTGTCGCCGCCAGGCTTTCGTGCCCTTGCCCGTTTCCTGTTGTCCGGGACGCTGCCAATTACCTCCATAAGATATTCCGGCACCTCCCTTAAAAATTTAGAAGGCGGGTTTTCGTGGGTTTGACCGTACAGGGTCCTTAATTCCGCCCGGGTCAGGTACAGAACCTCCTTTGCCCTTGTCATGCCGACATAGCAAAGCCTTCTTTCCTCCTCCAATTCCTCCGGCTCGTCTATAGCCCGTGACAGCGGGAATACACCGTCCTCCATCCCGGTCACAAACACCACCGGGAATTCAAGCCCCTTGGCACTGTGGAGCGTCATAAGGGTCACGCCCTCACCCTCGTCAAGGTTATCGGTCTCGGATACAAGGGCTACCCTTTCCAAAAACTCAAGGAGGGTGCTCTCCCCTTCATGGCTTTCCTCAAATCCTACTGCCGCCGATACCAGTTCCTTTATATTCTCTATTCTTCCTCGGGATTCTATTGTATCCTCCTGCTCCAGGGCCTTAACATAGCCGGTTTTGTCAAGCACCTCCGAGATAAACGCTACCACCGAATGCTTATCCCGTATGCCAATAAGGTCCTTCATCATGTCGGAAAACTCCTTGACCCGTCTTGCCGGCCCGGTGGCGATGTATCCTTGTTCCACCGCTCCGGTAAGTGCCTCAAACAGGCTTATCTCCAGCCGGGACGCATACTGTTCCAGTATTTCTATTGTCTTATCGCCAATGCCCCTGCGGGGCTGGTTTATTATCCTTTTAAGGGAAATATCATCCGCCGGGTTTAGTATTACCCTAAGATAAGCCAGCACGTCCTTTATCTCTTTGCGCTGGTAGAACCCAAGGCTTCCTACCACTTTGTAGGGTACCGCCCTGGTGATAAAGGCCTCCTCCAGCACCCTTGACTGGGCATTGGTCCTGTACAGCACCGCCACGTCGGATAGTTTCCTCCCCTCGTCGGCGCAAAGGCGCATGGCCTCGCACACCACAAACTCAGCCTCCTGCCTTTCGGTGGCAGCCTGGCGGCACCTTATCCGATAGCCCTCCATCTCCTTGGTCCACAACTTCTTTGCCTTCCTGCGGCTGTTGTTTGCAATAACGCAGTTGGCGGCATCCAGTATGTTTTTGGTGGAGCGATAGTTCTGCTCCAGCTTTATCACAGTAGCCTCCGGGTAATCCACTTCAAAGTCCAGTATATTGGCAATATTGGCCCCCCTGAATTTGTATATGGACTGGTCGTCGTCCCCTACAACACAAAGATTCCTGTGGCTTTGGGACAAAAGATGCACCAGCCTGTACTGGGGCGTGTTTGTATCCTGGTACTCGTCCACCAGAATGTACCGGAATTTGTTCTGGTAAAAGGAGAGTACCTCCGGGTAGCCGTTAAATAGGTCCAGTGCTTTCAGTATTAGGTCGTCAAAGTCCAGCGCGTTGTTGGATTTTAGTTTTTTTCGATACAAACGATACACCCGGCCTATCTGCTCGGCGTAAAAACTGTCCTCCGCCGAGGCGATGAACTCCTCCGGCGACTGCAGATTGTCCTTGGCCCTGCCTATCATCCCCAACACTTTCTTAGGCGAAAAGTTTTTTTCGTTTATGTTAAGCTCCTTAAGACAGTCCTTAACAACCACCAACTGGTCAGCCGAATCGTATATTACGAAGTTCTTATTGTACCCTATTTTTTCAATATCGTGCCTCAAAAACCTTACACAGGCGGAGTGGAAGGTGCTCACCCACACAGGATGGTTTTGCTCCCCCAGCAGCCCGAAAACCCTTTCCTTCATCTCGCCGGCCGCCTTGTTAGTAAAGGTTATGGCAAGTATGCTGCCGGAGTGTATTCCCTTCTCCTGTATAAGGTATGCTATGCGGTGCGTCAGCACCCGGGTCTTACCCGACCCTGCTCCCGCCAGTATCAGAAGGGGACCCTCGGTAGTGGTAACGGCTTTCTTCTGCTGCGGATTAAGCCCGTTTAAAAAGTCCATTGTAATTCTCCCCTCGGGTTAGCTTTTGTTCTTTTATTAATTTTACCATAAAACTTCGTATAATAGGAAAAGGGACACACCTTTATTTTTGGTATTCCCTTATGGCTAAGGTATATCCCCGATCGATATGCTTTCAGGTCAGGACACACTATGATTGAAGGTGGGAGGTGAGAAATGAGATGCATATCCCTATGAGTGAGTTGCTGCTACTGCCTGCCGAATCAAGTATTTTGGACTTTACCCAGATACGCCTCCTGGATTGTTTTATCCCGCAGGAGGTCCCGGGCACTGCCCTCCATGGTTATTCTGCCCTGCTCCAGCACATAGGCCTTATCGGCCACCGAAAGGGCTTTATAAGCGTTCTGCTCCACCAAAAGAATTGTTTTGTTCATCCTCTTAATGTCCTCTATTATCTCGAAAATGGTCTTTACAAGCAGCGGCGCAAGGCCTAGAGATGGCTCGTCAAGCAGTACGAGTTCTGGGCTGCTCATAAGCCCTCTGCCCATGGCCAGCATCTGCTGCTCGCCGCCGGAAAGGGTTCCCGCCAACTGACTTATCCTTTCCTCCAGTCGGGGGAAAAGCTCAAAAACCGATTTAAGGTCCCTTTCAATTCCCTTAGTATCCCTGCGAAGATAAGCCCCCATCATAAGATTTTCCCGTACCGTTAGGTTTGCAAACACCAGCCTTCCCTCCGGCACCTGGGATATGCCCGCCTTTACCACCCTGTGCGGCTGGCGGGACAGTTCCCTACCCCTATATTCAATCCGCCCTTCCTTTGGCTTTACTATCCCGGAGATGGTGTTAAGGAGGGTGGATTTGCCGGCACCGTTTGAGCCTATTATGGATACTATCTGCCCTTCCAGGACATCAATGCCTACCCCTTTAAGGGCGTGTATGCCTCCATAAAAAACGTTTAAATTCTCTACCTTTAGCAAACTACTACCTCCTCCTCCCCAAGATAGGCCTCTATAACCTTCGGGTTGGCCTGGACCTCGATTGCGGTGCCTTCCGCAAGCTTTTTGCCGAAGTTTAGCACAACAATCCTTTCACAGACACCCATAATAAGGTCCATATGATGCTCTATTACAAGGACGGTCAATTTAAAGCTGTCCCTTATCTCCTTTATAAGGGCCATAAGCCGTGCCGTCTCGTCGGGGTTCATTCCTGCCGCCGGCTCGTCCAGCAGCAGCAGCTTTGGATTAAGTGCCAGTGCCCTTGCAATCTCCAGCCTTCTTTGCAACCCGTAGGGCAGGTTACCCGCCACCACGTTCCTTCGGTCCTCAAGGCCCATTATACCCATAAGCTGTTCCGCCTGGTCCAGCAGTCCCTTTTCCTCCGCCTTGAACCTTTTATTCCTTAGTATTGCATCCATAAGACCGTACCTGGCGTTGTAGTGACACGCCGTTAGTATGTTATCGTAGGTTGTAAGCTTTTTAAAAAGCCGTATATTCTGAAATGTCCTGGTTATGCCCAGCTCCGCCACCCGGTAAGGTTCCATCGAATTGGTTTCTATACCCTCAAAGAGTATTTCGCCTTCCGTTACCTTATATATTCCCGTTATTAGGTTGAATATGGTGGTCTTTCCCGCTCCATTAGGTCCAATAAGCCCGAATATGCTGTCCTTTTCCACCTCAAAGCTTACATTGCCCACCGCTGTCAGGCCGCCGAACTGTTTGGTTACGTTTTTCAGTTCCAGTAGCTTCACTTTTTATCGCCCCCCACCGCCTGCTTTTTCCCCGGAGGCCCGGAAAAATCGGGAAAACAGCTTTTTTATATTGGTAAAGGTAATCTCTGTGCCCCCCATAAGGCCCTGGGGCCTGGATATCATTATGAACACTACCGCGGCTCCGTATACAACCAGCCTCCATGATGCAAAAGTACGCAAAAGTTCCGGCAGAGAAGTGAGTACCAATGCGCCAATCACGCTGCCGGAGATGCTGCCCAATCCTCCGAATATTACCGTTATGGTGAGTTCGGTTGACTTTATGAATTGGAACATCTTAGGCTGTATAAATCCCAGCAAATGGGCCAGCATCCCCCCGGCCACCCCCGCATAGGCGGCACTTATCATAAGTGCGGCCATTTTGTACCGGAATACGTTTATGCCTATGGTCTGGGATGCCATTTCCTCCTCCCGGATGGCCTTAAAGTTCCTCCCGTGCCTTGAACGTATAATATTGGCAAGAATTACCACGCCTATTACGTCCACAATCACTACGGTGGTGAGGTTTGTGACAACCGGTAAACCGGGCCAGCCCCTGGCACCGCCAAAATATTGAACATTGTCCAGTATCAGCCTTATTGCCTCTCCAAAACCCAGGGTGGCAATACAAAAATAGTCCCCCTTTAGATTGAGGGTTAGCCTTCCTATAAAAAAACTTACCACGGCAGCCCCCGCCGCCCCCAAAAGGAGTGCAGGAATGAAGGGAAGGCCAAGCTTCATTGTTCCCATTGCTGTAACGTAGGCACCTATGGCCATAAATCCTGCATGGCCGAAGGAAAAAAGCCCTGTAAACCCGGTTAATAGCGATAGGCCCAGCACCGCCATAAGATTAATTCCGGAAAGTATCAAAATTCCCTTAACATAAAACCAGTCCATTGTCTGCCCCCCCTTTTTTAAGCCTTATCCTCTGTTATTTTACCCATAAGGCCCCTCGGGCGTAACACAAGAATTAAAATCAAAAGAACGAAGGCGATTAAATCCCTAAACTGTGATGATAAATACCCCGAAGTAAAGGTCTCTATTATACCAAGAAGGATTGAGCCTATTACCGCACCGGGAAGGCTTCCCAGGCCGCCGAAAACCGCTGCTATGAATGACTTTAGTGTAATGTTGCCTATCTGCGGGTAAACGGTGTATTTCATTCCGAACAGTACGCCGGCGATTCCGGCCAGAATTCCCCCCAGCCCGAATACTATGAGTATTATCCGGTCGGTGTTTACCCCCATAAGAGCACTGGCCTTCAGGTTGTACGCGCTGGCCCTTATGCCCATGCCCGTCCTAGTCTTCTCTATAATAAATATTAGTAACATAAGGCTTACTGCCGATATCACAAACATCATTACGTCAAGCCGCCCTATGTTTACGCCCCCTACAATAAAGGGGGTTGTCCCGAACACCTTCGGATAGGTCCTGAATGTGGGGCCTATAGGGGAGGCTATTATTATATTCTCAAGAAATATGGAAACTCCCATGGCGGAAATTATAAAATACAAAAAGGGTGCGTTCCTTCTGCGCAAGGGGCTATAGGCTATCCTTTCTATTATAACCGCCAAAAGTCCCGTGCCCAGCGCTGCAATACAAAACGCCGTGGCAAAGGGTATCTCGAAGGCGGTCATTGCAAAAAAGCCTATGTAGGAGCCGATCATTATTACGCCCCCATGGGCGAAGTTGCTAAAGTTCATTATACTGTAAACAAGGGAATACCCAACAGCCATAAGTGCATACACGCTTCCTATGGACAGGCCGTTTATTAGCTGCTGAAGAAATACGGACATATTTTACCTCCTTAGCATGAACACATTTATATATAATTGGATAGATCCTTTGCTTCGCTCAGGATGACACGCTATAAGATGTAAAGTCTTTATCCCGTTATATATAGACACCGGATTAAAGAAGAGAGAGGGTTTCCCCTCTCCGCTTCTAATTAGCAGAATATTTCTGCTGGAATACGTACGCACCGTCCTCTATCTTTATGATAGCGGCGTCCTTGCCCTCCGGGTTATGGGTATCCTTGCTTATATTTATCTTGCCGGTGATTCCTAGTACCTGCGCCGTTTCAAGGGCGTCCCTTATTGCCACCGGATCAAAGCTATTCGCCTTTTCGATGGCATGTGCCAAAAGCTCTACCGCATCGTAAGCCAGATAGCCGTTAAGCTCTACCGGGAGGTTATACTTAGCAGTATAAGCGTTTTTGAAGTCCTGGACGTCCGGGTCGTCGAAGTCTAGGTGGTTTACGAAGTAGCATCCTTCTATCGCGTCTTTGGCCATCTCGAGCAGTACCTCGGAAGGCCATCCGTCACCACCCATAAGCACTGCGTCTATTCCAAGCTCTCTGGCCTGGTTCGCGCTTAGGGCGACCTCTTTGTAGTAGTAGGGCATGAATATTATCTCGGGCCCCGCTTCCTTTATTTTGCTAAGCTGCGGTCTGAAGTCCACGTCCCCGAACTTGAAGGCTTCCCTGGCCACCACTTCGCCGCCTCTTTCAATGAAGTACTTTTCAAAGAATTCTGTCAGGCCCTGGGAATAATCGTCCGCCACGTCGTAGAGTACCGCAGCCTTCCTGAAACCAAGTATGTCATAGGCGTATCCTGCGGCTACGGCTCCCTGGTAGGGGTCGATGAAGCATACCCTGAAGTTGAAGGGTTTAACGCCGCCGTCATCGTGTATCGTAACCTTGGGATTGGTTGCAACGGTTGCGATATCCGCAACATTCATCTCCTCAAGCACCGAAGAAATGGATATAGCCTGGCCGCTGGCGTTGGGACCTAAAACGGCAATTACCTTATCCTGGGCTGTGAGCCTTCTGACTGCATTAACGGCCTCGGTGGCATCGCCGCGGGTATCGTAGCCTATTACCTCAAATTGTTTCCCCAACAGGCCGCCTTTTTCGTTTATTTCTTCAAATCGCATTTTTACGGTATTGAGTTCACAGGTGCCCCACACTGCCTGGTCTCCGGTAAGTGAACCTATCCACCCGACCTTGACCACTTCCGGCTTCTCTTCGGCCGGGGTGTCGGTGGGTGCTGCAGGAGTACATCCGGTCAAAGCCAGGCTCAGAGTAAGTATTACACAGCCAATTAACAGTGCAACTCTCTTTTTCACTTTAAGACCCTCCTTATTTTTTCTTCTACGAACTCAGTAAAACCAGAACCGTGCCAATATCACCCCCATTTTATGGTTGTATTACCTTATATATTAAGCTTTAGCAAAGCAGCCTTGTCTACAGGTCATAATATAACTGGTATTCCGCGGGGTGCGGTATTATACCAACTTTCATAGCGTCTTCCCGTATTGCTTTTATCTGGTCGTTTATGATACCCTCGGTGAACACTTCCCCCTCCAGCAAAAAGGCGTAGTCTTTCTGCAAGCTGTCGGCGGCCTCCTCCAAAGATTTTGGCAGGCTTTTTATATTTGACCGCTCCTCATCGGACAGGTTGTACACGTTAATATCGTAGGGGCCAAACCCTTCTGCGGTGGGATCTGTTTTGTTCTTTATGCCGTCCACTGCCGCCATAAGGAGGGCGGAGTACGCAGTATAGGGGTTAGAAGTTGCATCCAGCGGCCTGTATTCAAACCTTTTTTCGCTAGGCTCTGTGGCGTATCCCGGTATCCTTATAACGGAACTCCTGTTAGCTGTGCCAAAGCACAAGCTTACCGGGGCTTCATAGCCGGGTACCAGGCGCTTGTACGAATTGGTGCTGGGGTTGGTAAAGGCCATAAGGGCGGGGGAATGCTTAAGGATGCCGCCTATGGCATAGAGGGCGGTATCACTTAATGCCGAGTACCCCTTCGGGTCGTAGAACACCGGGTTCCCCCCTTTGAATAGATGAATGTGTACGTGCATTCCGTTGCCCGCTTCCCCGAAAAAGGGTTTGGGCATAAAGGTTACCGTCTTGTTGTTGACAACGGCAGTATTCTTTACTATGTACTTTAAAAGCATCGTTCTGTCGGCACTTACCTTAAGGGGGCCAAAGCCCATCTCAATCTCCACCTGCCCAGGGCCACCGTTTTCGCTGTGATGATATTTTACCGGCACCCCATGGTTTTCAAGGTTTTCCGCCATTTCGTTCCTTAAGTCGTACGTAATATCCATAGGCAGGTCCACATGGTAGCCCCCGTGGGCGGGTACCTTATAGCCCAAATTTTTGGTCTCCCTGTCGGCGGAATTCCACTCCGCCTGGGCCGAATCCAGGAATACCTCCATGTGATTGGGAGTATTCTTATAGGAAACGTGGTCCAGTATATAGAACTCGAATTCCGGGCCCAAAAGGCAGGTATCGGCTATGCCGCTTTCTTTCATGTACATTTCCGCCTTTTCCGCCACATGCCTTGGGTCACCCTGGTACCGCTGCCGTCCTCCGCCGAGGGTGTATATATCCCCAATCATGGAAAGGGTTGGTGCCTTGGCAAAGGGGTCCACGAAGGCACTTTTTATATCTGGTATAAACACCATGTCCGATTTTTCCACCGTCAAAAAGCCGTAGCTTGACCCGTCGAAGCCTATCCCTTCCACCATGGTATCTTTGGTAAACCTTTCAACGGGCATTGTTAGGTGATGCCACCTACCCTTTAAGTCTATCACCTTGAAGTCAGCAAACTTAATACCCCGGTCAGCACAAAAAGCCTTTAGCTCGTCAAAACTATTAAACACAAACTTTCCCTCCTGTTCAACCTATACTTCTATCCATGTGGCTTCCTTTATATTCCCGCATAACCACATATTTGTAATGTAATATTACATGAAATGGATTGGTTTTGCAATGCATTTTTTTGTAAAACTAATCCATTTCACCGTGAAATGACATGGAGACGTTTCCACCGCCTTTCCGTGTATTCAAAAATAAAAAACCCCCTGTCTTAGTGCGACAAAGGGGTGTAATGCAATATTAGATGTCTATGACCTGTGTCACCTTTCCTTAATACTGCTTATCATAATCGATTACATTTTCCATTTTCTCTGTGCTACCCTCTACGAAGGCCTCCAGGTTGTCTATAAACAAATTCATAAGCCGGTCCATGTAGTGCGGCGTCGGCCCAGCAATATGGGGGGTAAGTATCACGTTGTCCAGTCCCCATATAGGGCTGTCCTCCGGTAGCGGCTCCTTCTCAAATACGTCCAGCCCGGTTCCGGCTATCCAGCCTTCCTTAACCGCTCTTATTAGTGCTTGCTCGTCCACAACAGGTCCCCTGGCCACGTTTATAAACCAGGCTGTCTGCTTCATCTTCCTGAACTGCTCTTCTCCAATCATCCTTTTGGTCTCGTCGGTTAGAGGTACAAGGGTAATAATAAAATCGCTCTTTTCAAGCAATTTGTCCAGCTCGTCTATTCCGTATATTTCATCAAAGTGTTCGACATCCTCCACTGTGTTCTTTACTCCCACTATCCTCACATCAAAGGCCCTTAATTTCCTCGCGGTCTCCTTTGCCACCGCCCCGACGCCTATAAATCCGATTGTCTTTCCGTACAGCTCGTCATTTTTGACCGGGTCCCACTTCCTGGCGATATGGGCCTTTGTATAATAATAGGACCTTCTCACAATGGAAAGCAAAAGACTAACAATAAACTCGGACATCTGTATTCTGTGTACTCCCCTGGCGTTGGTTAGTATTATCCCCTTTTCTTTAAGATAATAAAGGGGAAAATGGTTTATCCCCGAATAAACACACTGTATCCATTTTAGATTTTCCATCTTTTCAAGGTCTTTTTTGTCTATTTTGGGCTGGTTAGTAAGGAGTACCCGGGCACCGGTAAGAACATCCCCTGCTTTTTCGAAGTCCTTAACCTTTATAACCTCCACCCTATCCCCCAGCCTTTTTTCAATTCTTCCCAACTGTCCCTCTGTCAGGGTATAAGTGCATACAACCTTTACCATGGACCTACCTCCTGATATTTTTTTGGTTTTTTGCTTATGTTCTATAGATACACCCCTTAAATCCTTCGCAAACAATTACTCCAACCCTGCTGCTCATTCGGGCTTGTACTCCCTGTCGCCGCCGGATTCTTGCGTCAGCCGCTCCAGCACTAAGTTATACCCGTCCGCCCCGTATTTGATGAAGCGGTTTACCCTGCTTATTGTGGCAGAACTGGCTCCGGTAGCCTCCACTATCTCTCCGTAGGTCTTTCCGTCTTTAAGCATACGAGCAACGGTGAACCTCTGCGCCAGAGCTTTAAGCTCTGTAATGGTGCAGATATCCTCGAAGAACATATAGCATTCGTCTATGTTTCTAAGCTGCAGAATAGCTCTGAAAAGGTGGTCGGTTTCTTCATCCTTGAGTTTCGGATTAACGGCCATATTCCATCTCTCCCCCACTTTTTTCTATATATAACGCATTAATAATATTACATTACTTTACTTGTCATTCCAAAGAAGCGAAGCCCGAAGAATCCGACTTAGGGATAGACCCTTCGCTATCGCTCAGGATGACAACTGTGTAAAATCTTTTTTGCGTTATATATATTAATAATTATAACCCAAAAAGTTTAATACTTTAACACTTTTACTAGTAAAATTTTAAGTGACCAAGCTTTTCCACAGCTTTTGGGGAATATACAGGCCGATTTTGTAAAAAATAAGTATTATTGTACGAAAGGAAGTATAAAATGAAAGACAACCGAAGGAACAAATACAAGGAATACGGAGATTACGGCCGCCTGCCCGACAACGTTTTCGAAAGCTATGATACTGAAGAATACCCTTCAACCTACAGGACAACCAATGCCCTTATTTTTCCTTTAAAACTCATAGACGACGAGGAGGTCTTAAGCGGCGAGGACTTCTCCTCCCCCGACGGGTTTGAAGGATAAAATAAGACACGAAAGGGAATGGTTTTATGAAAAATTGGCATAATATTGTAGAATGGAACAACTACTCTACCGGGAGGTGAAATATTGACCACTTTTCATCTGATACACGTTGTTGTTGGTGCAGTCCTTGCAGCAGTAAACTTCTGGGGCCTTATGGATGAACCAAGCAGAGCATTCTTCAATTCAATTGTCGGTCTGGTGGTACTGGCCTACAACGCGTACTATCTCTTCGTAAGGCAAAACGTCGATGAAACAAACAGGGAATCGGGTTCATAACCCGGTTCCCCCTTTATATTTACAATTATTTCGCGATATCCCTCCGGTACTGCATACCTTCAAAGCGAACTTTCCCGGCAGCGGCGTATGCCTTTGTCCGGGCCTTTTCCCTGTCGGCACCCAGGGCGGTAACGCCCATTACCCTTCCGCCGTTCGTATAGTATTTGCCCTGCTCTTTCTTTGTTCCCGCATGGAATACAAAGGTTTCTTCCCCTTCTGCCTGCTCAAGGCCTTCTATCAACAGTTCCTTTTTATAGCTGCCGGGGTATCCCCCGGAGGCAAGTATTATGCACACACAGGATTTGTCCGACCAGCATATCTGCTGCTTAGAGAGCCTTCCGTCCACCACCGAGTTCATTATCTCCACAAGGTCACTCTCAAGCCGCGGCAATATAACCTGCGTCTCGGGGTCCCCGAAGCGGCAGTTGAATTCCAAAACCTTTATACCGCCTCCGGTGACCATAAGGCCAAAGTACAGGACTCCTCTGTATTCTATTCCCTCTTTTTTGAGGGCCTCCCGCATAGGGAGCATTATCCGAGTGCGAAATTCCCTCTTTATTTCCGGGGTATAGACGTCGTTAGGAGAGAAGGTGCCCATGCCTCCGGTATTAGGGCCCTTATCATCGTCAAAGATTCGCTTGTAGTCCCTGGCACTTTCCATCGGCACCATTGTACTAGCGTCCACAAAGCAAAGTATTGTCATCTCGGTGCCGGTAAGGAACTCCTCCACCAGTACCCTGTCACCTGCGCTACCGAATTTTCGTTCTATCATTATTTCCTTTAAGGCCCCTTCGGCTTCCTGCCTGTCCTTGGCGATAATAACTCCTTTACCGGCGGCCAGACCGTCCGCCTTTATTACAACAGGAAAACCAAAGGCATCTACCTGCTCCATCGCCTCGTCAAAGTCTTCAAACACTTTGAAGTCGCCGGTGGGGATACCATTTCTTTTCATAAACTCCTTGGAAAATACCTTGCTTCCCTCCAGTAGTGCCGCCTCGGCGTTGGGGCCAAAGACCCTCAGCCCATACTTTTGGAACTCGTCGGCAATGCCCGCCACAAGGGGTGTCTCCGGGCCTACCACTGTCAGGTCTATTCCCTCTTTTTGCGCAAACTCTCTAAGCCCTTTTATGTCGGTGTCCTTAATGTCAACGCACTGGGCAATGTCAGCCATGCCACCGTTACCGGGAGCGGCGTAAACCTTGTCAACAAGGAGACTTTGGGATACCTTCCATGCAAGGGTGTGCTCCCTTCCCCCGCTTCCTACTATAAGAACCTTCATATACACACTCCTTCCATTTCAATAGGTACTAGTGCTTGAAGTGCCTCATGCCGGTGAACACCATGGCTATTCCCAGCCTGTCCGCCGCTTCTATCGATTCTCCGTCCTTTAGCGACCCGCCCGGCTGAATAATAGCCTTCACGCCGGCCTTTGCCGCCGCCTCCACGCAATCGGGGAAGGGGAAGAAGGCGTCGGAGGCCATCACAGAACCCTTAAGGTCAAATCTGGCCTGTTTTATCGCGTTCTCCACCGCCCAGATTCTGTTCACCTGACCCGGGCCAATCCCGAGGGTCTGTCCGTCCTTTGCCAGCACTATACCATTGGATTTTATATGCTTTACAACCTTCCATGCAAATAGCAGGTCCTCAAGAGTGCCCCCGTCCGGTTTCGCCCTGGTGACTACCTTCAGGTCGTCCTGCAGCAGCAATAGGTTACTGTCCTGTACCAGCAGGCCGCCATTTATCTTCTTTAGGTTCATTACAGAGCTGGCTCTGCTGTCCACTATATTGTCAAGCTTTAGAATTCTTATATTCTTCTTGCTCTTAAGTATTTCCAGTGCCCCGTCGGTGTAGGAGGGGGCCACCACTATCTCCACGAATATTTCGTTAATACCCTTTGCTGTCTCCTCATCCACCTGACCGTTTATCGCCACAATCCCGCCGAATATTGAAACCGGGTCCGCCTGGAAGGCCTTCTGCCAGGCCTCAAATATTGTATCCCCCGTTCCTACTCCGCAGGGATTTGTATGCTTAACTCCAATAACCACCGGTATCGACGGTTCAAACTCCTTTAAAAGCTCCAGGGCACCGTTTGTATCGTTTATGTTATTGAAGGAGAGTTCCTTGCCGTGCAGCTGTTTTGCTTCCACCAGCGTCCCTTCTCTTTTGCCTATCTCCCTGTAAAATGCCGCCCTCTGGTGCGGGTTTTCTCCATAGCGCAGGTCCTGAACCTTTTCGTAGGTCAAGGTGAGATACTCCGGAAAATCAACTCCCTTTTTACGGCTAAAGTAATCGGTTATAAGGGCATCATAGTGTGCAGTGTGCATAAACACCTTCGCGCAAAGAGCAAATTTGGTCTCGGTGGATATTTTTCCACCCTTTTTGATTTCCTCAATTATTCTGCCATAATCCGCCGGGTCCACCACAACCGCCACGTCCTGGTAGTTCTTGGCGGCGGCCCTCAGCATAGTTGGCCCGCCTATATCAATATTTTCGATGGCCTCCTCAAGGCTTACTCCAGGCTTTTGTATTGTCTGCTTAAAGGGGTACAGGTTTATAGCCACCAGGTCAATAGGTTTAATACCAAGGTCTTTAATCTGTTTCATGTGGCCTTCATTATCCCTCATGGCAAGAAGCCCTGCGTGGATATTCGGATGCAGAGTCTTAACCCTGCCGTCAAGACACTCGGGAAAACCGGTGATATCCGAAACGCCGGTAACAGCTATTCCTGCCTCCTTCAACACCCTGGCGGTACCCCCGGTCGAAACAATCTCGTAACCCAGTTCCTCCAGCCCCTTCGCAAACTCCACAATGCCGTTCTTATCCGAAACGCTTATCAATGCTCTCCTTTGCATAATGCACCTCCGTTTTTTTCTCCGCATCGGCCTTTAATTGGCCTCAATTATTACCCTTCTTTCCTCTTTCCTGAGACACCCCCGGCAATACAGGTCCACCGCCCGGGGCAGAAGAATATGTTCAATCCGCAGTACCCTTTTGGCCAG
>Ga0172377_10000603_pt1 | contig 34288 bp, 32 predicted proteins | sample Pumphouse3metaG_FD_119749 | JGI IMG/M metagenome (GOLD analysis project Ga0172377, IMG submission 119749) | Leachate microbial communities from a municipal landfill in Southern Ontario, Canada - Pumphouse #3 metaG | ecosystem: Engineered > Solid waste > Landfill > Unclassified | place: Canada... | reverse complement strand
TAACACCTTGGGTGGCTAAACTAACCATGCTTGATAAGGGTGTTACTCAGTTCATCACCACAGATACTAAAGCCATTATGGAGTCACTTGATATTGGTTATGGTGAGAATAGTCATATCTGGGAAGAAGTAGAAGAATTCATTAAAGAAACCAAAGTATCTTATTTTGGTTCTACCACGCTTAAGTGTCCTGTATGTGGAAAAGTGCCAAACTTCACAAAAGATAAGATGTTCCTACTCGATATGGAACAACTTTTTTTTGGCCTATCCTGTCTGCAGTTGGGGCGGATGGGGGACTTGGCGTAGAGGAACATACCAGGCTGCTTAGCAAGTATGTAACAAAGTTTGAGATGCAAGGTCGTGTCCAGATGAGTATGTGTAATGGACTATTTAAGTCCATGTTTCTACAGATATTCTCTGGCATGATCATGCATGAAGGCGATCCGTCGTATGACTTTAGTAATCCCGGATGGCATGTTGTATATAGAGACCCCCCATCTAGTTTTAATGCCATTCGGGATGGCGCCATAGATCTATGTAAAAATGACATAACCCATGAGTTATTTGGGCTTAATTATATAGATCTGATGGACATGGATTACTCAACTTTTTCCAGAATTAAAAAAGTCATATACGAGTTAGCAAAACAAAAGAGTGAACAAGTAAAGGCCATGCAAGAAGGCCTTGCAGCAAATAACCAACCGAAAGGCTGAATTATATGAAAGATGAGTCTATGTCCTGTGTATCAGTTAGTAACATTACCAATAAGGACGATCTAATTCCAAAGATGGTTGAGACACTAGATGATATCATTGATGTGTTAAAAGCGCATTGTGGGCCGTTTAGTGATTATGCTGTTGTAGTAGATCCTAGGGCGATGGGGGATGAACCGGTATTTACCAAGGATGGTATTAATATTGTTAGGGGCATTCAGTATACAGATGGAGTAAAGGAGTTTACTCGGAATTCTCTACAATACATAGGTGCTCGTGTAGAAACATCCGCCGGAGATGGTACTACTTCTGCTATGATAATCTGTGCTACAATGATGAAAGTATTGCTAGAGAACATAAGCAAATCTAACTACATATGTAGTACATCTGAATTCAATATGCTCTATACTAAGATACAGACGGCTATTAAGGAATACTATGATACCAACTTCATTGGTATAAAGGATTATATTAAGAAATATACTCCTTCGGATGATAGTATTAAAACCATCATACGTAATATCTCATATTGGCAAGCATACACATCGTCTCATGGAGATCTAGAACTATCTAAAGCCATCTCAGATTTGTTTGCCAATACGCCTATTGATGCTTGGGATGGTTTGACTATTGAAAGCTCTAGGTATGAAACAGCCTCTAGATATAAGACTGAAATTGATATAGCTCAGTATTCTCTAGAGAATTGCCGACCATTCCCAGTATCTCAGGTTAAAGATGCATTGGGTCTTGAGTGTAATCGCAAGAACACTCGTGTTATCATTTCTGATATAGCACCATGTATTGCGATCGTAGATACCGCTGATCTTATTAAAGAGATAGATAAAGCTATCGTATCTGGTGAAGAACTTACTATTATTTGTCCAGATGAGTTTCGTGATGCTAACACACTTTATCATTTCGATGAGCTATTCAAACAATACCCAACACACAAAGTAGTTATCTTTCTAGTATCATGCCGTGATAAACTTAATGATATTACTGGTTCTAGGATTCTAGGTATACCAGGGTTGAATGAAAAGGGCGAACATACACTTACCTATACATTTAAAAACTCTACACTAAGAATCATGTCCGGTCTATATCCAGAAACTGCTGCTGATATTTATCCGTATACGGATGTTACAGCATATAAAGAATTACTAGATCATGTTAACGAGGTTATTACTGGGCTAACAAACGACACGGCTAGTCTTAGTACTTCCAGAGGACTACAACACGTTAGACGGTTTCTATTTAAGATAACCGTTATCAAACGACCCAGTCTTATACTAGGTGGTAGTAGTTATGATAATGCTGCCGCAGTAGATGTAGCCATCGATGCTATTAGTGCAACAAAGAAGAGCCTGCTTAAGGGATTTGTTCTTGGCGGCAATAAAACTCTATATAAAGCCTGTGTTGATCTAGAGGAAAAACTATTGGACGGTCTGCCAGAATATTACGCGTGGTTTGTTTTGGCTATACTAACTGCTATTAAAGAGAGTATTAATACAGTATACAAATGTGTATATAGTCCAATTAAAGGTGAAGATTGTACTATCGATTATATGCATTCCGAGAATGTACTAAGTCGAGATCAGTTGAAAGTAGAACTAGAACCAAATATGGTATATCTAGAACATATACTACCGATTATTATCCAACCAAAGACGATGGATCTTGAGCTAATTAGTCGGTTCGGTGAAGTGGCTCTAAAGTTCCTTAAAATCGATAAAGTTATCACTCGTGTATAACCCTACTGGATTGAGATATATTAGTAGTGTAGCAACACAAAACCCCCGTATATACGGATAAAAAGCGGAGCGGATTCATCACATGTCAAATTCTATTAAAAAACACCCAAGCCTATGTTACATAGGTGACGACATTAAATTCGCAACCATTTCACCATATGACACATCGGTGTATAGTGGTAAGGTTATTGCGATATCTGATTTTGATAGAGCTCGTCCATATAGCGACATCTTAGCCGCATATAGCGCTATATCAAAAGGTGCTGCTATTATTCAGAAAGAACTTATAGATCCAAAGCTGGATACATATCTAGTTGTTAAGTGTACTGATGATGTTGTACGAGCTATTGGCTATCAGTGGATTGAAGATGAATTGGTTGAACTAGTTTCAGAAACTAATAACCACGACATTCGTCTTTTCCATGTTACTCCTGAGAAAGCTGCACAAGCTATTTCTATTCTTAGAAACAGTGGATTCATCTGTAAGATTATACCCAACTAACAAACATAGTATCAACATACAGGAACGTGCTGTTCCTGTATGTTGATATGTGTGTTTATTTCTTTAGCATATTGAAGAACATAGACATGAATATCTTCTGTGTATTGATATAATCATCCACAAGGTTCATCATGCTCGTTATAACAATACCGCGTTTAGCTAATACTGTCTTATCTTGCTTCGGTACAGATATAGCATCAAATACTTTATCCATAGTATCACAGAATTGTATATCTGTTCCTATGTATCGATCATGGGCTTTAAGCAATTCACTTGTCGTCCATCCTAGTGTAGCTGGTTTTGCTTTCTCTTTTTGATCTATTGGTTTCATGATTAGCATCTCGGTTGATTTATCATGAAGCAATGTTGGATAATACGGCATACCGGTTACAAACTCACTCATATCGAAGTTTTCAAGAGATGCTCTTGGATTTAGGAATGTTATAATGTAACCTAGTCTATTCCTAAATGCTGATACTTTGTTTATATAATCCATATGTGCAACAGTTGTAAAATTACATACAGCTTTATCTTTTAGTGCTGGCGTTAGTCTTGTCTCTGTAATAGGTACTGCGAAACTAGTAGCTTCTTTGAACTCTCCTAGAATATATCTATATGCGTTAACCATAGCCATAGTGGTAGCAACAACATTGGTCTGTGCTTCAGCTGCCTTTCGCAATATCTTATCAGACTTTTCCAGAATGTTAGTTCTATATACATCAACTATAGCAGATGTATTCTTATTCTTTAGATCTTCTGTGCTAATCTCAAGAACTTCATCTAGTTTTTTAATACGTCTCAGGTTAAGCAACGCACTCTCAACAGAACTGTGCTGAACAGCATCTTTTATTACATCTAGCTTAGCTAAAGTCTCTAATTCACGTATACTCTTTTGTACCGATGAGATCAATTCCGCTTTGTTTACTGTAGATGTAGTAAGCGTAGTAACATCCTTAAAATCTAGACCACTCATATAGCTCTCCTTTTATTTACTAGATATTAGCTGTTTTAGTTTAGCCGAATGATAACCGATTGAGTTAGCTATCAGCATCTCTGCTTTATCATGCAGCTTATTATACTCGCTCAGAAACCTACCGGTAAAGATAAGATCCAATGGAGTTGTAAGCAAATATGAAATAGAGTTATGTACAACATACATAGCTTCAGTTAACCGTCTATGTTTGTTATAATTAGCTATAGTTGCTTTACACATTTCATAGTCGTTTATATAAAAGTCCAAAGCTTCCTTTGACATGTCTTCACTCTTGAATACCGTTAGCATGTTATTCATAGCACGAACTATACGATCGTATTCTCGGTCATAAGAACCACCACCGGAACTTAGATCACCATAAAACATGGTTAATATAAAAAACGGTATCTTGGCGGTTGTCCATGCAAGAGATGAGTTATGTGCAACCATGCTACCAAGTCCAGTTACTTCAACCCATGTGAATATCTTCTGTAACCCACTATTTAAACCAGCAGCCATTCCGTGTCGTGATACAAACTCATCTGCAAGCTGTTCACAATACTTATCCTGTTTCTTCAATGTCACATAGTCACTAAGTTTGGTATTGTTCTCCAATGTAGTAATCATTGGGCTTAATACTTCAAATAGTCTAAATGGTGCGAACAGCAATGAGCATATAAGTACAAGCATTGAATAGAATAAGCTATATAGTAATGATATAAAAACAGGAACTGATTTAGTCTGATCACCGGTGTAGTTCTTCTCATGAGTCTTTACCTTAGCTCTGAGCGCATCTATTGCCTGCTTCTTAGCTGGGAACTTACTATCTAGAAAATCTAGACCATAATAGATAAGGTCAAACTTACCAGCCTTTTTAATAAAACCATTGATCATAACTTTGTTATAGACATTGGCTCTAAAATAAGCATCAGATGCGTGCTCAAACATTGTAATCATATGTCCAACTTCATGTAGTACTATAGCAGCTATCTCTTCGGCAGTCATATATTCACACTTTACATGTGCGCTTTCCTTTGCCAAGAATGCTGCGTTATAGTCAAAAAACAATAAAAACTTAATATCTTTACCCGCTAGTTTATTGATAGCCATCTTGCCTGTCTTAGTATCCAGGTTAACAGCAAGTTTAGCTATTTCATCAGGACTAATCATTTTGTCTTTTTTACTAGCTATATACTCTTCAACAAATGAGTCTATTTCGAGACCACAGTATCGTTGAATAGTTGTATACATATTAAGACCTTCGTCTTTATCAAAGTCTACGGTACATGCAAACATTATAGAAAAGGTCTTTGATACATATAGTTTACCAACTGGTATTCCTGTATGCTTAAGAATAATAGCAGCTAGACTAGGTGCTGTAATCTTAAAAAAATGATGTTCTACTTCATATGCAATCTTTACAGCAGATGTTGTAGTTTCTTTTACTTTTTGTCTTACATCTATTGCGCTCTGAAATACATCAATCAGTTCTTGTGCTAACTTACTTTTATATTGAAAATCAATAGCTTCTATACCAATATTGAAACTCATGGTTGTCTCCTATATATGAAAAAAAAATAAGACACTCTATAGAATAGCCTGCTGGTATAGTAATGAGCTATACCAGCAGGCTGCAGGTGTTGACAGAGTTTACATCATCGACGGAAAAGTGCCTCTGTCATCTTGATAAGTACTTCAAGCATGTCAATCACCTCCTTTCTTTTCGAATTAGAAAGGAAGAGCCAAAGAGCTATGAAGTATTATCAGTATAGTTATATATAGATGAATAAACACGATAGACACTAGGCGGTTGGGTGCATATGCACCCAACCGCCTATGCCTAACTCATTATACTTTATTCAAAATATTGCCGTCTGCGGTTTTCGATAGTTGTCTTAGGAACGTCCTTTGGGGGCGTCGACTCTGGCTGCATATATGGTTCAGTCTGAGCATCTGGGATATCTACTTCACCATTAGGATCTACGCCTTCCGGAGTATCTGTCGGTTCTGTTGGGAACTCATCAGGTGTTTCCGGACCAACAATATCTCCATCTTCATCTAGAAAGTCAACTGCGCTTGTATCAGCGTCTTCCTCATCATCCGAGACACCCTCTGGTGCTGCAACATACTCATCACCATTGGGGTCGGTCTCTAGACCATCTTTAATATCGTCCGACCCATCTGCTTCTTCATCACCACTTGGGTCTACTGCATCTAGGTCAGATGTATCATCATCTGAAGCCGCGGCTTCATCTTCTGCTGGCTGTTCCGCTTCTGGCTCAGCAGCATCATCCCCATTTTCATCTTGATCTAGATATGAAAAATTTACCATGGGATTAGCATCGGCACCCTCGGAATCATCTTCTGCTGGAACATCTTCTGGAGCTTCAGCAGGCTCGTCGCCAGCTAGTTCTTCGGGTTCTGCTGGTTCTTCGGAAGGTTCACCGGCGGCTTCGTCATCTGCAGGTACTTCGCCGTCCTCGACAACATCATCCCCATCTTCATCAACGAACCTATAGTCTTCCGGTTCAATAGCTTTCGTAGGACCTTCGGTATCATCTTCTAGATCTCCTGGTAATTCTACGCCGGCAGCATCTTCTTCGCCGTTAGCGTCACCTTCTGGTAGGTCAGCATCCTCATCAAAGAAGCCATAACCTTCGGAACTTGGTTTGTCATCAGCATCATCTTTGTCATCGTCATCTTTGGGCTCATCCTCTGCGGCAGCTTCACCATCATCGTCATCTGCAGCAGCCTCAGCTTCTTCTTTCTCATCATCTTCTTCGTCTTCATTCTCTTCATCACCTTCGTCAGCAGTTTCTTCTTTTGTCTCTGCTTCATCATCTTCGTTGAAGTATTTATTGAGATCACTCCAATGATCTGAGGTTTCACCATCGGGTGCTTCTGCTTTGGTAGGACCTTCAGTTTCATCTTCTAGATCACCAGGAAGTTCCACGCCAGCGGCATCTTCTTCACCGTTAGCATCGCCCTCTGGAATAGTATCCTCATCATCATAATTGAATACATCAACAACGGGACCAGGCCCTGCCGCATTCTCAACAGGTTCCTCTGCTTTGGTAGGACCTTCGGTATCATCTTCTAGCTCACCAGGGAGCTCGGCCCCAGATTCATCAGTCTCGCCGTTGGCGTCACCTTCTGGAAGTGCATCTTCATTGAAGAAGCCTTTACCTCTACGAAGGCCCCAGGGGGTTTTAGCTGTGATGCTCTTAACACTTACAGCATGTGCTGAGGTTGGGAATACTTCGGCGTCCTTAAGAACACCATACATAGCAACTGCCTGATTAACAAGCTCGGTTGTTGCGTCGTTGTAACGAACAATAAGCGAACCAACTAGGGTATTATACTTACGGCAATTTTCAATTGTAGTAAATACAGGAGCCTTTTCAATAGCGGCACTATAGGACTCGGCACTAGTGCGAAGTTTCTTTTTGGCAGCTACCACATTGGAATATGCGTTAGAAAGCTTGGTTACATAGTTAGTTAGCTTATGCAACGAACCAGTAGCCTGCTTAATTGCGACAGGTGTCCAACCAAAGATAGCCATGGGCTGTTCCTGTGGCTCGCTAGCTGCAACTTCTGTTTCATCAGCTTCTGGGACTTTGACAAGCTCATTATCATCTTCATCTTCCTTGACTACTTCACCGGTATCAGGATCAGTAACAGGAGTCATGACTTCGTCTTCGCTAGGAGCAGCTTCAGCAACTTCTTCAGGAGTCGCTTCTACGACTTCACCATCGTCAGTTACATTCCAGCCTAGGATAGCAAACTGCTTACCAAAGGTCTTTCTGCACTGAGCAACGCTGTTACAACGATGTAGGTTGTCGATAATGAACTGTAGAGAACTAACGCGATCTACAAACACAGGCCGAGTGTAACCACAGATAACACTGCGGTTAAACTGTTTCGCATTGATGACTTTGATGTCATTAGCAACACGGTTATATAGCAGCTCAAGGACCTGCTTTTGTGTGTTTGAAAGAGCACTAGTCTTATTGATTAGTGTAGCAGTTTGTGCCGCAACGGTATTACCATAATGATTAGCATACGTGATGGTCTCACTAATCTTACTGTTAATACGTTTGCAGCAGGTCTTGCCAATCGCTACAGCATTAACGCTGTTAACTTTTGGGATACTGATATTCAGTGACTTGGCAAGTTGATCGTCTTGATTAAATAGAGCCATCGCTGCTTCGGTGGCACCGTATTTAGTAAAGTTATTGCGCGCCTGTTTGAGAACTCCAACTGCACTACGAATAGCAACATCTTTCTTAAGAGTGCTACTAAGACGTTTACCAGCAACGCTGGCACCAAAGCTATCGTTCTGTAGATTACTAATTGCAGACCAAAAGGCTGCGCCACTGGTGGGCTTATTAATGCCCTTCTTACTCAAACCGGATAGAACTTGAAAACTCATAATAAAACTCCTTACAACACGGGTTTGGTTTTGGTTTCTAACTACCTGGTGTTAATTGTATTTAACACAGTCCATGTTTCAATAAACTGGGCTGCTAGGTAGTCAATCTTTTTTTGGAAAACTGTGGCACAATTAAATAGATATCCGGACACAATTGCCACTTCATTTAGTTCTGTTTGCACTTTAATAGCTGCATCGGCATTACCAATCATATTCAATCGATCAATAGCATATGTTGCAGATTTTACTGAATTGTTAATCTTTTCTCTAATGTAATTTAACTTCTCTGCTTTAGATGATAATATTAGTACCTTGTTGGATGCCTCTGTAAGAGCTTGTATAGACCAACCCCAATCCGCATCTGACGATAAGAATTGTTTTGTTAGTTTTGGAAACTCTATTATAGAATCGGTATTGACTACCCTATAATCCTGAATATCATATCCAAATGTTTTTAGTGCTGAACAGTTAGCTGCGATAGCATCTTTACTATGTGCTTTATAAACAGCTTGTGTTTCTACAAACAGTTTCTCTAGCATAACATATGTACTAGAGAACGCTGAATATGCTACTAATGCTACAGTTGGTGAATTCTCAGCTGTTAATGCAGTTCCACTACGACTATAGTCACTCATACGTTTAGCCAAGTTACCACGTATTCTAGCGTTAGCATCAAACAGATACTTAAAAAACGCAACCGTGGCATCTCTTAACTTCAGAAAGAAGTTTCTAAGAATCATGAATCCATTCTTAATAGCATTTGTTAGAGTATTAAGTCCTAGCGATTCTACGCCTAGTAGTGTTGCTACAACATCTGGTTCTGTCTCTTGGTATGGATATACTCTAATCAACATATCCATTGTTTTAAGATATCTGAATATATCGTAGAGAGATTCTCTAACATCTGTAATAGTCGATATATCTTTACTTATAACAGTATTACTAGTTACAGGTTTCTCATTCCGTAACAGCATTATGATATTATTAGGTAAGTGCTGGTGATTTTTCATTAATGCATCCTTTCAGTACTTCGTTCTTTATAATATCATACGTAGTAGTAAGTTTAAAGAACATGAACGAGTCTGTTGTAATTGAACATCTTGTCTTATCTTGTGAAATATCTATACACATCGAAGGATAAATACAGATAGCACAAGCTAGTGGGAGATGACTGTACTTATAGAATAGATTAATAAGACTTGTGGTCTTATCTGATGCGTCTATGTCGTTTAGTTTTATGTCTATGATAGACTGTATATTCCTATCATCAAGTATACGCTGTATACTTAAATCATAGCAAAGTATATAAATAAGCGATCTAATATAATCTAGACAAGATGCATATCCAGTATGGATATCTTCTGCTGCTGTGTTATTACGACTACCTAAGCTGTGTAGATCATCAAGTCGATCGTATATTACTTGTATAAACTTTTTAAGAAGCTCTTTATCAACATTTGGTACAATATCCGTACCTCGTGATGTTAATGGAGTAGTCATATAGTTACTACCATATTCTCGTTGTGTAGCATACAATATAGCATCTTGTAATCTGTTATTCTCAAGAATTGAGGCTTTTAGACGTACAATTGGGTCCAAGGCATTATTCAACACATTGGCAGCTATAATCGTATCGTCTAATGAGTCTATTACAACAGGAGGAAGTATTAGCGCTGTATTAATAAGATCATTATCGATAAAGGACTCAATATCTTTTACTATATTTCTAGTACGAGATAGTAGATTATCAGATATATACTGCTTCAGAGTTATAGTATCTGTATTGCTAATTGTTAGCCCGTCTCTACCAAAGGTTGGACATGCTTTATTGAACTCTGAACAATATATTCTGTACAATGTTGCATCTACAACTGGAGTCGTTTGCTCTAGTATATTTAAAATATGTATAGCAACGGGTAGTTGCTGTTGTATTTTATATGTTTGTTTATACATTGCGTACTCCTTATGAATTTTCGTACTTACTGATCTTTTCATCAAGTTCAGCAAGCATCTTGTTGTACGCATCAATAACCTTCACATGATGCTGATATTCTGGTGAGTCGGGATCTTGTCCGTCTAGTTCCAGTTTCAATAGAGCTATATGACTATCCAAATACTCACGTTCTTTAACAGTTCTTTGGAATAGCCAGTGACGAAGTACAACCCATGTTTCACCAATAATAAAGAATGGGTTAAATGTAGCATTTTTAATAAAGAAGTTACTAGCATGCTCATCAGGATCTACCATGCCAAGATTTGATTCACCTGCATTATTAATAAGCTTTACATTGGAACTGCTATTAACAACCTTCTTAATATCTGTAAGATAGTTAATATAGCCAGTCTTAAGTTCACGAGCTAGTTCATGAACAAGAGTGCTATTCTTACTTACAAACATTGGTTTATATTGTGGAAGGTTAGCTAGTTCACTCTCACTGTTATGTGCCAGTACATCGTGTGATACCATATCCATAAGGTATGAGCAATATTTGGCAAATATAGAAGCCTGTTCCATCATACCAAATACAGCAAACTGCCCTAGGGTTATATTATCAATACGAACATCTTTGCCATCAAAGATCTTATTAAAGTCAGCAAGAACTTTATCAATGATTTCAGTAAAGTTATTGCAACATATTTCACATGTTGAAAAATATACATGAAGATCGTTGCCAGCGACGGCTCTAGCCATCTTTACATATTCTACACAGCCAACATTAACCCCCCTCTTTGATGCTAGATCAAAGATCTTATCAGCTAGGTTTTTTCTATACGACTTAGGCATGCTATCAATACACTTAGAGAAGATTTCTAGTTTCTTCTTTGTCATATTGATATCTTCTAGTAGGTGTTGTTTATTAACACTTACCATCTTAGACTTTGGTTTATCCAATGCTTTACTAACCATTGTCTTAATGCGCTCTATGTACATCGGCATATTGTATCTCCTTAGAACTTTGGTGTCATGCCTTGATTCAACGATTGCATGATCTGTTTAAGATCGAAACTATCTCTACCCTTTGATCCAACCTTGTTGATCATATCAAACGTATACTTGCCAACAACATTTACACCGTTGATGTACATTTCCATAGTACCATACATCGGATCAACTACTAGAATGAGCATGGTAAATGTTTTAGTAAAGAAACTCTGTCTAACCGGGTTAGAAGAGAAATCGATACGCTGCGCAGCACACGCTGCATCAAACGACTGCTTTGAGATAATGAACATAGATGAGGCTGAGTTGTGGTTTTCGGGTCTGATACCAACAGCATGCATAGCCCACCGGAACAATGAGTTCTTCTGACGTATCATCATGTCAACAAGAACGCCAGATTTATCTTTCTTAATGGCATTCTTCTGTCTATCGATAAGGTCTTTTGCAAATATGAAGTCTCGCATGAACTTAATCTCGCCAGCTCTAACCTGCCTCCAGCGACGTAGGAACCCTGGCACAAAGTTGAACGAGAAGAAATCATGCGCAGCAGTGCCATCTAGAATATATGGAACAAGTTGAACATATATGTAGACCTTGAAGGATTGTGAAGACCGTTGTGTCTTAGTTACTGTTTCGTTTTTCATAGTAGAGGAAGATGATACCTCAGGATTATTTTGATCCGCTTCAGTAGTTTTCCAGCCACTATGTTTTGGGGAACTTGTACTAGTATCTGAATCCTTCCCGATAGAATATTCGTCTGTTCTTGTTTTACCAGCTATTTTTCCACCATCAGTACTAGCCTTACTATCCGTTCTGTCAACACTTGTTACTTCTGTCTGACCATACATATCTAGTTCTATTAATCTACCACAAATAAGTCGCTGAGACTCATCTTCGATCTTTGCAGAACCAGACTCTAATGATATCATAGGCTTATCAAGGTTTTCTTTACCGAAATGATTCATGATAAAGTTAGCAGCATCTCCATACCCCTCAGACGATACTTTGCCGATAACTTCTCTAACAGTTCGTCCACAAATAACCATAACATCAAGATGTAGTGCTGTTAGAATATAACTAACATACATCTGATTCAAGGTACCCATAAGAGGAACGGCTATATCATCACGGGCGATTGAATCTTCAATATAAACTCGGCCTATAATATTTGCATCTTTTGTAAAAGCTGTAAGGGATGCCGTAGCCCGGGTCTTATAGTTAAATAGTTTACTAACTATATCTGATATTGTACTTGCCGATTCTTCTACGACATTCATAATGATCTCCTTTAATTATATTAATAATATAGTCTCTTTTAACTGAAAATTACTATAGTATGATTTACTAACAACTATTAAAATACATAAGGATACAATTAATTATGGCATTACAATCAAGTTTAATCAATATGGATCGATATAACGCTATCGAACTACAGACTATACGACCATATCTAGCATCAGAATACCAAACTACAACTGACGTAACAACTATACCACATATGGCTAGAGCCCAAGCATGGGCTAAAGCCATATCTGCTAATAGTGATAATAGTGACATTAAGGATCTATTTAGTGAGATATGGAACTATAGACTAAATCGTAGTGGTGTTGATATCAATAGTCAAGATGTTAAAGATATGATTGACTTCGCATATACTTCATCTGGTGGTGGTAAGTATTTTAACCAACTACAACCGTTCCTATATAGTCTTGATAGATACAACAGTGTTCGTATTCCAGATAACCTGGAATTTAATGGGCCTATGTTTATAACCAGACCTAGACTGTGTCTACAAGTATCTAATCTTCGTAACCATCGTGGTATGGTAGCACTAGATACTACCGATCCTAACTCCATAGCCTTTATGATACGTGCATTACTAGATACTAATCTAGCTACAGCTAATGAACATGCGTCAGCTACATTCAAAGGGCCTTATACCAGTTCAAATATCTTCGACTATAGAAATCCATTTATTACACCACTCTGTAATGCCGCTTCTAGTGTAACAGGGTTGCCAGATTTATTGCTAGAGACTGCTACAACTTCTGGTGGATTCATGCAGGAAGCACAACAGTTTGCTATAGGTGGCGATAATCTACATCGTGCGTCATATGAGATTAACATTAATTTTAAGGACGTACAATATGGTCCTATCTTTGCTATATTCTATTACTGGATAGAATATATACGTTGTGTTGTTAGAGGATATATGCTACCTTATGCTGATGATGTAGACCAACAGCGCATTAATTACACTTCATCTATTTATTTATTTAATCTAGATCCCAGTAGACAGTATGTTACACGATGGTGCAAATGTACAGGATGTTTCCCAAGATCACTTCCTATTGGCGCAGTTATGAATCGTGACTATAATGGCGCTAGAGTAAAAGCCGCAGCAGAACTAAGTATTCCCTTTGTGTGTAACGTTGTTGAATATATGGACCCGGCAATATTAATGGATTTCAATAAACTTGTAGCGAGATACTGTCCTGATATCAATCGTAGTATCGGTGGTAGACATCTTAGACCTGATATACATGGCGTTAGTGGTAGTAGAGAGACTACAACTGATAGACACTATAATACTCCAAACTCTGACAAATATGCTAAACAACATAGACGGCCACCTATGCCCCACTTTCCATCACTTAACTTGTCATGTCTTCCATATGTTACATCTGATCCTAATGGTGTTAGGCTTGAGTGGCGGTTAGTTAATAAAGAGCTTACAATTGGAACAAAAGGAACTATCGACGATAATAAAGATATCGATTACGGTTGTCTAGAGTTCCTTAAACAGAATCAGGCTTTTACTGGTGGATCTAAGGCTTCAATGGAGTTAGTGAATCAATACTTTTATCCTGGCTTCTCAGACTATAGTAAAGACTTTGATCTAGACGAACTTATAGACGCGGTTAGTGGTAGTGGTTTGGAATTTAATGATACGGGTGTTTCAGTATAAACCAGGGAACGGTGTAAAAAACTATGGCTATAACAGACGAAAATATCAAGAACACATTACAACTCTATGCTAATCCATTGAGTATACAGCGCACTGCGCTTGGTCAATTACAAGAGAGTGTTCTGAATGGGAAAGAAGTTTCCGACGGTAACAATGTATTTACATTTTTACTTGAATTCATGGCAACTATGACAGCTGGTGCCGCTGGTGAAGCAGTAAATACTTTTAGTGGGCTTTATCCATCTAAAGCTATGACGGCATCTGACCTGTATAAACACATGTCAGACTTTGACTACATCAACCTATTTTCCACACCAGCTACAACTAAGATTACACTTATGTTTGATAGGAACTATCTTATCAACCACTCAGTGCAAGATACATCAAACAAAACATATCACAAGATAGTAATACCTAGCCAGGCTACATTTACAATTGGTACAATGATATTTGGTATCTACTATCCGATACAAATCTTAATCAAAAAGAATATACTACCAGACGGCCAGGTAGATTATAGTTCTACAACTTTTACTGTTATATGGGATACAAGTATATATACTCCTCTATATAGTCTAAAGACTAATATATTAGAGCATAGATTCACAACCTATAACGGAACTACTCTATTCTGTATTGATATACCAGTACATCAGTTTAAGATAACCACATTTAACGAATCCATCTCACCATCAGCAGGATTCATTAAACGATATCCATATGCTGATAAATTCTACGCTATACGAGTATTTGACAATATCAATGGTACATGGACTGAAATGCATCAAACATTGTCTGATACGATATATGATACAACAATACCAACTGCTAAGATCAAAGTGTTATCTGATATAAACATGGTTGAAGTTGCTATACCGCAAGTATATATCAATAAAGGATTGATAGGCAATAAGATCATGACTAAGTTATATACTAGTCTTGGTGAAGTAAACGTTGATATTAGCACATATAACATAGATCAATTCTCAGCATCGTTTATGATGCCAGATGAGTTAACAGACTCTACGTATAGTGATATGCTAAAGTATATCAATATGGTTCGTATTGTTCCAACGGTCTCTGCTATAACTGGTGGAAAGAATGGTATGTCTTTTACTGAACTACGAAATCGTGTTATACATGATTCTACCTACGATGTTATCATTACTCCACGAGATCTCGCTGCCTACTTCAGTGACCACGACTATGCTGTATCAAAATATATAGACAACATTACAAACAGAATCTACTTTGTGCATAAACCACTTGTAGATGGAAAAAAGAATATAATAGGCGCTGGTGACTATAACACTATATTTAATGAAGCTATGGTTCACCCGCTATATAACATCGATACAGATGAAACTTATATATCTAACTATAGTAACATTAAACCTATAGATGACAACTCTGTGATGATACTACCTACATCGCTATACCTATTCGATACCACTAAGAACTCTATGGTTATGCTTAACGATGATGATATCGATAGACTAAATAAACTGGATAAAGTATCTAAAGTTAATGAGATGAATACCTCTATCTATAGTTACTGCCCATTTCATATTAAACTTATAACTAACCCAACACCACATGCTACTAGTTATGATCTCATGAAACCTACTATGAGTAACATGACTTTCATAGGTGAGAATCCAAATATAGCTACACAAGCATCTGTGTATACATACAGTATAAGTCATTTAGACTATGGTAAAGGTGGATATAAGATCTATATCAATCTGTATAGAACTGACGATATAAATAGTATCCCTATTACAACTATCTATAATGGTTCTTCTATTACAAATATGATAGTAGTTCTTAAAGCTGTTAATCAAAGTGGATCTGGTTGTTATGTACTAGGAAAATATGTCGGTGATGGTGAAAATAATGGACTTCCTATTATAGAGTTTGATATGAAGACTTCGTATAAACTCACAGATAGCGATAGTCTACATATTACTAACTTTAAACCTATTCTAGGTAACTCGGATGTATATATTAAACTTGATGCTACTTATCACGTTATGACTTTTATAAAGAGTAGTCTACTTAGCAACTCTCTAAGTGCTATGAAAGGTGTAGATACTCGTATGTTCCCAGTTGAGGTACAAGACGACTACACTTGGTTGTCTACTCAAGCTATTGATATATCTCTAGGAAAACGGATTGGTATGTTGTACAATAGTGTAAGTACAACACTAGGTGATGCTCCTATTGAACTGCAACCAACAACTACATTCGCAACATATCCTAAAACTATCTATGCTAGATATACAGAATATGATGTTGAAGAAGGTGAAGAGCACAAGATAGGTATGTTGAAATACCCTCTTGAAGTTGCGCATGCTGCCGGCGATCTAATACTATCTACACTGGATGATAAGGTACAGCCACCAACATGTGTGTTATCAAAGACTCACGACGCATTTACTATTAAGATTACACTATCAGGTGATAATATTAATCTGATAGATGGTATCTATAAACTAGACGATAGTTCTTCTGTTGGTGTAGATAGAGTGTGGAAGCAGGTTACACTAGGATCAACTCACTGTGAAATTAGGTATAGTTATAAACCAGCGTCACAGTCACAGTGGTCTATTGTAAGATATGCTGGTTCTACTGGCACTGAGATATATAGAACTAGAACTACTACCGCTATTAGTACACCACCAATGACTGGTTGGTATAAACTATCTGGTACTTCGCTATTGGCTACCTCTACTAAGGTACAAATATACGATGCTAACACCGAAGCTGTATACAACCTTAGTCTAGATACACCACATACTGCGACATCGTGGCGTGATAACCTGTGGAAGAAAACAGAAGGAGAACTCTATTTATATGGGTGTGATGTTCCTAGTATAAATGGAACGTATTCTCTAACTGTATCTACTGCTACAGGAACTAGTAGAGTATGGACAAGAACGTACACTCTATACAACACCACAACAACATATCGTATCTTATATAAATCTGGTACTCCGAATAGATGGGTTCTTCAACAAGAGGTTAACTCAGTTATAACGGAGTTGTTTAACTTTGTTATAGTACAGGCTGGAATAGATCCTTGGCTAGGACCATGGGTACATATATCTGATGCTAGTATTAAGGAGCCAACATTTCAACTAATAAACTTTGATAACACTACGTATAGTGTTAAGGTTGAAGATGTGCTTAGTTCAATAGCTTCAAATCTATCTTCGTATGTTTTTGATAACATAACAGCTGTAAGAAAACAAATACGATATGATGAAACATCAGAACTATATAGCATATATGATCCAGTAAACTCGTGGTATATGTTCCTAACTGAGCACGATGCTTCTCCATCAAGTACTACTGGTATAGCGTATACCAGCGGTGGTGACGAAGTAGGTACTGGACTTGGCGCCCTCTATATTAGAGATGTAGTACAACAAGCCTTTGATCCCACTAAGTATCTATCGCTGGCTCAGTTGTATGTATTCTTTGATATGTATGATAGTCCAGAATATTCGGTTACTATACTTGATACACTGGCTACAACATTCTCTATACCTAAGTATGTAGTACAAAATATCATAGACTGGAGAACTCCGTGGTCTAATGTTCTACGTGCATCTAGCGCTTCTGCTATTACTAGCTATTTGACAGCTAGAACAAGTGCTGGTGTATCGTTGTCTGATATGCTAGGTTATCAAACTAAGCTTATAGCTGGTGTTAAGACTTATACAAATCAAGATGCACTAACTGCTGCTAACGCTGAACTAAGTACTGGTCAGATTGTATGGGTTGAAGATATAAGTTCTGGTGATACACCAATAACTGGAGATCCTATCATAGCATCAGACTATACAGTTGGTGCGTTATGTTCACTAGTTAAATCAGGGTCTGTAATTACACCAACGATTATATGCCATGCTCCTAGTCTAGACTATGCTAAAGCACTTATGTTAAGCTTCGGTACTATGAGTGGTATGATGTATTCTATCTATGAGGGTCCGGATGAAACCAAGACTCGTCGTTATATATCGTTCCTAACAAAAAATGAAAATGGTATAGATCTGAATATAGCTACAAGTTCATGGCAGCTTGTTGATAAGTGGCCGTGGGATGCAACAGACTGGATAGATGTAACTAATGATACTTACTGTGTGGATAGTTCGGTTAAACTAGAACTAGATACAGTAGCAACTGGTGCTATAGTTAAAACACTTAGTGGTGATCCAATCATACAGAATGGATCTGTAACAGAAGACTCAACTAAGAGATCGTTGATATACAATACATCTATGTTACATGTAGACTATAAACCAACTCTATCTAGTGAAATACAATATATAGGCTATAAAGATAAGATATCTGATCTTATGCGACAACACTTCAATACACTAGATACTGCACGTGCTAGTTTACTAGAGCAGACTAATATCTACTTTAAGCCTATTAGAACTATAGGTGTTGGAGAGTTTAAACATACATCTGAATCCAATGTGGTTATGCGACTTGATATGACTATGGATCTACGTCTACATGTAGAACCTAGAGTTATGGTTAACTCACATCAACGCGATATGATAGAATCTAATATCTATTCTATCGTTGCTAAACATCTAACACAAGGATCTCTATCTCAGACTAACATATCGAGAGATATACTTAATGAGTTAGGAGATTCTGTTATCTATGTTGATATCTTGGGTATTAACGGGATGAATGATCTACAGACTCTTATACCTGTAGATAACACATTCTCTCCTTATATCAAACAAGATCTATACATTAAAGAAGACGGCACCGTAGGTGTCAAGTCTGGAATAAATATTAAGTGGGTTGTTGTATCTTAAAGAAAAAAGAATCATACACAGGGGAGGCATAAGGCCTCCCCTGTGTATCGATCGCATGTTACTCTCTTGTCTGATTCAGAGCGAACGCTAACACATCTTCGAATCGACCATAACCACCATAGCGATATGGTTCCTGTAAACATTGAAATGTGAACGTGCCTTGCGATCCATTGATCTTAACGAAGTCCCCCTCTTGCTTATCTCTGATAAGAGATAAGGGGATGTCAATTGGGAATCGATGTACTTTTCCTTCCTCATCTGTGTACCCATGCTTACTGAGATCGCTATTACTGGAGGCGCTGCTGCGATCTACAGCCAAGAATTTAACCAGAAAATCGTCGTCTGATATCGATATACCGAAAAAGGCCTCAATCTTTTTCAGGTACTCACGATTGTCAGCAAGATCTTCCATCTTGAATTTCCGAACTTGTACAAACCAAGTTGGTCTGATGAAGATCGCGATGTTGTCGCGGGCAATCGGAGTCTTTTCTCTCATTGCTTGTTGTTGTTCTTTTGACGGGGTTTCGAAGAATGTCTCGGTATCGTAATTCGGGGAAGGAATACTCATGCTAATATCTCCTTTTTTAATTCATATCTTCACGATCCATCAATACCTTTAACGTTTCTTCAAAGGTACCGTACTCACGATACCGATAAGGCTCTTGTAACGCTTGTACTGTAAACGAAATTCGTGGACCACTAATTCTGATAATATCTCCTTCCTTAAGGTTTTTGATTAATCTTAAAGGAATGTGTTTTGGAAACATGCCAAACATACTTACATCTTTCCAAGCATACCCTTCAGAAAGATTACTGGTACCAGACAGATCCGATCGATCGGTGAACCACATTTCAATTAGCCAATCAGACTTGTCAAGCTTAATATGGTAAAACTGTTCAATTGGACTTATCTGAGAATAAAGCACAAGCTCACGATACCTTCGTTCGTTCAAACTTTTTGCATACTTCGGATCATATGATTCAACACGTGTAGGTCTGTTAGGAACAATGAACATAGCAATATTGTTCCTACTGATAACAGGTGGGTTCGTTATATAGGGAAATTTTTCGACAATCTCCTTTTGCTGGGACTTTGTTAGATTTTTAAAGTTTTCTATGTTATAACAGCTTATTGCACTTGACATGATTCAATACCTTTCTATTAACGAAACCATTTACAACCTAGTAAACATACACAGCTACAAGAGTAATATATACATGTATCTATATTGAATCTTTAACAAAAAAGAAAGGCACACAGGAAGGGGAATTAACCCCTTCCTGTGCTGACCGTGTTACTTCGCGCAATTCAGAAGATATTTCAAAGTCTCATGAAACCGCCCGAACCGGGCGTAACGATACGGCCTCTGCAATGTCTGCAGAGTGAAAGATCCCTGATCTCCATTGATCCGCAGGATGTCCCCCTCCATTTTATCCCGGATGAGAGACATGGGGATGTAGGTCGGAAACCGATGAAGGTTTCCTTCCTCATCCACGTAGCCATGGTCGCCCAAGTTTGAGTTGCCCGATCGGTCTGACCGGTCCGTGGCCCAAAACTGAACCAAGAAATCATCGTCGGCAATCTGGCGACCGTAGAAAGACTCAATGTCTTTCAGCTTCTCACGCTGGAAATCCAGAACTGATTCCTTCAATTCCCGAACGGGTTGGTACCCGTTCGGGATGATGAAGATCGCGATGTTATCGCGACTCACCGGTTTGGGATCATCCCAAGCAATCGGAAACCGAGTACCGATCTCAGCCTGTTCTTCTTCGCTAAGATTTGAAAAATTCTTGACGCTATACTTGGTTGCGGCGGCGGTGGACGTAGACATAGTGATACCCTTTCAACTGAAGCATAACATATAGGTAGTTACTTTGTAACCTTTAACCTTATGTTCAATATAGTTATATATAAGTCAAATACTTTAAACTACAGTTAGTAGATAGCATGTGCTATCTACTAACTGAGTATATGGTGTTATACGTTCTTTGTAAAATCTATCTCATCTGGTTTAATATCGGATAGTTTTTTAGTTACTGCTCGGTTGATGTTATTACCTAGTGTTATACATGCATAAGCTTTAGCTTCTGCTACTGTGTATCCTGTGTCAGTTTTTGTTATAAGACCTTTATTTAATAGATAATCTATCATAGAGTTATCTGTTAATGTCACTACTTCGGCATTAGCTAGTCTATCTAATACTGACAATAGAGCTCCAGATGAACCACTATAGTCTCCATCTACCCATAGGAACTCTTTAACCAAGAACTCTTTCTCTTCTACATGTCCTATATTTTTTGGCATATGCTCTATCCTTTAACTATTTGTAATTTTGGTACAAGGTAAAATTGTAATGTAGCTATGGTGTCGCCGCGTTCGGCGTTAAATATAGATCCACCAAAGTTAACAAGAACTAAATGTAACTCCGACTGGGTTACACTTCCAGAAGAGCCATATGCCCAAATAGCATGTTTAACTAAAAGATCCATATTAGGCTCTACTTTCCACTCTATATGATAGGGTGAAGCGACAATAGAATTACCTTGCTTATCTACTGGCTGAGGGGTACTTATAACTATACCGCCTTTTATAGATAGATGTTTATTCTTCTGTAGAGATATAGGTTTAGAACATTTAATAATAAAAGAATCGTCATATATATCACCAGACTCCGGTTCTATGATAAGCGGATGTTCGCAGATGGGAGTTAATTGTATATTTAAAACAGATACAGTAATATCAGATACTGGTACTTTTTTTGTTATAGTAGTATGTGTTGGCATATATGTAACCTTTTGTTAATGTGTATGTTCTGTCATATAGTGTTCATTTCATATAAAAAAATAATAACCAGTAATACTATAGTGTCTAAAACCCCCTATATCTAGAAGGAGACAAGTATGGTTCAAGCTATTATCATTGTAGGAGCAGTATGTATGGGCCTATGGTATATGTTGTGTAAGAAGCGAGAACAAGATGCTATACAACAAGAACTGCCTATAACAGAAGCTACAGTAGTATATCCACAAGAAGAGAAGGATGAATCAGCGGTTCGTATAGAGACAGTAGAACCATCACAAGAAGATACTAACTTTACAACTACACTTAAGGTTAAACGTCCTAGAGCTAAACGCACTGGTTATGTATGTGCTAACTGTAAAAACTTTGATCCTATTAAACCCATTAAAAAACCAACAAAAAAAGAACAGTAGAAACAACACACATGATAGGGTGACGAGCCCTATCATGTGTGCATACTGTTAGTTATGTAGTTAGCCAGACTTTTATCTCTCTGGCTCGCCGTATAACCAACCCCTTGGATGTTAGTTTGTTGCCTGACTTCTTGTCAGTATACTTAACCCACATCCGAAGAGCTGACGGAGCGGCTTCAAGTTGACCACTCTTTATAACTTTAAGAAGTGTACTCTCCTTAAAGTTACCTTCGCCTATATTAAAATACAAGCTTACAAGAGCAGCCATCTGACCATCCGTCAACTTGACATCAGTACCAACTAGTCTGCGTATACGTCTGCCGGCCTTAAGCACCTTGACATTAAGGATGTTGTTGGCTTCATCCTTAGTCATGCTACCTTTGGCTATAAGGTTCTTGTCAGTGAACCCATATCCGATAGTAGCCTTTCCGGCTTGGCACCTGTATACAACCGGCCGGAAACCTTCACTCTCTTTGATCAACTGGGTTGCTTTTAACGCCCAGCTATATCCAAGAGAGGGAAGGAGATATAACACAAGAATCATTGCTAGTCTCATATAACTAACTCCTTTCTGGTGTTGTAATATATAGCTACACTATTTAGAACTACAGCTCTTCTATATCAGCATCTCTATATCCACTTCCATTAAATATAGCCCGTAGTCGTTGAGTACTATGACTACTAAGTGTACACTCCTGTGTAATAAGACTACGCATCAACTCAGGAGTTATATGTGCAGCTCGTGCTAGTGTATAGATATCTATACCAGAACGATGTAATCGTCTAAGTACCTCAACCATGGACATAGAGGAAGTACATAGTTGCTTATATGTTAGTCGTAGTTGTTTATATGGTGAAGGTGATAGTATGAAGTATAACGTTGAGTGTAGTCTATCAGCTTCTTCATTAAGATCATACTGTGCAGCATAAGCCCTATAGTTACGAAACACACTAGCCCATGCCTGTATAAGATAAGGATGCTTACAACCAGATGCTAGCAACTGGATATCTTTCTCAGGTAACTCAAGACATAGTTGTAGTATCTTAGAAGATAGTCGTTTAAGTAAGACAGGTATCATCTCTTCAGGAGTATCCTTAATATCATAAAAAGAACTCTCTTCAAGCATAACAAGATGTAGTGCTCGTATAAGTGTTTCCTTATCAGAAGGTATGAGTTTCTTATTGTGTACATATCCAGCATGAGGTACTTTCAACACACCTCTATGACTAAAGTCTAAATCTAGGATAGTTATAACAGTATCATTTTCGGCTATTAAATATTTACTTAAATCATCTAACGTGTACATTGAGTAATCATCTCCTACTAACTCTAATACATTTTCGCACTATGGGTTATATGGGATAGGCTTGGGCCTATCCCTTTACTCTCTCGTTATATATCTTTTAAGAGAGTGGGCTGTAGGCCCACTCTTATCTTCTCCTTATGTGTCTTGTGTGTGTGGGCTGTGTGCCCACACTGTTCTCATTGTATGTCTTTTAAGAGAGTGGTCTGTAGGCCCACTCTTATCCTTCCTCTATAAGTCTTAGTATAATACAAAATACAAAAAGGTATAGAGGTGTATGGAGTGTTACTCCATACACCTCTATGAACCATATATACTAAAGACATATATACTCAACCCTTGGGGACCGGGTCTTGCGCCCAGCGGAAAATGCTAAGTTCCGCATAATATAGTTACGCCAGTTAAAAATAACATAAACAAGTATTAGTTTATTAGAATTAAATGTATATGCCTCCATTTTATGTACCTATATCTCATAGAGTCCTACGGATAAAACCACCAACTATAAGGAAGTTATCATGAACAAGAAAGTAGCTAAGAGTGTTGTCTTTAGTTATTCTGTATTGTATGACATCGTACGATCGGCCATAGAACAGAATAAACCAGACCTCACTAAGAAGAATGAGATTTCTATCTTTAACAGCATAGTGAACAACATCAAGAAACATAAGGAATCTCACAATGCCTAAGTATGATACCTTTAGAGAACTATTAACAAAAGCAATAATGGATGATGTCCTTCCGGATATTCATTTCAATGACAACACCATTCAGCTACTTGGTACATCGGTAGAACATCTAACGATGAGTAATCAAAACGCTGTAGAGTTTACTAAGACCCCAAAGAACATAGACACAGCAGTACGTGAGTATGAGTATCTTACTGAGAATATGTCTGACCACTATAATGATCTAAAGCCTATCAAAGATATAGCAGATGCTTTTGCTAAGACACTCAATGCTGGTATTAAGTCTCTATCGAATACAAAGAAACTTGTTACAAAGCTTACAGAAGCTACTAATGACCTAGCTCATAAACAAATGGTAGAAGACCCAGCCATAGCTGTGAGTCTTAGTCATATTGAAGAACCTACTGTTAGCTTTAATAAGGTTAACTGGAATAACCTTGATATGATAGATGAAGAGTTTGTGTATAACAACCTTAACACACAAGTAGATGTTGCACCATCTGATACTCCATCTAAGCTTAAAGTATCTATTCTACTAAACAGACTACCTTTTGCTACTAATCACAATACAATTGATTTTAAACCTATTGAGATTAATAAAGAGGCAGCCAAGACTACGTTGAATAATGTATGTAAACGCATAGGTACTCGTCTACCTATCGCAGATGTCAAATATGTTCTATCTATGTTGTTTGATCTAGATAGATATAAGTGTAATACTGCGGTTAATACACTAAGAGAAGTTCTAGAAGATCCAACCAAGATTAACTCAGTCTTGCAGATGGCTAGAGACTTTACAGTTGTACTAGAAGCAGTAAATGATAACACTCTGGCATTCTCAGCTTCTACTAAAAAAGAGCTACTAGATCGTTGCGATATTCTTAAGCAGTATGCTGATATGTCGGTCTATATGGCTACGTATTATCGTACAGTCGTATGGCGCGATGCTGTGTTGGTACCTGGTAATAAACTTAACCCAGATACATGGCAAGACTTCCGTAAGAAAGGTGGTTCTTCTATAGCAGTTGCACATCACGTAAAACACTTTTATTCAGATAGTGATATTCCTGCCTGTGGTATTGCCATGAAGGATATTCTAGATAGTCGCGATAGAGTTATATCGGAGTCTAAAGAATCTATGGCTTCATCGCTAGTAGACGTTGCTATCAAGAAGAAGAACATACAGCGTGGTTCGTTTATCTATGTTGCTACAGACTGGCTTAACAACAATAAGAAGTTCTGGACTAAGCAGTTCATAGGTGCTAATAACGTTAGTGGGTTCGTAGCTGGTGTTTATGATAGTACTGTTGAAGCATCTGTAGAGTCAGCATTCTATAAGGTTATCTTTAATAGCTGTTGTAGTAATTCATTGGTAACAACTCTACATTCGAAGCTAACTGACATTTATACCAAACATGTTGCTATGGGTGGTACACTTACTGAAGCTCAGTGTGAAGCACTAGAACTAACAGTATACTCGGATATGATTACAGACTTTCTAATTACACAAGACCTGATTAGCCTCTAAGGGGGTAACAACACCATAGATACTGGGAGAACACCCCCAGTATCTATGGTGCCTTATTTGTTATAGAGTAAATAGAAGTTTATCATTCAAGAACCACAGACTACCATCGTCCATGATATTACCACCATATGCGACTTTTATCTGATCACGAAAGACTGTATCGTTAACATATACACGATATAGATACTCACCAGCAATGAATGCCCAAGCAATAGCATCAGATTCAGGATAGCTGTTATTACTTATAGGCGCCCATAGCGGATGATTAATAGTATTAATGGTATGATCCATAAATACTGTAGTAGTACCAAGTGACCTACCTATACGATAATGATCTTTAAGATAGAACTCCTTGATATATGCATCATTGTTAACAACATCCATAACAGGTTTCAGATAGTCATGGATAGTAGCACCTTTCTTAGGACATAGCGGAAGCTCATCCCATGGTACTGTGAATCCAGCAGCACCTTCATGACCACCACCACCAAAGGATTCAGCTATCTTACCAACATTGATGCTTGGATCTTTAGCATATATAGTAACACGAGGAGTATTCATATTACCATACTTGCCAAATGTAAGCATAACCTGATAGTCTTTGTATCCACAATCATCAAATATTGTTGAGTTAGTATTGCGCATGTTAATGGCAACAGCCTTATATCCAGCAATGGTTGTCTCAAAGATATATGGACGAATCATAAGTCGTATTAGATCAGTAAAGGATAGTAGGTGTTTGCCATTTTTCAATAGTGTGGTAATATAGCTTGGGTCCTCCAAGGCTATCCAGTTATAGCTATTGATGTTACGTAGGTTTTCATTATACATGGCAGCATTAAATGTCATAGATTCTGGCATAGTGTGTTTCCATGTAGCATAGTCGCTGGTATAGCGAACATAGATAGGAACTTCACGATCAGGAAAGAAGTACTTCCAACAGTAGTAAGCAGCACTCTCAACAGTATCACGTAATCCGGCAGTATCGAATCCTGCTGCTTTGTGTTGGTTGATGATTGGATGATGATCGATCCAGATAAGTTCCTTTGACCTTGCTTTGATGTCCTGCATAGTAGGAAGATCAAAAGAGAAATCCACAATGATAACAGTGGTATTCTCATCCAGATTAAGTCTGGTATCCAAGCCGTAGTTGGCTGGAACAAAATCAATACTGTCGTTAGGATATCTCATCTTTACAATACCAGCGGACATACGTCCGTCAATATCAGCAGAATAATATATACAAATAATACTCATAGTAACAATCCTTTCAGTTAATGTGACATATGAAAAGGCTAATATAAATGAACATAACACAGTATTGTAATATATAGAGAAAAACATATTGAGTAAAAAAACATAAGACATAGCTGAATTGCTATGTCTTATGTTGTAGATAGATTAGTCGAAGAAGAGTTCTTCAAACTGATCACGAATCATTGTGAGACATTCGAGCTCGCCCAAGTAGAGAAGCTCTTTACGACGATTCTGCATGAGCGGAATGCGATTTACCACAGGATTATCGCCTAGTTTGTCGACGTTGTTCTGGGTCGTCTCAATCCCTGTGATAACTCTATTGATACGTTCTTTGATGAACTTATGAAACGTTTCTCGTTTATCCTCAGTAGTATTAGGAAGACGGATATCGAAGTCTAGTTTTGCGCTGGTACAACCATCTACTTTAATAGTTTCCATAAATACTCCGCTGTTTATTAGAACAGTTTATCGAATTTGGTTTGAATGTCTGTCAACGCATTGATTTCGCCTTTATACAAAAGTTCAGCCTTCTGCATAATACGAATTTCCTTAATGTTCATTTCAGGATACTTCTTCAAGGTAGCAATCCGTTCTTGCGCTTTTTGTATCTGATCAGAATCGAATGCGATCTTCTCGTTTATGATATGTGTAATAGCCGCATGAATATCTCTGAGGTTTTCACCCATTATAAACTCCTTTATTTAAACCAATCGCTGCTAGGGATCATCACATTCGCAAAATCGCGAAGTGGTGTCTGTTTAGCATATTGTTCAGCCCTGTATTTGTCATTGTAGGGAATGTTGGTATATTTACCTTTCAGTGGAACGCTTGGGACATAGCCAACGTCCGTTTTCCAGAGATTGGTCAGCTCAACATCATCCACGACAACATCTTTGAATTCGTCAGTATCGATAGGATCAGTGAATATCATCAGTTTAAATTCACTAACAATAGTGTGCCGCCACCCTATGATCACATGGTTATTATCGATCACCAACTCATAAGTGTCTTTACGTGTGTTGCCAGGACGCACAACGAAACACCGGAAGTATATGGTCTCTGGTTCAAGCTCTGCGCAGGGTAACACATATATGATAAGGTCATCAACACCTTTGACCTTCCGGAATTGTTTGCCCATCCACAGAGTCTGCTTTGAATGAGCTGCGGCGATCGCAACATGGTAGATGTTGTTAATGCTATTAACGCGAGATTGCCGATACAGCTTGTTGAATTTGATGGTATCGGGTGTTGGAAAATATGCGTTAAGACACTCGACCGTTCGTTTGGCAACGATCGCACTTAGCCCGGTCCACAAGTTATCATCATGTTTATGTAGCTCGGTTGTGTGTTCTTCTAGTAAGAAATTAGGCACAACGAAATGTCCCCACGATTCAATCACATAGTCATCAATGACAACATCATACGGATCAATCTTCTGTCCCTTACGGACAGGATATACAGATGAGAAAAGGTCTTTTGGATGCTCTTTTACAACATAGAGGATCTCATCCGTTCCTGAGACTTTAACGAGTTTGTCATGACTGTTGAGTTTTTCGAATAGATCTGTCATTTCAATTCTCCTTAAATTATACACACTTCATCTAGGTAGCTAAGTATTTAGCTTTTAACCTTAAGATCATAGTAGTTATATATAAGTAAATATATGCTGAATATGACAAAAAGATAAAAAAGAATAATAATAAGCTGCCAGGCTTATTATTACGGTTCACACCACCGATAGTGGGTAAACCTTCGCCAGGCATAACACTGGAGCCTGGACTTCCCTGTGTATCTCAATCCGGCAGATATAGTGTCCGGATTGACTTTGCCATCCTTGGTAGGATGACGGGATTTCTTCGCTATCACCGTATTCCACTTAGGTGTTTTCACGAAGAGTTACCCCCTCTTATACACACACTGGCATATGTGTACAAAAGAGTAGTCATTGACTTATTCCCTACGGAATGAGTATAACTACAATAGTCAGCGAACTAATTATTCACTTTCTACACTATAGTTATATATAAGTGAAACTATTTAAACTACACATAAATAATACCAGCCATTCTATACTAGTTATTAACTAAGGATACAATATATAAGGAGTGTGATATGAGTATTGTTATATCAAAGAATCTAGATCTAACCATATCGGGATTAGATAAGAATCGTAATGTTATTATCAACGACCTAGAGTTTATATTTGATTTTGAACAACTGGGTGATAAGGTAACTGACGGACAGGTTATTGTTAAAAAGCTATTACCAAGCTACAGACATCTTGATATTACGATTCTAAATAATGATGAAACATTGCTAACCCAAGAGTTGGTTATTAGGGATAGATTTGCCAGTCCAGCCCAGAGGTACTGGGTGGCCCAAAATGAAGATTCTACAATACAAATACGCCCCGGAATACAGGGTTTTTTTGATAGTAAATGGGTCTTAGATGAAAATGGCATAATAACTGCATACACGTCGGAAGCAACTACAACCGATCCTTGGAGTGCCACTTGGAATATAGTTGATGGACATTATGCCGCAGCAACTAGCATAGTCTGTATTAGGCTTATAAAACCATTGTGGATTGTGGTTCCAACATCGGAGCTTGTTGGTAGTGTTAGTGGTGAAGTTTCTTGGGAACTTGTTTAGTAATTTTGGTTATAAAAACATATAACACAGGCTTGGACATCCAAGCCTGTGTTATATGGCTCCCCTATTATTGACCATGATATACTAGGTTATATCAACTATAAGGAGTAATATTTATGATATACACAGGTGACATAAGCCAAGGTCTTCCATTATTATTCGTATATGATAAGAAAAAGAAAGATACTATAGCTATCTTACTTGAAGATATCAAGTATACTTTTAATGGAGTAGAACACATTATACCGAAGGGATTCCATTCGGATGGTGCTAGCATTCCTAAGTTCTTTTGGCGATTGATAGGTCATCCATTTAGCATGGCCTATTTAAGACAGGCTATATTTCATGATTATCTATATGCTACACAAATATATTCAAAAGAAGAAGCTGACATGATGTTGTATACAGATACATCCGTATATCTATCAAAACGTAAGCGTAAGCTAATGTATGCGGGACTTAAGATGTTTGGATGGATAGCTTGGAATAACCATAAGAAAGCATTGTTAGAAAAACAGAAGGATATGGCATGAGTACTTTATTTAAACCTATTCAAACCACAGATGCGTTACTAGATTCAATACCGATAGTGGCTGGTAAGTTTATCGTATGTGTTGATAGTGGCAAAATGTATATGGATACTGCTCACGAGGGAACCGCTAGGCGTATATCGTGTGGTATAGCCGCTGAGGCGCAGTATGCCCCAATAACTAGAACCGCTATTGCTATTGATAACTTTGAACAAATGGTAGACCCACCAGAAGATGAATTAGAACCTTACATCTACGAGATTGAAGGATATGTAATATCTACCCACGTATATCCAGCCATAGATGCAACAGTGCTAGAACAGTTGTTGACAACGATAGAATATAACACTACGACATATAAGTCTACAATAAGAATACATTCCGCGTTATATGGTGAATTGTATACACGGTATATGTCAGACCCGACCGCAGAGAAACATTATGTATACGCTGATGTTATTAAGGATGTGACTACTGCATATAACCCATCTAGTTTAACAACGCTAACTGGTAGTAGCGTTGTTTTATCACCATTTGGTAGATATAGGTGGACTGCTAGTGGGGTTTGTGAACTAACAGCTTCGGACGAGTGGTTGTCTTCTGGATTTGAAACAGCTCTTATTATAATAACGTATGAAACTGGAGCAGTTCTAACTATAAACGGTATAACTGTTGCCGATGAGGACGAGTTAACCGCTCCGGGTGTATATACTTGTTATGTAGAGAACCAAGACGGAACGTTGTTGTTTAAAGTAGTATAGTCTTAGGAATGATAGTAGTAATGCAATTGGAGATGTATTATTATGAGTTTAATTAAGCCAGTTATACAAGTTTCAGTTAATCGTGTTGTGCCAAAAGATGCGGCAATCAGACTAGCTAAGGCTATACTAATAAGACACACAAATCATAAGGATGTTCCCCTATGTATAAACCAACTAAAGAAAAATTAGAACTATGTCCTATTAAATTAATACCACAACGGATTTTGCCTAGATGAATATTCAACAACTACAACTAACAGAGCTTTTTAAATTAGCAGCCACAAGAAGAAATAGAGTATCTGATATAGTTCCAAAATATTTCAATGTGGAAGTTACATCCAATACAGCTCCATTTACCTATGGGTTTACACCATATCTAAATAATACATCTATCATTGTGAATTGGGACGATGGTGTTATAGAACAATTTAGTGGAACATCTTCAACAGAAAAGACACATACATGGGATACCCCCGGTACAAAGCTGATACAAATAGTAGGTAACTCTAATATACATAGGGTGCGTATATCTCCTGTAACAGTATCGCAACAGTTATTAGTCACAAATGTATACGGCAATTGGACGGCGCTAGGCGATATAACCGACGGTACTGAGATGTTCGACGGTCTTAAGAATGCCACGATGTCATTTAGCACCTTACCAGATAATTTACAGACTTCGTATCGGATGTTTAATAATTGTAATGCTGCAGTTCTAACTATATCGGAATGGCCAACTACATTTAATGGAAATTGTGCTAGCATGTTTAATAGCTGCTATAATTCGTTATTAGGATTTACAAACATACCATATAACGCAACTGTAGTTGACTCTATCTTTATGTACGCAAATAAAATTAATCCACCTATTTCCTCCCTAGCAACAAACTCATCTACCAAAGTATATACAAATATGTTTAGAGGGTGTATCTTGTTATATTTAAATCTGGATACTATAACCGACGATCTAAGTCATGTGACCACTATTCAACGAATGTTTGCATATTGTTCACATGTCACAGGAGACGCTAGTGCGTTTCTAGCTAGATGCGCTCCTGGTTGTACGTATCTAGAAGCGTTTTTAAGTACCGGATGTACGAACATTCCGGCATAATTCAAAGGAGTATTAGAGGTAGTATTATGATAAGATATCACAATTCTGAAACTAATGAAACGGTAGCTAAGCTTCCTGTTGTGTGGCGGCACGATGGCAAATCAACAATAGGTCTAACAGAAGACACTATGGCTTCGTTTGGGTGGGAAAAGATAATAGAAGAAGATCCGGTTCCGAACCTAGCTATATACACAGACATTGATAGTGCTACAGCTATGTTTAGAGGTATCTGTTCTGAAATAGAACTGGCCTTATCTATAAGTGGTTTTCGTGGTGGATTTGATGAATTACTAGCGCTAACGCCAGAACAACACAATACACTACGTAGTACTGGTTTAATAGATAGGCTTAATCTTATTGATAGACTTTGTAACCATGAAGCTAATAAGGTAGGTCTACAAGCTCCAGCTTGGTGGTATAGATGCTGGGCATAAGTTACATGTTTTATACCAATAGGAGCCTTAAATGAAATTATCTACGATACGAAATATATATGGAAATAATGCACTGTACTCAGATAAGTATACGACTATAGATATCCTTACAGCTGGAACTGCACAAATTTCCGGCTCTAGTATTCTTAAACTAAATGTAGATGCGGCCTGTACACTCGCAAAGCATAGTACGTTGTGGGTCAGTTCTACTGGTGGTATGCAATATAGTATTCTACTTATAGACATTAGTCCAGCCGGTAGTGTTATTGCTGGAGAGGGTGTGACACTAGTTGATGCACTAGAGGTTGGTTCTAATATGTGTGTGGCCAGATGTATAAACAACGGAACATTATCTATATTCCGTATACCGGAGTAGACTATGAATATACCTGTAATATCTGAACTACTATTACGTAGACGAAATACCGTCGAAGATCCTGAGCCTGGATCAGCAGATTTCAGCTGGGTTGTTCAAACAACTGAACCGAATGAAGTATATATTTTTGCATTACAAACACCAGAGGATGGAATAGCCAATATATCCTGGGGTGATGGGTATGTTGAGGATGTGAATTCTGGTGTCATTAGTGGCATCGAACACACGTATGAGTCTGCAGGATTACATACGATAACTATACTAGACCAGGCTATTGCTATATATCCGGGGTACTACGACGTACATCGTCTAAAAGTTATAACTGCAGTAAATATGAATTTACCTGGTTATCTAGGAAATAGCGATCCAACTCTCGGTGAGTTTAAAGATTGTCAAAATCTAACATCATTCGGACCAACATTTACATTCGCTAGTAGTATAGTGAACTTGATTAACACATTTAACACCTGTAGTAATCTTAGCGGTGATATTCCAAAATTGCCAAGCGGGCTTAATGGTAGTCTTAATAGTACTTTTAAATATTGTGGTAAGTTAACTGGTTTTGTTACGGGATTTACAATTCCAACGAATGTCACAGACTTAGCAAACACATTCAACGGGTGTTTAATTATAGATAGGCTAGTTTCTATACCTCAGGGATATTCTGGTAGTCTAGTAGGAACCTTTAGAAATTGTAGAGAAGTTACTACATTACCAGTGGGATTTGTAATACCAGATAACACAACCAATCTAACAGAAACCTTTAGAGGGTGTATAAAGTTAACAGAAATACCACTCATTCCAAGTGGATTTACTGGACAGGCTGGATACGCATTTCAAAGTTGTACGTCTCTGGTAACACTACCAACTGGGTTTAGTATACCTAATAATAGCAGTATAAACATACCTGGGTTATTTCAAGATTGCACATCTTTAACAGAGATACCAATAATACCTTCACTATATAGAGGTTCGTTAGCTTATACATTTAAAAATTGTAGTAGCCTTGGGTTACTACCAGAGGGATTTGCAATACCTAAGGTATCTTCTCTAGTAGGCACATTCGACGGATGTACAAGTATGGCATATCTTCCTATATCTATTGCTAGTGATTTTGTAGGAAGTATGCAGAACTGTTTTAATAACTGTAGAGCAGTTTATCATGAGTTGCCAGATAATTTTGCTATACCAGCAGGAGTCACTAGTCTACAGAATACCTTCTCAAATTGTTTGTCTCTAACTGAGATACCATTAATACCTAGTGGATATAGTGGTAATCTAATATCCACATTTGAGAATTGTACAGG
>Ga0172377_10000602_pt1 | contig 34304 bp, 33 predicted proteins | sample Pumphouse3metaG_FD_119749 | JGI IMG/M metagenome (GOLD analysis project Ga0172377, IMG submission 119749) | Leachate microbial communities from a municipal landfill in Southern Ontario, Canada - Pumphouse #3 metaG | ecosystem: Engineered > Solid waste > Landfill > Unclassified | place: Canada... | reverse complement strand
AGCTCGCCGTAAAAAAGTTCTTAAAGAAACTCGTGGTAATTTCCTTGCACGTAAAAATGTATGGACTGTAGCTAAAAATACCTACGAAAAAGGTTTATGTTATGCTTACCGCGACCGTAAGACGAAAAAACGTAATTTCCGTTCACTGTGGATTCAAAGAATCAATGCAGCAGCAAGAGACAACGGAATGAATTATTCTCAATTTATGGGTGCAATCGCTAAGAATAATGTCGGACTAAACAGAAAAGTTTTAGCTGATTTAGCGATGAATAATCCTAAAGCATTTGAGGCTATTGTAAATTCGGTAAAGAAATAGTTCAATGAAGGACTTACTTCGAAATAGATGGTTTAAATTCGGTTTCTGGGGAGTACTTTATTTACTTTGGATTATATGGTTGGGAAATTATTGGTGGCTATTTGGCTTAATCGTAATTTTCGATAATAATGTAACTAAAAAAGTAAAGTGGGCCTTTTGGAAGAAAGAATATAAGGAAGGAGAGAAACATAATGTGTTATTAGATTGGCTTGATGCTTTAATCTTCGCTGTAGTAGTAGTAACATTTATTAATATGTTCTTTTTCCAAGCTTATATGATTCCTTCTTCTTCGATGGAAAAAACATTGATGACTGGAGATTATCTTTTCGTAAGTAAACTTTCATATGGACCCTCGGTAGCCCAAAGGCCTCTTACCGTTCCATTTACTCACAATACACTTCCGATTTTTAATTGTAAATCATATTCTGATTTAATAAAAGTTAAATATAGAAGATTGAAAGGTTTTACACATGTTAAAAGAGGTGATATTGTAGTTTTTAATTTTCCTCATGGTGATACAGTTTTAACTAAGTCTCCAATGGATGATTATTATACCTTAGTAAGATTAAACGGTAAAGAATATACAGAAAAGAGATTTGGACCAATAATAACGCGTCCAGTGGGTAAGGAAGATAATTACGTTAAGAGATGTGTAGCTCAGTCAGGAGATACTCTTCAAGTTATAAATGGAAGGGTTTTTATTAATGGCGATACACTAAAATATTTTGAAGATATTCAAAATACTTATACAGTAGTTACTAATGGAAGTAAAATAAATCCTATTTTACTATCAGATTTTGATATAGATCTTCAAGAATTTTATTTTGATGCGAATCTACCAGGTTATCCTGATTTAAATTTGACTGGTAAAGCTGCAGAATATGTAGCTAAATTATCAAATGTCGTATCATGTACTAAAAATGTAGATGTATATCCACCTGATTATCCAGATTCTTACTTAATGCTTTTCCCTTTTACAAAAGAATTTAAATGGACAAGAGATAATTATGGTCCACTTTATATTCCTAAAAAAGGAGCTACTGTAGAACTTACAGTACAAAATCTACCATTATACGAAAGATTAATACGAGTATATGAAGGTAATAAATTAAGAGTAGATGGAAATTCTATCTATGTTAATAATAAGTTAACACACTCTTATACTTTCAAACAAGATTATTTCTTTATGATGGGAGATAATAGACATAATTCTCTAGATTCTCGTTATTGGGGATTTGTTCCTGAAGATCATATAGTCGGAAGACCAAGAGTAATATGGTTTTCTAAGGATAAAAACAAGTCTTTTCCGAGAAATATAAGATTTAAGAGAATATTTAAATTTGTCTAAAATTTGTATATTATAAAAAAAATAAGGATATTTGCATTCCTTAAAAAATTGTTAATCATTTAATTACGATATAAAATTATGGCAAAAGTTTGTCAAGTAACAGGAAAGAAAAGAATGATAGGAAATAATGTTTCCCATTCTAAACGTCGTACTAAACGTGAGTTTGCTTTGAATTTAAAAACTAAACGCTTTTGGTATGAGAAAGAGGAAAGATTCATTACCCTCAAGGTTTCAGTAGCAGGAATGAGAACTATAAATAAAAATGGACTAGAGGCTACATTGAGATCTTCTCAAGCTAAAGGTTTAATTAAAATAGTATAAGGAGATTTAAATTATGGCAAAATCTAAAGGAAATAGAGTACAAGTTATTCTAGAATGCACAGAGCAGAAAAATAGTGGTGTACCAGGTATGTCTAGGTATATAACTACCAAAAATAAAAAGAATACTACTGAAAGATTGGAGCGTAGGAAATACAATCCATTCCTTAGAAAGGTAACGCTTCATAAAGAAATTAAATAACACTTAATATTTATATAAAATGGCAAAGAAATCAGTTGCGACCTTTACTGCTGAAAAGTCAAGTAAAAGAAACGTAGTGAAATGTATCCGTATGGATAAATCACCTCGCACAGGTGCATATATATTTAAAGATGAAATTATTCCAGTATCTGAAACTAAAGAATTTTTCAAAAAATAATTTAATTTCTATTACTTAGTAAAATATTAAAAGACAGTATTTATACTGTCTTTTTTTATGCTCTTTATCCTTTTTTTTTGTACTTTTGTAAGTCTAAGCAAAAAAAATCATGGGTTTATTTAGAAGAAAGAATAAAAAAGAAGTAGATAAAGAGAAAGAATCTTTAGATAAGGGTTTAGAAAAAACTAAAAAAGGTTTTTTTGAACGTCTTTCTAGAGCAGTAATTGGTAAATCTAAAATTGATGATTCTATTTTGGACGATGTAGAAGAAGCTTTAATAGCCTCTGATATAGGAGTCGATACTACTCTTAAAATTATTGATTTACTAGAAGCTCGTGTTTCAAAAGATAAATATATTAATATAGAAGAATTAAATTCTATATTAAAAGAAGAAATGGAGTCTTTATTAGATATCAAAAGTACATCTGAAGATGATCAGTCAGATGCGAATGATATGCCATTTGATTTCAATAAAAAACCTTATGTCGTTTTAGTGGTAGGAGTAAATGGAGTAGGAAAAACAACTACTATTGGGAAATTAGCTGCTAGATTAAAAGCTGACGGGAAATCAGTAGTTCTAGGAGCTGCAGATACATTTAGAGCTGCTGCAGTAGATCAATTAACTATATGGAGTGAGAGAGCAGGAGTGCCAATAGTTAAGCAGCCTATGGGCTCTGATCCAGCATCAGTTGCTTTCGATACGGTAAAGAGTGCTATAGCACGAAATGCAGATATAGTCTTGATTGATACTGCAGGAAGATTACATAATAAAGTTAATCTAATGAACGAATTAACCAAGATTAGAAATGTAATTCGAAAACTTGTACCAGATGGACCACATGATGTATTGTTAGTGTTAGATGGTTCTACAGGGCAGAATGCTTTTATGCAGGCTAAAGAATTTACTAAAGCTACAGATGTTACCTCGTTAGCTGTTACGAAACTTGATGGAACGGCCAAAGGTGGAGTTGTACTTGGTATCGCTGATCAATTTAAAATTCCAGTTAAATTCATTGGTGTGGGAGAACAAATAGAAGATTTACAGATATTTAATAAAAAAGAATTTATAGATTCATTATTTAAAAAATAGTTATGAATATTTCATATAATTGGTTGAAAGATTATGTTTCTTTCGATGTTGAACCAGACAAATTATCACATATACTTACTTTCACAGGGTTGGAAGTAGAAGATTTTAAACAAACAGAAGAGATTCCAGGTGGATTACAAGGTGTGGTCGTGGGGGAAGTTGTAGAATGCAAGCCTCATCCAAATTCTGACCATTTACATGTAACACAAGTCAATATTGGAACTGAAGAAAACTTGCAGATAGTTTGTGGAGCTCCTAATGTGGCGGAAGGTCAAAAAGTATTTTTAGCTACTATTGGTTGTAAATTAGGAGTTGGAACTGATGATGAATTTACAATTAAAAAATCTAAACTTAGAGGAGTAGAATCTTTCGGAATGATATGTGCCGAAGATGAATTAGGAATAGGAACAGATCATGAAGGTATAATGGTTTTAAAAGCTGATGCGATTCCCGGAACACCAGCCAAAGAGTATTTAAAATTATCTAGTGATTCATTACTTTCAATAGATCTTACGCCTAATAGAGTAGATGGTGCATCTTTTATTGGTGTAGCTCGCGATTTATCAGCATATTTAAAGTTGAACAATGCAGGTGGAGATATGCATATACCTCAGGTAAATGATTTTGATAATGGAGTAGTAGATGCTACTAAAAATGATACTGATGGTGCTATTTCACTCGAGGTTAAAGATTCGACAGTCGTTCCTAGATATATGGGAGTTACTCTTTCTAATATAAAAATTGGACCTTCTCCTGAGTGGATGCAAAAAAAATTAAGATCTGTTGGTTTACGTCCTATTAACAATGTCGTGGATATTGCGAATTTTGTTTTACAAGAAGTAGGACAGCCTCTCCATACTTTCGATGCAGATAAAATAAAAGGTAATAAGGTTATTGTAAAACTTAGCAAAGAGGGAGATAAATTAGTTACTCTAGACGGTATAGAAAGAACTCTATCTTCAAATGATTTAGTTATTTGTGATGGAGAAGAGACTCCTATGTGTTTAGCTGGAGTCCTTGGGGGACTTGAGTCTGGAGTTTCAGAAACTACAACATCAGTGTTTTTGGAGTCAGCTTATTTCCATCCTGTATATATTAGAAAAACATCTAAGCATCATACTCTAAAAACTGAAGCTTCTTTCAGATATGAGAGAGGCGGAGATCCAAGCATAATACCATATGCAGCGAAAAGAGCAGTAGATTTATTAAAAGAATATGCTGGAGCTAAAGTAGTAGGAAAAGTACAAGAATTTTATCCAAAGGAGATTGAAAGAAAACAAATTTCTATTAATTATAAAAGAATAGAAAATTTCATAGGTCAGAGAATAGGTGTTGATGTAATCAAAAATATTCTTACATATTTAGAATTTGAATTTATATCATCTGATGATGAAGGAGCTGTGATATCTGTTCCTACGTATAGAGTAGATGTAGAGAGGGAATGTGATGTAGTAGAGGAGATTTTAAGAATATATGGTTATAATAATGTGAATTTCCCTGATAAGGTGCGTATTTCTATTAATAATACTCCTTCTCCAGATCCTGAAATAGTTAAAACCAAGGCTTGTGATTTATTAGCTAGTAATGGATTTATGGAATGTATGTCTAATTCTTTAACTAAATCTGCTTATTATTCTAATTTAACGACCTATCCAGAAAAAAATTGTGTTAAAATTATTAATCCATTAAGTTCAGAACTTAATGTAATGCGTCAAACCTTATTATTTAATGGTTTAGAGGCTGTTGAGTATAATCTCAAACGTAGGGTTAATAATATGAAGTTCTTCGAAATGGGACATGTCTATTCGTTTAATGGAGGCGAAAATAGACTTGATTATTCTGCTTATAATGAGGAGCCTCATCTTCTTATGTTAATAACAGGAAAAGGAAGTAAATATTGGAGAAATGATAATCCTGAAGCGAATTATTTCGAGCTAAAAGGATATGTAGAATTATTATTTAAAAGATTTGGTATTAGCTTAGATTCATTAAAAAGAGAAAATACACCGAGTGATATCTATTCTGATGGTATAAAATATCTTAATGGAAAACATACTCTAGTTTCTATTGGAAAAGTTAAAAATACTATTTTAGATAGTATGGATATTCATCAAGCAGTATTTGCCGCAGAAATCTCTTGGGATTTATTATTAAAAATATATTCTAAAGAAGAAGTTCTATTTACTGAAATGCCTAAGTTCCCAGAAGTAAAAAGAGATTTAGCATTATTGATTGATGATAAAGTATCTTATGCTGATTTGAAGAACACTGCTTTTGGTGCTGAGAAGAAGTTATTAAAACAAGTAAAATTATTTGACGTGTTTACAGATTCTAATAAACTTCCTGAAGGAAAGAAACAATATGCATTAAGTTTTATTCTTCAAGATACAGAGAAAACATTGACAGATAAAGTCGTAGATAAGATAATGAACAAGATAATGGGTGCATACAAATATAAATTTGGAGCTACTCTAAGATAAGAGATCCTGTAGATATAGATAAAAAGAGAATGCCAATGATTAATTTCATTGGCATTCTCTTTTATATTTTATAGTAGAACTATATATTAAAAACAATATTTTATTCCTAATCCGCCGTAGGATTGATAAGGTAATCTAACCTCTGGAGTAAAATCTATCGTTGGGATAATAGTAAGAGAAAGAGCGATAGGAGAATTATCAAATCTATATTCGATTTCTGCGTATCCTCTAACACCTATATTGATTTTAGACTCATCAGAAGTATATTTGTATTTTTTGTTTATAAATCCAGCATAAGCACCTGTTCCTGCGTAGAACACAAGTCCTTGAGGACCTACATTCCATGACCATAAATAGTCAGCAGATACACTAGTACCAAATCCATAATCATCATCATAGTCATCTTTAAAATTAGCTTCTAAATTAAAGAAGTTATTAGCTCCGGCACTAACTCTATATTGGAAAGTTATATATCCATTAAAATTAGTTCTAAAGCCGAAGGCTTGATTATAATTTTGCGCTTGAGTATTTATAGATGTAAGTGCAAATAAAATTACCGTAAAAAATATTATTTTTTTCATATTAATAATATGTTATTGTAGATTCTTCTAAGTCAGAAAGAATATTATTAGTAACTCTACTGGCTCCAAATCTTAAAAATTTATTATTTAACCATTTTTCTCCAAGTATTGTATCTGCTATAGCATAGTAACAAGCAGCATCTTTTGATATTTTCATTCCTCCTGCTGGTTTGAACCCAACTTGACGACCAGTTTTTTCGTAATATCTTTTTATACATTCGCACATTACTACTGCAGCCATTGGTGTAGCAGCAGGTTCAAGTTTACCTGTAGAAGTCTTAATGAAGTCAGCACCTGCTTCCATCGCTAAGAATGATGCATGAGCTATATTTTCAGCACTTCCAAGTGCTCCAGTCTCAAGAATAACTTTTAAAGTCTTATCCCCAATAGTGGATTTGATAGCTTTAATTTCTTCTGTACAAGCATCAAAATCATTATCAAGAAACTTATTAAGCGCTAACACTATGTCTACTTCATCTGCTCCATTTTTTACAGCTAATTCAGATTCTAGACATTTAACTTCTTTATAGGTTTGAGATGTTGGAAATCCACCAGAAACTACTGTGATATGTACACCTTCAGCAGTGAGCTTACTTTTTATAGTCTCGCTGAAGTTTGGATACACGCAGATAGATGCAGGGTATGGGTATTTTGGAAATTTCCCTTTAAAGTTATTAACTTTTTCTACAAGTACTGCTATATCAGACATCGTATCTGTTGAATGAAGAGATGTTAAATCTATCATGCTAAGACATTTAGTAAGAATTTCAGGACTTAGCCAATGTTCTAGATTTGATTGAATAGTATCAATTTGTTTTCCTATAATTTCCATGTCAGGAAAATATTGATAATTTTCTAAAAAGTTACTCATATATATGTATTATTATTTCAATCCTCAAATATAATAAAAATGTGTGATAAGTGATGAAGTTTATATAGTTATCCGCTAATTTGAACATTAATTCCAGCTTTTTTTAGAGGATCAGTAATGTCTTTCATTTCAGAAATAGTAACTTTCTCTAAATTTGGATCAGGTGTGTCTCTATCTATGGTATATACCATAACTTCTCGAGGTTTAAGCTCTAGCACGATATCAATCCATTTTTTTACAAGAACCTCTAATGTTGAATCAATATATTCACCAGTTTCCAGCCTACCTTTTAAAAACATTGTTTGCATAATAAAATCTCCATTAAACTTATGAAGATTCTTTATGACTTCGGCGATGGTATAATCCTCTTTTGCTCCGTTTATAATTTTAACAAAACTTTCATCTCCTCCATCAAGTTTCATAATAGGATTATCGACTCTCTTAAGAGCGTTAAATACCTTTTCTTTACCTAATGTTGTCGCATTCGAAAGAACAGATACCTTAGCATTAGGATAATATAAATCTCTTAATGAAAGCACTAAATCTACTATCGCCGGAAAATCCGGATGCAATGTAGGTTCCCCATTGCCTGAAAAAGTTATGCTATCTATTTGAATTTTATTTTTAGCTTTTAGGGCAATGTCATCTCGTATTACCTCGTGTAGCTTTTCGTAAGGTACGAACTCGTGATTTTGTAAATGGTCTTTATTCCAGCCACATTCGCAATAGATGCAGTCGAATGTGCATATCTTACCACGTAGGGGTAGAAGATTTATTCCTAAAGAATGACCAAGTCTGCGACTTTTAAGTGGACCAACCACTATGTTGTTATATAATTTTGTTGACAATTTTATATTTATTTACAGTAACTTTATTATTTCACTCTCGTCTGTTATATGCCATGATAAAAAATCAAAATTCTTTATTAAAACGGCACCAATTTTTGAACCAATCTTAAATTTAATAAATTTTTTAAAAGATTCTTCTGGATATTCAATTCTATTTTTATACCAATCGAGAATATTTTGCAAATCCTTAATTGGAAAATCTTCAGCTAAATTTATTTGCTCAGGAACGATTAGACCATTATAAAATGCAGTAGAGGCAAATTCTTTATCTAAAGGCTCTATTTCTATAATCTTTTGTTCAGAATCTACTTTTATATAATGATTTCTTAGAGGTAAACTCGTTAAGGTAATTATATAATTTGCAGCTATTTTTTTCATATATGCAAATATTTAAGGTCTGAATTTAGGCTGTATAGCCTCTTTTTTTAATTTATGAGGAGCTTTTCCCTTTTGATGTGGCCTATGAGGCGGAATAGTCAGAAGTGGAGGCTCGTTATTATCCCTATCTTTATTATCTATTAAATTTAACTTTAATATGAATACTAAGTTTCTGTCTGCACTCGAAGGCAACATACTATAATATTCAAATGCATTATATTTTGGCGAAATAAGTGTGGAATCAATAATAGGAGTGTCTAAGACTGCTGTGTCTGCTTTAAAAAATATATTATTAAGAGCACGATAATATGCATTGCCATATATAGTATCAGCCCCAAATATATTTAATGAGTCTAATAAAGTCCAATGTCTTTGTATTCCATTTTGGAAGTCGATGGCATCAGATAATTCTTTTTTTCTAGTCAATAACCTATCTTTAGTATTACGAAGGATTCTAGCTAATTTAACCGGCTGTTTAAGATAATAGTTTATTGTAGATATATAATCTTCTGAAGAATAACCATATTTTTCGAAAATAGGTTCATATATTTTGGCAGAATCAGTAATCTTTTTTAAAGATATATTATCCTGTTTGATATATGAATCTGTGATAAATATATCGTAATATATCTCCGACATAGTGTTCTTAGGGATATGTTTGTTTTCTCGGCAAGATACTATGGATATGAGACATATTAATATTATAAAAAATTTATTCATCACGGATATCTTCTTTTGATTGATTTATTCTGCAAATATAAATTTTTCTTACTATTTTTGCGAATCTAAACACAATGAAATGTATTTAAAAATTCCAAAATTTATTAAAAAACTCTATCCGTCGTTTATTTGGAGTTTTCCAGAAGAAAAAAATGGCATTTTTTTGACATTTGATGATGGGCCTGAACCGAGTGTTACGCCTTGGATATTAGATCAATTAGCTAAGTATAATGCGAAGGCCACTTTTTTTTGTTTAGGACGTAATGTAGAAAGAAATCCCGAATTATATAAAAGAATATTAGATGAAGGTCATTCTGTTGGTAATCATTCCTATAGTCATGTTAAAGGCTGGCGTGTAGATTTAGATGATTATATCGACGATATTGATTATGCTGCTAATTATGTTGATTCAAATCTATATCGTCCACCATATGCGAGAATAAAGACTAAACAAGCGAGGGTAATAAACGAAAGATATGTTACCATTATGTGGAATGTTTTAAGTTTTGATTATAATAAAAAACTATCTGGTAGACAGTGTGCTAATCATGTATTGCCTTACTTAGATCCAGGGAATATTATTGTCTTTCATGATTCGATAAAATCTCATAAAAATATGCAGTATGCTCTTCCTTTAGTTTTACAAGCTATTTATGATAAGGGCTTAGTATGTAAATCAATTAGAATTAAATAAAAATTAAAGATATGAAAGTATTAGTTTTAGGTTCAGGTGGTCGTGAAAGTGCTATTATATGGAAAATAGCTCAGAGTAAAGAAGTAGAAAAGATTTTTTGTTTACCAGGAAATCCAGGAATAGATAGAATAGAATTGCCTTGTTCTCCAGAGAGCATTTCAGGTGATATTCTTGATTTTAAAAGAATTAAAGAAGTAGTATTAAAAGAAAAAATTGGAATGCTAATCGTGGGCCCGGAAGTTCCATTAGTAGCTGGAATAAAAGATTTTTTCAAATCTGATAGCGAATTAAAAGATGTATTAGTAATAGGCCCTGATAAATTAGGAGCTCAGTTAGAAGGTAGTAAAGATTTCGCTAAAAAATTTATGCAGAAATATAATATACCTACTTCTGCTTATAGAACTTTTAATGCAGCTCAATATGATGAGGCGAAAGATTATCTTAAAGAAATTAAACCACCTTATGTACTTAAAGCTGATGGTTTAGCTGGAGGTAAAGGTGTTTTAATTATAGATAATTTCGGAGAGGCTTGTGCTGAACTAGAAGAAATGTTGAAGGGTAAATTTGGAAGTGCTAGTTCTAAAGTAGTTATAGAAGAATTTTTATCAGGAATAGAACTTTCTGTTTTTGTTCTAACTGATGGAAAAGATTATATGATTCTACCTGAGGCGAAAGATTATAAAAGAATAGGAGAGGGAGATACAGGTTTGAATACTGGAGGTATGGGTTCTGTTTCTCCTGTACCTTTCGCAGATAAAGAATTTATGTCTAAGGTTGAAGAGAAAATAGTTAAACCAACGGTGAATGGTCTCTCTAGTGAAGGAATGGATTATGTTGGTTTTGTATTTATTGGCTTAATGAATTGTGCTGGTGAACCATATGTGATAGAATATAATGTCCGTATGGGAGATCCTGAGACAGAGGCTGTTATGCCTAGAATTAAAAGTGATTTATTCTCGCATCTTAAGGCTGCTGCCACGAATACATTGCCTAATGAGAAATTAGAAGTTTCTCCAATGACGGCTTTGTCTGTAATAGGTGTTTCTGGTGGTTATCCTGAAAAATATGAAAAAGGATTTAAAATAACTGGGTTGGAAGATGTTGATGATGTAATAGTATTTCATGCAGGTACCAGCGAGAAAAAACTTATTTCAGGAGGTGATGATCGTTCAGTAATATTAACTAATGGGGGTAGAGTATTCGCGATAACTTCATTAGCTACATCTATTGAGGATGCAAGAGAAAAAGTATATACTGAGATAAAAAAGATTCAATTTAATAAGATGAATTATAGATCTGATATTGGATTAGATGTAATAAATTTTAAGAAATAATTTTAAAAAAATGACAGAAAGTACGAAGAAATTGAATATTTTCTTTAGAATATTGATATTATTATCAGTATGTATGTATTTTTTGTCATTTTTTAATATTACAAATGCTGGTAATTTCAGCATAAGAAATGATTTAGCATTAGGTTCAGTTATTTTATCTATAGGATTATTAATAATTATTTGCATTTCTTTATATTATGTAAATGATAGTTTCTTTTTCATATCAAAAAATCCAGAAAGACTGCCGATATTATATTTATCCTTGGTCTTATTATCTCCTAATGTTATTTTATTTTCTAAATACCATGTTTTAGCATTATTACTTATTTGGAATTTATATTTTGAAGTTCAATACCTAGCTAAAGAGATTAAACCTAGTGGATCATTACTTGTAGGAGTTAGTTTGCTCGCTATTTCTGTTTTAATCGAGCCTGCTATGTTATGGCTTTTAGTACTTACGATTCCTTATAAACTTAAACTACTTAGGGGTTCGCATTTTAAATATTTAATAATTACACTAGGAGCTATTTTTCTTTCTTTATTTTGGTATGTTGGACTTTCTTTTATTTCACATCCAGAGATAGAGACTATTAAGAATCTATGGATTCATTTCTCTAATCAATTAACAGATATACGAATAGGAGATTATAATTATAAAATATATGAATTATTATTGCTCACTATTATAATTTTAATATATATATTATCAAGAGTAAAACTCCTTCCAAGATTGAAAAACTCTTTTAATCTAGCTAGAAGTAGAGCCTTTAAAATATCAAGTTTATATGGTATAATTATTATATTATTATTAATAATTTATAATTCTGATTTATTTTCAGCTGCTTCTTTATTAGTATTTATACCTCTTGTATTATTATTCTTTGACTATATAGAACTCTCTATTGAAAAAATAGAAACCCGTGTATTATTATTAGCCCTTTGGGGCTTAATAATAGTACACAGGTTTACCTATCTTTTTATGTAATAAATTTATTCTGTTCTTCCAGGATATACTTTAAGTGCTTCTTCAAGACAGTCTAAAGCAGTGTTCAAATCTTCTTCTTTTAATACATATGCTAATCGAACTTGATTTTTTCCTTCCCCTGGAGTAGTATAAAATCCAGCAGCTGGTGTGACCATTACTGTTTTTTGATTTAAAACAAAATCTGTTAAAAGCCATTTAGCGAATACTTCTGCATCATCTACAGGAAGTTTAGCTACTGCGTAAAATGCACCTTTTGGAGTGGGGCAAACTACGCCTTTCATTTTTCTTAGACGTCCTAGTAGTATGTCTCTTCGATGTATGTATTCTGTACGTACAGCTTCAAAATATGATTGAGGTGTTTCTAATGCTGCCTCAGCTGCTATTTGGCTTAAACGTGGGGAGCAAAGTCTAGCTTGACAATATTTTAAAAGAAGTTTTATGAATTCTTTATTTCTTGAGACAAGAGCTCCTATTCGAATTCCACACATAGAATATCTTTTGGATACAGAATCTATTAGTATGACATTATCTTCTACTCCTTTAAGCTTTAAAGCAGAAAAATGAGGTTCGTCTGTGTAACAAAATTCTCTATATACTTCATCTGCATATAAATAAATATCGTGTTTCTTTATAATTTTTCCAAGTTGTTCTACTGATTCTTTAGAATATAGTACTCCAGCAGGATTCCCAGGATTACACATTAAAATACCTTTAGTTTTCGGTGTGATAAGCTTTTCAAATTCTTCAATCGGAGGCATCGCGAAACCATCTTCTATAGATGTATGTACTGGTACTAGCTTAACATCATTTAATTTTGCAAAAGTATTATAATTGGTATAGTAAGGTTCCATTACTATAATCTCATCTCCTGGATTACAAGTAATAGCTATTGCGAAATTCACGGCTTCACTTCCTCCAGTAGTAATCATAAGGTCGTTATAAGAAACGTCTATTCCTAAATCATTATAATATTTAGCAAGACCTTTTCTGTATGATAAAATTCCAGCAGAATTACAGTAAGGAAAATGATCAAGTTTAATATTACGAATAGCGTCTATCGCACATTGAGGTGAAGCGATATCTGGCTGTCCAATATTAAGATGAAATACTTGAATACCACGTTCTGTAGCTGCGTCAGCAAAAGAAACTAATCTTCTAATGGGAGATGATGGTAATTCAATAGCTTTTTGTGATAATGTAAGCATATTACTAGTATTAATTTAAGTTATTTTAATATTATTAAGCAAAGTTATTTATTTTTTTGATAAAAAGTAGTAAATTTGCCTTTTTTAAACACAAAAAATTATGAGTAGTTTTCGAAAAAGAGCTCTTGATGAATTTTCTCAACACAGAGCACAACGGTTTTATAAAGAAAACCGACCGGTATCCGAATTTTTTGCACAAAATGTCTTCGATCAAGCGAAAATGCGTAAGTATCTTTCTGCTGAATCGTATGAGGCAGTGCAGGCATCAATTAATGATGGTAAAAAATTAAATCGTAATCTTGCAAATCAGATAGCTTCTGGTATGAGGTCATGGGCAGTAGAAATGGGCTGTACGCATTACACCCATTGGTTTCAGCCTTTAACTGATTCAGCAGCTGAAAAACACGAATCTTTCATTGGAAAGACTAAAGGTGGGATTTTTGAGCATTTCGATGGAAAAGCTCTTGTTCAGCAGGAACCTGATGCGTCAAGTTTTCCTAATGGAGGCTTGAGAAATACATTTGAAGCTCGTGGTTATACAGCTTGGGATCCAACATCTCCAGCTTTTATAATGAATCAGACATTATGTATTCCTACTATTTTCGTGTCATATACAGGAGAGTCTCTTGATATGAAAGTGCCATATTTGAAATCTCTTGAGAGTTTACAAAAGGCAGCTATGGGGGTTGTGTCTATGTTTGATAAGTCAGCTAAGAGAGTTGATGCTATGTTAGGTGTAGAACAAGAATACTTTTTAGTAGATGAATCTTTATTCCTAGCTCGTCCTGATTTACAAGCTTGTGATAGAACATTGTTAGGTCATACTTCAGCTAAAGATCAACAACTTGAAGATCACTATTTTGGAGCTATTCCTCCACGTGTTAATGCTTTTATGAAAGATTTTGAGACTGAAGCATATAAATTAGGAATTCTACTTAAAACTAGACATAATGAGGTAGCACCTAATCAGTTTGAATGTGCTCCTTTATTTGAAGAATCAAATCTTGCTATTGACCATAATCTTATTTTAATGATTATGATGAGAGATATAGCAGCTAAACATAATCTTAAAGTTATATTCCATGAAAAACCATTTAACGGAGTAAATGGTTCAGGAAAACATTGTAATTGGTCTTTAATTACTAATAATGGAATAAATATTTTAAAACCAGGTAAAACACCAAATAAAAATTTCTTATTTTTATCAGTATTATCTTCTGTTTTACGTGCTGTTTATGAACACCATTATTTATTAATGGCTAGTACAATGTCTTTAAGTAATTCTTATAGATTAGGAGGAAACGAAGCTCCACCAGCAGTGATGTCAATTTTCGCTGGTTCTACTCTTACAAAACTTTTAAAATCTCTAGAGAATTTAAATTTTGATGAGAATGTGACTGCGACTACTAAAGATAAATTAGATATAATAGATTCTTTACCTGAAATTTTATTAGATAATACAGATAGAAATAGAACTTCTCCTTTTGCCTTTACAGGTAATAGATTTGAATTTAGAGCTGTGGGATCTTCTTGCAATATAGCATCTACTATGTTTATTTTGAATTCTGCAGTAGCTCAGCAACTAACTCGTTTTAAAAAATTAGTTGAAGAACTTATAGCTAAAGGAGTGGATAAACATGAGGCTATTATAAAAGTAGTTAGACAATATATAATCGAATCTAAGAATATAATGTTCGAAGGTAATGGTTATAGTAAAGAATGGCAGGAAGAAGCTAAAAAAAGAGGTCTTAAATCTATCGTTAATCCACCAGAAGCTTTTAAAGCTTTCGTAGAAGAAAAATCAATGGAGCTTTTCAGTGAGGAAAATGTTCTAACTAAGAGAGAGACAGAAGCAAGATTTGAAGTGATGAACGAAAGTTATGTCAAAAAACTTCAAATTGAAGCTAGAGTGCTTGGTGACCTAACTATTAATCACGTAATACCTACTGCTATTAAATTCCAAAATACATTAATAGATAATGTTATTGGTCTGCAAAAAGTATTTGGAGAAGAAAAAGTTAAGGATATGAGCAAAAGTCAAATAGAGCTTATAGAGAAAATGTCCTATTATATTGAATCAATTAGACAAAATGCTCATGATATGATTGAGGCTCGTAAAGTGGCTAACGTTATAGAAGATATAGCTGAAAAAGCAGAGGCATATTGTAAAACTGTAGCTCCTTATATGGACAAAATTAGAAGAAAAGCAGATAAACTTGAAATGTTGGTTGATGACGAGTTATGGCCATTACCAAAATACAGAGAATTATTATATTTAGATAATTAAAAAGCTAAAATACGACTAGAATGACCAATAAAAACAGATATTCCTTAAGAGGAGTTTCTTCACAAAAAGAAGATGTTCATAATGCGATAAAAAATATCGATAAGGGGTTATTTCCCAATGCATTTTGTAAAATAGTACCAGATTTCTTAGCAGGAGATTCTGATTATTGTATTATAATGCATGCTGATGGTGCTGGAACAAAATCATCATTGGCTTATATGTATTGGAAAGAAACTGGAGATGATAGTGTTTGGAAAGGAATTTCTCAAGATGCTATCGTTATGAATACCGATGATTTATTATGTGTAGGAGCTACTGATAATATTCTTCTTTCATCTACTATAGGTAGAAATAAAAATTTAATAACAGGAGATGTTATTTCTAAAGTAATCAATGGCACTTCAGATTTCGTAGAAAAGATGAGAAGTTATGGAGTGGACATGGTACTTACAGGCGGGGAAACTGCGGATGTTGGTGATTTAGTTCGTACTATTATAGTTGATAGTACTGTATGTGCTAGAATGAAAAGAAGTGATGTAATCGATAATGGTAATATTACTCCAGGTGATGTTATTGTTGGATTAGCTTCTTACGGAAAATCTAAATACGAAGATGAATATAATGGCGGGATGGGAAGTAATGGTCTTACTTCTGCTCGCCATGATATTTTTAATAAAGTAAATGCAGAAAAATATCCCGAAAGTTATGACCATAATGTTCCATTAGATTTAGTTTATTCTGGTAGTAAAGCTTTAACAGATATAGAACCAGAGACTGGATTAACATATGGAAAACTTGTTTTATCTCCAACTAGAACTTATGCCCCTATTATAAAGAAAGTTTTGGATAAATATAGAAAGGATATTCATGGTATGGTTCATTGTTCAGGAGGTGCTCAAACTAAGGTTTTGCATTTTATTAATGATTTAAAAGTAATCAAGGATAATTTATTCCCTGTTCCTCCTTTATTTAAAACTATAAAAGAGGAGTCTTGTGCTGATTGGGAGGAAATGTATAAAGTCTTTAATATGGGTCACCGTATGGAGATTTATTTACCTAAAGAAATAGCAGAAGATGTTATAAATATTTCATTATCTTTGGGAGTTGAAGCCAAAATTATAGGTCACGTTGAAGCTGCCCAGAAAAAAGAGGTAGTAATTAAAAGTGAATTTAGCGAATATATTTATCATTAGTATATGAACAGATTTTTACGTGTAGTATTATTTTTAAGTCTTACAGCTTCGTTTATAACAGCTTGTAAAGATAAAAAAGAAGTAGCAGAGATAATTCCTGTTACTCAAAAGGCTATTAATGATTCAACATCAAGATTCTTTATTAATTTTAATTCTTATCCAAAAGAAATAAATAAATTGCCAATAGGAATCTTTGATAGTGAATTAAGTGGTCTATCAGTAGTTGAATCTTTTTTAAAAGAAGATGCTTATGATAATATTACAGGAAAAAAAGTGTCTGATGGAATAGCTGACTTTTCCGGTGAGAATTTTATTTTTTTAGCCGATAAAGCTAATGCACCATATGCTTCATATTATAAAAATAATAAAACTGATTATCTTCGAGAACTTATTGTACGTGATGCTTTATTTCTCTGTGATAATAAATATTATAATCTAGCTATAGACGATATTCCTACAGGAATGAAATCACCGGTTAAAATTATAATAGCTGCAAGTAAAACATATTCTTCTAAAAGATTATCTGACATAAAAACACTAATAAGTCAAAGTGGCGTTCCTATAAAACTTGTAGGAATGGTAGAATCTACTGCTGAAGCAGCTTTAGATCATTTATATGATAGAGATAATTACGCTTTAGGTGTTATAGCTCCTTCAGATATGATCGCTTCAGGTATATATGAAAATTCATTAAGAAATCTTGTTAATAAAACTCGTTATACGGGAGTGCTTCAAATTTTTAATCAAGATGCTAAAGGTCTATATCTAGCTATATCACAAGACTCTCTTTATGTTAATCCTAATTTAAAAACAATTAGTGATGAATATAAAGGACCAATAATGGGTAAGACAGAAGTAGATATAGATCCTTCATTAATGGATAGGTATAATTTTGATATGAGTAATCACCATTTATTATACCGTAAATTAAAAGGGGAGTATTCTAGTATTCAATTAAATTCTCCAAGTAATTATGCAAGATATGATTTAGTAAACCTAATTGAGACTCATAGGCGGAGTGGGAGTAAGACACCCCTTTCGCATATTATATTAGGAGGAAATTATTATAATACTATGCTTGATACTCTAAATAAAGTAATAGAAGAATTACGAAATTATAAAAGAGATGGTATTTATATTTATAAAAATAGTATAGCATCTAATTTTAGTTTTATAGATCCCTATAAATGTGTTGTAAATAAGTGTTATTCAATAATGAGAGAAAATAATTATTTGTCATTAAATCCTAATGATAGTGAGCTCTCTTTTTATTTATCAGTGCCTAATTATGGATTACCTCTTGAGTTTTATGATAAATCAGAAAATCTAACTCTTGAATATAAATTAAGTAGGAAACCTTCTTCGGAAGTGGTTTCTACTAAAATTGTACCTTTTTCAAATAGATATGTTGAGGATCAAGAATTAAATAATATTCGAGATTATCTACCATATACTTATAATTATTTAAAAAGAATTTTATATTAAATATATATGCAGTATCCAGAAAAAATATCGAAGGATCAAATTGATGAACTCGAAATTAAGGCCTTTGAAGGACAAGTAATAGTAATATCAGAAAAAGATATAGAGTATAAAAAGGCTATTAAGTATCTATCTCGTCAGCAAGTTATTGGCTTCGATACTGAGACAAAACCAAGTTTCCAAGCTCATGCTCCTCGTCATACGACTGCTTTATTGCAGCTTTCTGGGAAAAGTAAAACATATTTATTTAGATTACATGATTTAGGAATTCCCAAGGATTTAGCAGATATAATGTCTAATCCGTCTATTATTAAAGTAGGAGCTGCTATAACAGATGATGTTAGAGGTTTGCAGAAATTCAGGAAGTTTAAAGGAAAAAACTTTTTAGATCTTCAAAAATTGGTCGAGCAGTATGGAATTAAAGATAAAAGTGTAAAGAAGATGGCTTGTATATTGTTAGGTTATAAAATATCTAAATCACAGCAGCTTTCTAACTGGGAGGCTTCTTCTTATACTGAAGCGCAAAAACGTTATGCATCTACAGATTCTTGGATTTGTCGAGAAATGTTTATTAAATTATTAGATTCAGAAATGGTTGAACCTGAAGAAAACGAATAAATGGAGACGAATGTAAAAAAAGAAGTTTATGAAAAGCTATTAATAGAAATAGAAGCTTTGATATCAAATGAATTTCCATTAATATCGAATTTATCTAATATTACTTCTGTATTGAAAGAAAAGTTTCAATGGTGGTGGGTAGGCTTTTATATAGTAGAGGATGGTAAGATGTTTTTAGGGCCATTCCAGGGCCCGTTAGCATGTATGTCTATACCATATGGTAAAGGAGTATGTGGGAAGGCTTGGAAAGAAAAAGAAACGCTTATAGTTCCAGATGTTACGAAGTTTCCTGGACACATAGCGTGTAGTAGTCTTTCTCGTTCTGAGATAGTCGTTCCAATATTAGATGAGAATAACGAAGTCAAGTTTGTTTTAGATATAGATAGTCGATATTTATCTACTTTTGATGATATTGATGCATATTATTTAAAAAAAATAGCAAATATGATAAATAATCTTTGTAAAATAATAAAATAACGTTATATTTGCACTCCTTAAAAAAAGGTACCGTGGCCGAGTGGTTAGGCAGCGGTCTGCAAAACCGTCTACAGCAGTTCGAATCTGCTCGGTACCTCATCTTAAAGTTCGCATAAAAAAAGGGTATATCAATTAGATATACCCTTTTTATTTTTCATAAAACATATAGACTTATAATTCTTCAAATTTTACATCAGAAAAAGAATTTGGTTTTTTATCAATAATAGGCTCAGTTTTCAACTCATTTACCTCAGATATTTTATCAGGTGTTTCAGAAATTGGAGCAGTTTGATGACGAGGTGCTGTTCTGTCTGGAACAGTGCAGTTCTCTCTAATAAAACTAACTACTTCTTCTAGACCATCAGCGAATTTGTCAAAATCTTCCTTATATAAAAAGATTTTGTGTTTGTCATAAACAAAACGGCCATCTTTTTCGATGCGTCTTTTACTTTCTGTAATGGTTAGATAATAATCATTACCTTTAGTCGCTTTTACATCAAAGAAATAAGTTCTCTTCCCCGCTCTTACCGGTTTCGAAAAAACATCATCTCCGTTGCGCTTGCCTGGCGCCTCTACATTGTTTTTATCTTCAAAGTACATATTTAATGTTTTTTTTAATTTCTTTGCAAATATAAAATAATTTTTCGCGGATAAACGTTATATTTGTAAAATATTAATAAAAAATTCGAAATGATTAATCGCCGACTAATTAGAATTAAAGTCTTTAAAGTTCTTTATAGTTCTGTAATTAACAGAACTGAAACAATTAAAAGCTCTGAAAAAGAGCTCATTATGTCTTTTGAGAAGACGCGTGAACTCTATTTTTTCATGCTCAATCTTTTAGTAGCACTTACGAAAGTAGCTGATGATAAAATAGAAGCAGGCTTGAAAAAATTCCACCCGACTCCTGAAGAAAAAAATCCAAATCGTAAATTTGTAGATAATTTAGTAGTAAAACGTATAGTAGAAGATGGTTTTTCTCTTTCTTTTTGTGAGAAAAAAGGTCTAATATGGTCAACGGATGATCTTAAAATGTTTACAAAGAAGTTGTATAATAATATTTCTAAAAAAGATTATTTTATACAATATATGAATAGCGGAATTCATTCTTTAGAAGAAGATTGTAATTTATGTATAAGAATCTTTGAAGAAGAATTTGACCAGAATGAAGAATTAGCATCTACTCTTGAGGATATGTCATTATACTGGATTGATGATTTAGTATATGATATTAATGTAGTGATAAGAAATATAGCTCATCTTAGAAAAAAGAATGAATTAAGGAATCCTTCTTTATTCCTAAAAGATGATGATAGAGAATATGCTATAGATTTATTAGATTATGCACTATCTAAATATGATGATATTTTAAAAATCGTTAGTGATAAAGTTATTCATTGGGATGAAGATAGGTTGGTGACGACTGATATAACTATTATTATATTAGGTGTCGCTGAGGCTATGAGGTTCCCAAATATACCTATCAAAGTGACGATAAATGAATATGTTGAAATTTCTAAATATTATAGTACTCCTAAAAGCAAAGTATTTGTCAATGGTTTGCTCGATAAGATTATAGGAGAAATGGTAAGTGATTCTAGGATTGTTAAGGCTGGTAGAGGTTTAATAGATAGCTCTATTAAAGCAGAAGAAAAAAAGAATAATTCACAAGATTTACAGACTGAGGAGCCAGTAACTAAGAAGAAAAGAGTAAAAAGAACAGTCAAGATAGGAGCAGAACGAGCTGCCGAAAAGGCTGCTGAATCAGATTCTTCTAAGAATTTAAAAGAAAACAATCAAGAATAGGACTCTTTTGTTTTAGGATATAGGATAGGGGCAAAATATTTACTAAATTTGTAAACTTATTAATTTTAATAACTGTAAAATGATGAATATAACTTTATTACAAGCAGCTGCAGCCGGAGCTAAAGGTGGAGCAGCAGGAGGAAGTGGTTTTTTACTAATGATGGTCGCCATAATCATTGTTATGTATTTCTTTATGATAAGACCACAGCAGAAGAAACAAAAAGAAATAACTAAATTTAGACAATCTTTAAAAAGAGGAGATAAAGTAGTTACTGTAGGAGGTATTTATGGTACTATTGATGATGTAAAAGAAAATTATCTTATACTTGAAATAGGAAATAACGTTAAAATTAGAGTAGATAAATCTTCTGTAGTTAGAGACATATCTGATATACAACAGAGATAATTTTTATGTTTTATAAGAAGCATAATAAATATTATATCAATCTAAAAGAGGGTCGTGAGTGGATATTACTACTCACTTCTCTTTTTTTGGCATTATTTATATGGTTTATTCATAACTTATCTTCAGAATATTCAGATTATTTAGAATTTTCTGTGAAGGTACAAACTGATATGCCAGGAAGGAAGAATATAGCATTTTCAAATAATATATTAATAGTAAGAGGAAAGTCAACGGGTTTTAAATTACTTAAAAATAAAATTTCTAATCCTTCAAATTTAAATTTACACATAAATTCAAAATATTTTCATCATCAGACACACAATATATATTATATCAAAACCTCGGATATAAGAATGGATATAGAACGAGCTTTATCTGATATTACTTTCGTAGAAAATTTAAGGACAGATACTCTATTCTTCACATTTCCATCTGTAGTCCATAAAAAGGTAGCAGTAATTCCTAAATCTTCAATTAGCTTACATGAGCAATATATGATGATTGATAAGATTAAAATGGATCCAGATAGTATTATCATTTATGGAGATGAAAATTATCTCTCCAGGATTAATGCTGTATTTACTATGCCTATTACTTTTCGTCAGTTATCTAAATCAAAAGAGGGTATGATTAAGATTTTACCCATGAAATCTATTCGTTTTTCACAAAAACAAGTTTTATACTCAATAAAAGTGGATAGATTCGTAGAAGAATATATTAAAAACATTCCGCTTAGAGTGATAAACTTACCAGAAGGTGGTAATATTAAATTATTGCCTTCAAGAATTAATTTAGTTTATCGTAGATCATTTGGATATAAAAAAGCTTTAACAGCTGATGATTTTGATTATGTAGTAGATTATAATGACTATATAAATGCTATAGATTCTAAAGTTATTCCTAAAGCTTTATTATCTCCACAATCTGTATATTATACAGAGATAGATCCTCCTTATGTAGAATGTGTCTATACAAAAATTAATTAATATGAAAGTACTTGCTATTACAGGAGGAATAGGTTCAGGTAAAAGTTTTATAGTTAATATGTTTTCTGTATTAGGAGTCCCAGTATATATAGCAGATGACAGAACCAAATCATTATATTTTACAGATAAAAACCTTCATGAAAAATTAAATAAATTATTTGGAGAAGAAATTATAGAAAATGGAATTTTACGTAAAGAATTCATGTCGAATAAAATTTTTAATGACATAGAATTACTAAAACAGATAGAACAGTTAGTTCATCCAGCAGTAATTAAAGATTTTTTACGATGGAAAGAGATAGAAAGACATTTTGGAACACATTTTGTTATCTTTGAATCCGCTATTTTTCTAGAAAATAAAACTTTTAGATTATTAGCAGATGACATTTTATTAGTTACAGCTCCTTTGGAAACTAGAATACAAAGGGTTATGAAAAGAGATGGAATTTCAAAAGAGCAAATTTTATTGAGAATGAATAATCAGTGGACAGAAAATCAAATGAAGAAATTCATGAATTATGAAATAAATAATGATGGACAAACAAAATTACTTCCTATTGTAGAACAAATGATTGAGAATTATGGCTAAACACACATATGGTAAATGGATTGCGGGGGCTATAGGATGGGCTTTAGGTGGGCCGATTGGAGCTTTATTAGGATTTGGATTAGGATCAATGCTTGATGATGCTGGAGGTAATAATAATTTCTCAGCCTCGAATAGTGCATTTAATAATACTAGAGGTCAGAGAAATAGTTTTCTTATTTCTTTACTAGTTTTATCTTCTGCCGTTATGAAGGCAGATGGAAAAGTTAAAAAATCCGAATTAGAATATGTAAAACGATTTATTAGAACTAATTTTGGGGAAAATGCGATTCAAGAGTCTTTATATTTATTAAAAGATTTATTAGCAAAAGAAGTAAATATAGAAGATGTTTCTGCCCAAATAGTATTTAATACAAGTTTAGAAAGCAGATTTCAGTTATTACATTACCTATGTGGAATAGCAGTAGCTGATAAAGCTTTTTCAATTAAAGAAAGGGAATTATTAAAAAAGATAGCAGTTAACCTGCATATTCAAGCCTCTGATGCAGAATCCATATTATCTATGTATGGATCAACATCAGAAGATGCATATAAAATTTTAGGAATATCATCAGATGCTAGCGATGAAGAAGTCAAAAAAGCATATAAAAAGATGGCTATCAAGCATCATCCCGATAAAGTAGCATCTCTTGGTCCAGACATAAGAAAAGCAGCAGAAGAAAAGTTTAAAACTATTGCTAAAGCTTATGAAGACATAAAAAAAGAAAGAGGATTAAAATAAAAAATATATAAACTTTTATAAAAAAACATGAAAACAAATTTACAGAAAATATTATCCATCTCTGGAGAATCAGGATTATTTACTTTCGTATCACAAGCTAAAAATGGTATAATCGCAGAATCAGTACAGACTAAAAAAAGATCTGCTTTTGGAGTAAATGCACGCGTTACATCTCTCTCAGATGTATCTATATATACTGATGATATGGATGAAATATCTTTAAAGGAAGTGTTTAAAAAAATGCATGCACATCTAGGCGAAAAACCTGCACCTTCGCATAAATCAGATAAAAAAGTAATAGTTGATTTTTTCAATGAAGCTATTCCTAATTATGACCGCGATAGATTTTACATTTCACACATGAAAAAAGTCCTTCAATGGTACAATATAATATCTGAATATTTATCGTTCGACTTTTTAGAGCCCGAAGATAAAGAAGAGAAGAAAGAAGAAGAAACAAAAAAAGAAGCTTAAAAAAATATATGAGAGTTCAATTCGTTACACTAGGCTGTTCCAAAAATATAGTAGATACTGAACATATCTTAGCACAGTTATCTAAAGCTGATATTGATGTAGTTCCTGAGACAGAAGATTTAGTAAAGGGCAATATCGATGTAGTAGTTCTAAATACCTGTGGTTTTATAGATATAGCTAAAGAAGAATCCATAGAGTCGATAATGACCGCTCTTCGAGCGAAAGAAGAAGGATATATTAAAAAAGTATTTGTTTTTGGCTGTTTATCAGAAAGATATATGAAGGATCTAAAAACAAGTATTCCAGAAGTAGATCAATATTTTGGTGCATATGATATTAAAAATGTGCTTAAAGCTTTTGGTGTAACGTATGACTCATCATTAGAGACTCATAGATTTATAACTACTCCTAGACATCTAGCCTATTTAAAAATTTCAGAAGGCTGTGACAGAAGATGTTCTTATTGTGCTATACCAGGAATAAGAGGTCCACATATCTCTGTGCCTATAGAAACTTTGGTAAAAGAAGCTACAGAATTAGCTTCCAAAGGTGTAAAAGAATTAATACTTATAGCTCAAGATTCAACATATTATGGACTAGACCTCTATAAAAAAAGGATGTTAGGTCCACTTATTACAGAATTAGAAAAAATACAAGGTATAGAATGGATACGTATCCATTATTCCTATCCTGATTCTTTTCCAGAAGATGTCTTAGATATAATGGCATCTAGTCCCAAGGTATGTAAATATATGGATATACCTCTTCAGCATTCTGAGGACAAAGTATTATCAGCTATGCATCGTTCTACATCTGCAGAACAAACACGTGCTATAATAAAAAAGATGAGAGAAAAAGTACCTGGAATAGTTATAAGAACTACCATGATGGTCGGACATCCAGGTGAAGGAGAAAGAGAATTCCAGGGATTATTAGACTTCGTCAAAGAATATAAAATAGAGAGGCTAGGGGCTTTTCAATATTCAGAAGAAGAAGGTACATGGGGCGCTAATAATTTAGAAGACAATGTGCCATCTGAGGTAAAACAAAGTAGATACGATGCTCTTATGGAGCTTCAGTCAAGTATTTCCTTAGCTTATAATAATTCTAGAATAGGTACAGAAGAAAAAGTTATAATAGATTCATATTCAGATGGGATCTATATCGCAAGATCATCAAAAGAAAGTTATGAAGTAGATGGTGATATATTAATCAAATCAAATGGAGTGTATAATCCATTATTAATAGGGACATTCGCTGATGTAAAGATTATATCCGCTGGAGAATATGATTTAGCTGCTGAATTTAAATAAATTTATTATCTTTATGGTATAAATAAATTGTAAACAATTATGAAAAAGATTAGTCTTCTTTTATTAATATCAGTGAGCCTTCTTCTATCTGCATGTGGCCCTTATTTAACTTATCTTAGTGTTGACGTAAAACAGCCATCTAAGATGCAAATTAATTTCGAAAGGCCATTCTCTGTTATAGCAGAAACATCTGATAATGTGACAGATAGTACTTTTTTGTCCAATATAGGAATAGGAATAGCTGAAAATCTAGAAAAAGAAAATCAACTTGAAGAACATCAGATTCAAGTATTTTCAGTAAAGGATACTAATGTAGATTTGGATAATAGAAATGACCTAATATATTTGTCTAGTCAGAGTAACTCAGAATTAATGTTATTATTAGATAATTATAAAAGTTATGGTTTTTCTGTATATCAAAAAGAAGTAGATACATATAATGCGGTAGAGAATCAGATAGAAACTACGGTATTAATGCCTTATAAGTCGAGGATAAGAATATATGATGTGGTGAAAGATACTATGGTTTACCAAGAAGCAAGATTAGACACATTAGCCTGGACTATATTTGGACAAACTAAAATAGATAAAATAAAAGCTTTACAATTAATCCAATCAAAAATACCTGTAGTTTGTAAAAATGTTGGAGCTAAGGTAATAAAAAATATAGTTCCTAAATGGAAAACGGAAACAAGATATTTATATTACTATAATAAAGGATTATGGTATGATGCTACATCATATGCTTATAAATTTCAGTGGGGAAAGGCTATGGATATATGGATGAAGTATGCAGAATCTAAGGATATAATTGAAGCTTCATGTGCATCATATAATATGGCTTTAGCCTGCGAAATGACCCAGCAATATGACATTGCTATTGAATGGTTAGACTTATCTGATTCATACTATAAATTAGATACATCTAACATATTGAGAAAAATCTTATTAGAGAAAAAATCTAAACTTAAAAAAGTAAGTTTTAAATAATTCTATAGATTATCAATACCAAGAACATAGGTATTAATTATGTCTAGTTCTGTGGCGAATTGATCACCAGCAAATCCTTTTATATCATTTTTTGTGTCACTAATTTCGATTAAATCTATATAAGCTTTCGTATAGATATTTGAAAGAGGTGCATAACTCCAATGCCATTTTTCTTCATTGAAACCTGTACGGTCATTATTAGTCTTAGAAGTATAAGGTTGAAAAAAACCATATTTATGGGCATTATTTTTTAACCAATTATAAGTTTTCTGGCCACTATTGGAAGACCAATATGAAGAACTTGTTCCATTGAAGTCCATATCTGTACCCCAATGATGTCGTGATATGCCAGGCATTGAACTATACTGAAGGATGCGTAAAACTCTGTTTTTCCCTATATCTTTATATTTATTCCATTTAACATCCCAAATATATCTCTGTACCCAATAATTACGACTAGCCGAAGTAACAGTTAGTTTTATACCATCTTTTAAAGCTGCCTCATACATTTTTAGATATGCTGCATATGTGATTTTTTGGATTCTTCCATAGATAGGGCTTAAGATAGTATGTTTCTTGTCTATTAAAACGAAAGATGAATCTTTCTCATAATGTGTTTTACCTATTAGAAAATCTTTAGTAATGGTGTGAGCTCCACTCGGTAAAATGTATTTTTTATTTAATGAGCTATTATGTGTGGTATCTGAAATATTTTGTCCTAATATTACTGAGTTAGTACTCAATAATATTAGGATAAAATAAAATATAAGGCTTTTAATTTTCATGTATTCTTTTTGGACAATTATTTAAATCTGTTAGGTGCAGCTGGAGCATCTGGAAGAGGTTTGTAATTTTTCATTTCTTCTAGTAATACTTCTACAGCTTTATTTAATTGTGCGTCATTTCCTAAGAAATCCTCAAAAGGATTGATGTCAATGTCTATATCTGGATCAACTCCATGATTTTCTACTATCCATTTTCCATCTAAAGAGTAATTAGTGAAGAAAGGAGTTCTTACATCCTGACCATCAAGATATTTTTTAGAACCTGATATTCCTATTATACCTCCCCATGTTCTTTTACCTATTACTTTTCCCATTTTAGCTTTTTGAAATCTGTAAGGGAATAAATCTCCGTCAGAAGCAGAATATTTATCAACTAACACTACTTTTGGACCATAGAATGTTTGTTCTGGTACGCGTCCATTAGGTCTATTACGTCCCATTGTTAAACCATAAAGTTTTCTGTTCAGACGTTCAAGAACCATTGGTGATATGTTTCCACCACCATTCATACGGTCATCTATGATTAATGCTTTTTTATCAAGTTGAGTGTAGAATAATTTAGTAAATTCTGTTAATCCAGCTAAGCCCATATCAGGAATATGGATGTAACCTATTTGACCATTACTCATATCAGATACTTTTTTAATATTGCCTTTTACCCATTCGTAATATGCTAATTGTGTCTCACTTGCTACAGGTTTAACATAATAGGTTTTAGCATCCTTTGATGAAGCATCAGGACTAATAGTTAGTGAAACTATCTGGTCAGCTTTACCAATCAATGGTTGATATATAGAAGAATATTGTGATGTTGGAATATTATTAATAGCGATAATATAATCACCAACTTTAACTTTATCATTCAAAGAACCAAGAGGAGATCTAGCTTCTTTATTCCATGATTCGTCTGCAAAAATATGAGTGATTTTAAACGCTCCAGACTCAGCATCTTTGACGAATTTACCACCAAGCAATCCAGTTTTAATTTTCTTAGCATGAGGAGCTTCTCCTGTTGTGCAATATGAATGTCCAGAACAGAACTCACTAATCATTTCACTAATTATATAAGTTAAATCTGTACGATGATTAACATATGGTAGTAATGCACTATATTTAGTTTTTATCTTATTCCAATCAGCACCATGCATATTTTCTTGATAAAAGTAATCACGGTCGATTCTCCATGTCTCATTGAAAATTTGTGTCCATTCTTTATGATAATCTACTGTTAATGATATATTATCAGTAGGAATTGGTTTTGCAGGAGCACTCATATTTGATGATGGACTTACATAGTATTTGCCATTTTTAGAAGTTATTCTTATTGAATAATCTGCATTATGAGCTACTATCATATCTTTACTGAAAGTACTTTCTTTCATATTTTTTAAAGATAGTTTTTTAACTCCATCTCTACCTTTCATATATAATAAATCACCTTTTACGCTTCCCAGTAAATATGCATCTTTTATAGGAAGAGCTTTTGAACGATTTATAATATCGTCGAAGTCAATAACAGACTCTGAAGATTTGTTTACTTCTTCTGCTTTCTTATTGGCTTTTTTGTCATCTTTATTAGAAGATTCTTCTGATTTTGGAGTATATTCATCACTAGATAGTAGTGTAGGATCAGTAGCTTCTTTCTGTAAAGGTAATACGAATGCTGTATAAGTTAATGATATCGCTGTATTCCATTCAACGTCTGAATAAATTGGAGATATATCTGTACTTGATTGGTAGAATAGATATTTACCATCAGATGAGAAGATAGGAGAGTATGAGTTGAACCATCTGGATGTTACTTCATGACTCTTATTATTTTTAATATCATAAATTTTTATCGTTGATATTTTAGATTCATTTGGAGAACTGTAAGCTATATATTTATTATTTGGAGATACTACGAAGCCTCTTATAAAATCATGAAAAAGTGTTTTAAGTTTTTTCGTTTGTATATCTAAAGAGTACATATTGTTTTTTTCATCTTTAAATATAATTTTTTTAGAGTCGGATGTCCAGGTAATATTAGTTGGATACCCAGTTTTAAAATCAGTCATTTGCTTCTGCTTGTATGGATCGCTGGAAGAAGCTAAATATAATTGATATTCTCCTGATTTGTCTGAGAAGAATGCTATATATTTTCCGTCTGGTGACCAATTGGCATCTTTATCATGGGCTCCTGGTGTTTGAGTTAAGTTATATATTACTCCTTGAGTGGCTGGTAATGAGAAAATGTCTCCTCTGGCTGTAGCAAGTACTCGTTTACCGTCTGGAGATATACTGATATCTCTACGGTCGATTTTGACATTAGCCATAAATTTTGGTCTTGAATATATATTATCGTTGGATAGAGTAATATTTACTTTAGAGATTTTTTTATCTTTAATTGAATATTTATAAATAAATCCCGCATTTTCAAATACTATATAATTTTGTGAAAATGAAGGGAATTTAATATCATAGTCGTCGAAGTTAGTAATTTTTGTAGTTTGTTTAGTAGTCGTATCATAGCAGAATAAGTTCATTGTATGATCTCTGTCAGATAAGAAGTATATATCTTTACCTATCCACATAGGGAAAATGTCTTGCGCATCATTATGTGTTATAGCGTGAATTTCGGTAGTTCCTACTTTATGTAGCCATATTTCATCTGCTTCTCCTCCTCTATAGTATTTCCATGTACGGAATTCTCTAAACATTCTATTGAATGCGAATGTTTTTCCATCTGGAGAATATGAGCAAAAGCCTCCTTCTGAACTAGGTATTACTTTGGGATCTCCTCCATCTTTTGATACTTTATAGAGAAGTCCTCTCATTCCAGAGAAACAATACCATTTTGTTCTATATACTATTTCTTTACCATCTGGAGTCCAACACATTACTATGTTGTTTGGTCCCATTCTTTCTCCTACCTGATCACGTGGAACTTCTGCTGAGTAGGTGATTCTTGTTGGTGTACCACCTTCTATTGGAAGTGTGTAAACTTCGGTGTTACCATCATATTGCCCGGTAAAAGCTATTGTCTTTCCATCTGGTGATATGCGTGAAAAGCATTCATATCCAATGTCTGATGTTAGTTTAGTGGCACGTCCACCATTAATACCGACTTTATATAGGTCTCCTGCGTAAGTGAAGACTATATTGTCCCCGCCGACCGAAGGGAAGCGAAGAAGTCTTGCTTCCTTAGTTAAATCTGCAGCATTAACGACTTTAGAACTATCCGTAGCATATCCACAGAAAGTTATTGCCATAAATGAAAAAGAGATAAGTAAAGTTTTTATGTTCATAATTGTAAGATTTATAAGATGTTAAAAGATTGTTCTTTAATTTTTTCTAGTGCATCTTTCATGTTAACTACTATTTTTTGCATGTCAGAGTTGTTAGATTTTGACCCCATAGTGTTTACTTCACGTCCTATTTCTTGTGCTATGAAGGCTAGTTTTTTACCTGCAGGAAATTCTTTATCCATGGTTTCAATAAAGTATTTGCAGTGCTGGCGTAGTCTTACTTTTTCTTCATTTATGTCTAGTTTTTCTAGATAGTAAATGATTTCTTGTTCGAAACGATTTTGATCGACAGATGTGCCTAGTTCTTCAAGGTTTGTTTTAAGCCTTGTTTTGATGGTAGTTATGCGCTCTTTTTCGTATTTCTCTATTTCTGTAACTAGATTGTATATCTGATTTACCTTAGCTGAAATATCTTTTTTGAGTATTTCACCTTCTTTAATTCTATAATTAATCACGTCATCAGCTGCTTCTAAAATACTTTTTTCCAATTTCTCGTAATTCTCTTCTGATAGAGTAGATTTCTGAATTTCTATAACTTCTGGAAGGCGAACTATGCTATTAACGATGGCAGTTCTTTCGATAGTGCCAAGTTTGCATTCGTCTGATACATTACGTAATTGGGTATAATATTCTTTAAATAGCTGTTTGTTAATTTTAACGTTGGATGAAGCTTCTGTTTGATCTAGAGTGAGATAAATATCAATATTTCCTCTTAATAGCTTCTGTGAGAGCTTTTTACGTATTTTTAGTTCTTTGTCTTTTGGTATTAATTGTGATTTTAATGATATATCACAATTTTTACCATTTAGTGTTCTAATTTCTACGGTGTATTTATCCGTGCCACAAGTGACTTCTGATTTTCCGAAGCCTGTCATTGATTGAATCATATTATTGTAGTTTGATGTACAAAAGTAAACAAAAAAAAGTATCTTTGCACTAATAATAGTAATAATACAAAATATGAATAAAGAAGTTAATAAGGGGGCCGCTGAAAAGGAGTCTCATAATTTTCTTGAAGAAATAATTGAAAATGATTTAGCATCAGGTAAGGTGAAATCTGTTCTTACTAGATTTCCTCCGGAACCAAATGGGTATTTACACATTGGCCATGCTAAAAGTATTTGCATAAATTTTGGTTTAGCTGCTAAATATCATGGTAAAACTAATCTTCGTTTTGATGATACCAATCCAGTGAAAGAGGATACAGAGTATGTTGATTCTATTAAAGAAGACATACATTGGCTAGGCTTTGATTGGTCTAATGAAGGTTATGCCTCAGATTATTTTGATCAATTATATGAGTGGGCAGAGAAATTGATTATGAAGGGTTATGCTTATGTAGATGATCAGACTCAGGAAGAAATACATAAAGGTAGAGGTACGGTGAGTGTCCCAGGTAAAAATAGTCCCTATCGTGATAGAAGCCCAGAGGAGAATCTTGATTTGTTTAGAAGGATGAAAGCTGGAGAGTTCGCAGATGGAGAAAAGGTGCTTCGAGCTAAAATAGATATGGCTAGCCCTAATATGTTATTTAGAGATCCTTTAATGTATAGAATCCTTCATACTTCTCATCATAGAACAGGAAATAAATGGTGTATTTATCCTATGTATGATTTCGCTCATGGAGAGTCAGATTCCATAGAAAATATAACTCATTCTATTTGTACTAAAGAATTCGATGTACATAGACCTTTGTATGATTGGTTTATTGATAAATTGGATATTTTTCCTTCTCATCAATATGAATTTGCTCGTTTAAATCTTACTTATATTATGATGAGTAAGAGAAAATTATTGGATATGGTGAACCAAAAAATAGTATCTGGATGGGATGATCCTCGTATGCCTACTATTTGCGGTATTAGAAGAAGAGGTTACACTCCTGAAAGTATTAGAACATTTGTAGAGAAAGTAGGAGTAGCTAAGAGAGAGAATATGATAGATTTATCTCTTCTGGAGTGGTGTCTAAGAGAAGATTTGAACAAGAGATCTAATAGATATATGGTAGTTCAAGATCCTTTGAAAATAGTAATAGATAATTATGAAGAGTCATCAGAGGATGATATTATGGATGCACCTAAGAATCAAGAGAATGAATCTGCTGGTCGTCGTTCTATCAAATTTTCTAAAGAAATATATATTGAAAGAAAAGATTTTCAAGAAATTCCAGAAAATAGAAAATTCAGAAGGCTTAAACCTGGTGGAGAGGTAAGACTTAAATATTCTTATATTATAAAATGTGAGGATGTTATTAAGGATGAAAATGGTAAAATCATAGAATTACATTGCTCTTATGATCCTACTACTAAGCCTGGTAGTAATCCATGGAGAAAATGTAAGGGAACTATTCATTGGGTATCAGCCAAATATGCTAAGACCATAGAAGTACGTCATTATGACAGATTATTCTTAAAAGAAGATATGGGAAATCTTCCTGAAGGAACAGATTATAAAGAGTTTTTAAATCCAGATTCTCTTAAAATTAATGAAGCTTATGCCGAACCTAATCTGTTAGAGGATAATTCAGGTATTTCTGTACAATTCGAAAGAGATGGATATTATATTAAAGATAAAGATTCAACTCCAGATCATTTCGTATTTAATAAAGCTACAGGTATGAAAAGTAGTTTTTAATATATATACTATTGAATAATTAAGCAGGTAGCAAATAGATTATTTCTATTATGCTACCTGCTATTTTTGTATTTATAAGTTTTACTATTTATTCTTGAACAAATAATAAAATGCTATATGTTCTTATAATTAAAGATGGAATCTAGGGTCTTTTTTATATGTACTTTTATTAAATCTATAAAGACGAGCTCCACGACGTGAGCTGGTTTTATCTATTAAATCAGTCTTTTCTATAAAATCCATCGTAGCGACTTTTTTTCTAAAATTTCTTTTATCTATTACTTCTCCATTAATAGCCTCATATAAAGTCTGAAGCTGAGTTAGAGTAAATAATTCAGGTAGAAGATTAAAACTAATTGGTTGATATGAAATCTGTTTCTTCATTAGCTCCCTAGCTTTTTCTACCATTTGATTATGATCGAAGATTAAAGGAGGAAGTTTATCAATATTTACCCAATGAGCATGATGCATTTTAACAAGATTTTTATCATAATCACTTACATTTATAAGCGCATAATAAACTAAAGATATTACTCTAGCACCAGGGTCACGATCTATTTTTCCAAAAGCACCTACCTGTTGCATATAATTATTTCTAAGGCCGGTAAGTTCAAATAATACTCTTTGAGCCGCTTCATCTATACTTTCATCCTCACGTACAAAACCACCAGAAAGAGACCAATCCCCTTT
>Ga0172377_10000601_pt1 | contig 34319 bp, 16 predicted proteins | sample Pumphouse3metaG_FD_119749 | JGI IMG/M metagenome (GOLD analysis project Ga0172377, IMG submission 119749) | Leachate microbial communities from a municipal landfill in Southern Ontario, Canada - Pumphouse #3 metaG | ecosystem: Engineered > Solid waste > Landfill > Unclassified | place: Canada... | reverse complement strand
ATTATTTTTCAGTATAACACTTTCAACTCTATTGATTATTTTTAGTATAACATATTTTTATAAAAATATAAATTATTTTAATATTGCAATTATTTTTTTATTAAATATTTTTTATAAATATAAATTATTTTGATATTGCAATCTTTAGTAAAACATATTTTTTTAAAAAAATAAATTTGAATAATATATTGTCTTGTATATGTTTTAACTTTATTATAACTTAATTTTAGCATAAAAATCAATTATAAACATATTCATATTTTGAAAGGAGGTATTTTGTGGAAGAAATAAAAAGCAACCAAATCTATTTGCGTGTCACCAAAGGTGCTATATATGCTCTTGTTTTAACGCTTATTTTGATAATAATTTTTGCTTTTATTGTCAAATGGACAAGTATGGGCGAAGGCTTAATTGATCCTATCAATCAAATAATAAAAGTTGTTGCAATACTTTTTGGTGTAGGGATTGCATTAAAAGGTGAATGTGGCAAAACTTTGTTGATCGGGTCATTAGTTGGTGCTGTGTTTGCATGTTTTGCCTATATTTTATTTGCAATTTTAAGTAGCAGTTTTACTTTTGACTTTTCCTTTTTTTACGATGTATTATTTAGTTCAGCAATTGGTTTAATTAGTGCTATTATAGTTAAATTTATAAAAAAGTGAATAAATGGAATTTTTATCATCTTATATTCTTAGTATTGTAGGCATAATTTTACTAGGAACTATTATTGATTTAATGCTTGTAAATGGACAAATGCAAAAATATATTAGAAGTATTTTTGTCGTTTTTGTTATGTTTGTCATTATTTCACCTATTCCTAAACTATTAAACATTGATTTAAGCGGGCTTAGTTTTTATAGCAGTGAATCAACCATCGATTATGACCTTTTGAACACTATAAATGCCTCTAAAATTAATGAAGCAACTTCGATTTTACAAGAAGAATTTGAAGAAAATGGAATTTATAATATTGATATTGAAATTGTACTTGCAAACCAAGATGAGTTTTTAATTGAAAATATTTTATTAAATATTAAAAAATTAGTCATTCAAAACGGACAAGCGAATATAAATAAATATGAACTTATTGCAGAACTTGTAAATAACGTGATTTCTTACAGCGGGGAGATAATATTCTATGAGTGAAACAAAAAAACCCAACTTTTTATCTAAACTGCCTTTTTTTAAAAAATTGAAATCAATTAAAAATATTGAAATCATAATCGCGTTAATTTTAGGAGCTATAATACTACTGATTTATTTAAGTTCAGACATTTCATCTTCAAATAGCAGTTCTAATAATTCAACAACTGAAATAAATTATACCACAGCAAGCGAATATCGTGAAGAAATTGAAAATAAACTAGCAAAGGTTATATCGAATATAAAAGGCGTTGGCGATGTATCCGTTATGGTGGTAATATCTACGAGTAGTGAACTGATTATTGCTAAAACTGTAGAGGAAACCACTGAAACAACAACGGTAACTAAAGATGGAACAACAACAACACAAACGACAACAGAAACTATTTCCACCCCTATTATTATTGAAACTAGCGATGGCTCAAGTTCCCCGATTGTATTGCTTGAAATAATGCCCACTATAACAGGCGTCTTAATCATCGCCGAAGGTGCAGATAATATTACTGTGAAATTAAATATAATCAAAGCCGTTCAAGCGTTATTAGGAGTTAATTCAGGAAATATAGAAGTTATAGAAGGAGATTAAGGAGAATTTATTATGGTAAGTAAAAAGAAAAAAATCTTAGTATTAAGTATTATGGTGGTTTTACTTGTTGCAACGGGATTTTTAAATCTAACTTTAAGCAACAACATCGTTACTGAAGCAGGAACCACTTCAAGCAATTTTTTCACAACATACAGGGCAGATAGAACAAGCACAAGAAATGAAGAACAGTTATACTATGAAGCAATTATCTCAAGTGCCTCATCTAGTGCCGACGCAAAAGCAGTTGCTGAAGCTAAAAAAATTGAATTAATTCAAACAATGGAACTAGAATTAGTTGTTGAAGGGCTCATAAAAGCCAAGGGTTTTGAAGATGCTATTGTTACATTAACTACAAGTAATATTAATGTTATTGTAAAAGCACCTGACGCTACACTATTATCAACCGAAGTAGCTCAAATATTTGAAATTGTGAAAGAGCAAACAACTGGCACCATTGATAATATAAAAATTATTCCAGTTTAGAAGTAATAATTAAACTTAAAAAAATTCTATTGTTTTATACTTAAAAATTTTTAAAAATATTTTTATTAATTCATAAAAAAACTCTAAACTTTTTTAGAGTTTTTTTATTTTTATTGCAAATTAATATTTTAATGTGTGCTTAAAATTTAAAAAGATTATAAAGGTCAAAGTAATACTTTAACGTCTTTCTTACATTGTTTTAATTTTAATTTTTGGTTTTGCTAATCAACAAATCATCGTCAAAATACATTTTTTGATTTTTGTTACAGTTTAAACAAATAAATATTGTAATACTCAATAGTATTTCTAGCATTTATTTAATATGTATTCAGCCCCACTAATCATTAAGTCATTTATCACATAATTTGAAACAGTGTAATATGCTATTTTACCATCTTTTCTGCACTCTACCAAATTTTGATGTCTTAATAGTTGAAGTTGATGGCTTAATGTTGTTTGATTTAACTCTAACAAAATTGACAAATCATTTACACACATTTCAGATAATGCCAAAGCACTCATGATTTTTATTCTTGTTTTATCACTAAATATTGAAAAGAAATCTGCCAGCGCTTGCAAAATTTTGCCTTGTGGTAACACACTCTTTAATTGGGCTTGTTCTTCTTCCCCAGATAATAATAATTTAAATTCTGCCATTAATACGCCTCCATTTGATATTATATTTTCTTAATTAGGATTAGTCAATCCCGCACAAATAGAATTTTTGTCGCATATTACATTATATGGCGAAAATTTATCGAAAATTGGAGGTTTTCTTATGGCATATCAATTATACATAATTCTTGCATTGATTCTATCAATATTCGCTTCAAGCACAAATGTTGATTTATGGACTAATACTAACTTCATTTTAATGCTATTGCTTGCTCTTGGTGCGTACTATTATCCAACCAACACTTGCTGTAATAGACGTTCTTTCGTTACAAACGATTTCGTTTAAACGTGTATTAAATTTATTAATTAGCCTAAAAATATACCGTTTGTGAATTTGTAAACTGCCAAAACATAAGATGAATTTTCTAAAATTAAAATACATAAGATAAGAAAAACCTATAAAAACAAAATAAATTTTGTCTAAACTAATAATAATTAGATGATTTTTAACTCATTAATATAAAAATATAAGACAAAGAACAAACTCTTTGTCTTGATTTGAAATTTATCATGTTAATAACTCTAAAACATGAAATATGTGTTTTTTATTTTTAATTTTCTATCATTAAATTTTTTGAAATTTAATCTTTTAACTATCTTTTAAAACTTCTTTTAAAAATTGCCCAGTGTAACTTGATTTATTTTTTGCAACTTTTTCTGGTGTCCCCTCAACAACAATTTCACCACCTTTATCACCACCCTCTGGACCTAAATCAATAATATAATCTGCCACCTTAATAACATCAAGATTATGTTCAATCACAATCACCGTGTTGCCTGCACTGACAAATCGTTGTAATATCTTTATTAATTTATCAACATCATATTTTGATAAGCCTGTTGTTGGCTCATCTAAAATATATATAGTTTTGCCTGTGCTTTTTTTTGACAATTCTGTTGCAAGTTTAATTCTTTGAGCCTCACCACCGCTTAAGGTTGTTGCTGATTGCCCAAGTTTTATATAACCTAGCCCCACATCAAAAAGCGTTTGGATTTTATTCTTAATATTAGGAAAATTCTTAAAGAAATACAATGCATCTTCGACTGTCATTTCTAAAATATCGGAAATGGATTTGCCTTTAAATTTAACTTCTAGAGTTTCTCTATTATATCGACGGCCCTTGCATACTTCACAAGGAACATACAAATCTGGCAAAAAATACATTTCAATTTTTTTGATGCCCCCACCTTCACAATGTTCACAACGTCCCCCAGAAATATTAAATGAAAATCTGCCCGCCTTATATCCACGTTCTTTTGCATCTAACGTTTCAGCAAACAAATCTCGCACGTGGCTAAAAATGCCTGTATAAGTCGCAGGATTGCTTCTTGGTGTTCGCCCGATTGGATTTTGGTCAATCATTATGACTTTGTCACAAAATTCTGTTCCTTCAATTTTATCGTATAACCCTTCAGTTATTCTAGAACGATTTAAAATGTTTGAAAGCGCTGGATACAAAGTTTCAGTAATTAAGCTACTTTTTCCGCCACCACTGACACCTGTTATAAGCGTTAAAACATTTAACGGAATACTAACATCAATATTCTTCAAATTATTTTGTTTGCATCCATAAAGTTTTAAATGATTTCCATCAATTTTTCGCCTTACCTCTGGAATTTCAATTTTTCTTTTATCAAATAAATATTGACTAGTAATTGATTTTTCGCAATTTTTTAAATCATTTAAGTCGCCTGCAACAATTAATTCCCCGCCGTTTACACCAGCAAGTGGTCCTATATCCACAATAAAGTCCGCTGATTTTATTGTGTCATCATCGTGCTCAACTACTATTATACTATTGCCTAAATCTCGTAAATTTTTTAAAGTTTCTATCAATTTTGCATTATCACGTTGATGTAAACCTATGCTTGGTTCGTCTAGAATATATAAAACGCCCGTAAGCCCACTTCCGATTTGAGAAGCTAGCCTTATTCTTTGCGATTCTCCCCCGCTTAAGGTCCCTGCTGTTCTTGACAAGGTTAAATATCCAAGTCCAACGTTCTTTAGAAATTTTAATCGCGAATTAATTTCATGCAGTATTGGTTCTGCGATCTGATAATTCATAGATGTTAATTTTAATTTAGAAAGAAAATCAAAAATTTTATCAACAGAAAAATCACAGATTTCTGCAATATTTAAACTATCAATCTTTATCGACAAGGCTTCTTGCTTTAAACGTTTGCCTTTGCATAACGGGCATGGGATTGACGACATTAGTTTACTTATTTCCATTCTTTGAAATTCGCTTGTTGTTTCTAAAAAACGTCTTTGCAAGTTCGGGATTACCCCCTCAAAACTTTGCAAATTTGAAAAACTTCTATATTCGTTTTCGTATTCAAATTTTATTTTTTCGCCTTTTGAACCATATAATATTATTTTTTTTACGTCGCTACTTAAATCTTTAAATGGCGAGTCTAAACTAAACTTATATTTTTCTGAAAGCCCTTTAAAATAACTTTGTGTAATTTTGGCAGTATTTAAGTTCCAACCGTTAATGTTAAGAGCTCCTTCGTTTAACGATAAATTAGGATTTGTAACAATTAAATTTTCATCAATACTTTGCTTAAAGCCAAGTCCATCGCATTCGGGACATGCCCCATAAGGCGTATTAAAACTAAATATTCTTGGAGTGATTTCACCAAGTGAAATGTTACATTTGGTGCAAGAATATTTTGTGCTATATAATTTTGTTTCATAATCACTTTTGATTATTACTTTTCCATCTGCTAAATTTAAAGCTGTTTCGCAACTTTCAGATAATCTTTTTTCAATCTCATCTTTAATTATTAATCGATCAATAATTACATTAATGTTATGCTTTTTATTTTTATCTAGATTAATATCATCATCTAAAGTATATACTTCGCCATCAATTTCAACTCTTGCATAACCACTTGATCGTAAATTATTTAAAATTTTTTCATGTGTGCCCTTTTGCCCATCAATAATAGGAGCTTCAATCATGATTTTTGTATCTTTTGCGAGCATTAATACACTATCAATTATTTGGTCAATTGTTTGCGACTCAATCTTATGTCCACATTTTGGACAGTATGCAACACCTATTCTAGCGAATAATAGTCTGAAATAATCATAGATTTCAGTAACTGTGCCAACTGTCGAACGTGGATTATTATTCGTTGTCTTTTGGTCGATTGAAATTGCTGGCGATAAACCTTCAATGCTCTCAACATTAGGCTTTTGCATTTGCCCTAAAAATTGCCTCGCATATGATGATAAAGACTCAACATACCTTCTTTGCCCTTCTGCAAAAATTGTGTCAAAAGCCAAGGTGGATTTTCCACTTCCACTAACCCCCGTAAATACAACAAGTTTATCCCTTGGGATTTCCAAATTAATGTTTTTTAAATTATTTTCTTTTGCACCTTTTATTATTATTTTATCCATTATTTATCACACCTATATTTATAATGACCTTATTATTATCTTACCCCTAATTTTATAGTTTAAAAGTTTTTTGTTTTTTATTTTTTAAATAAATATTTATTTTTAAAAACCTTTTTATAGCCCACCTAATTGTTTACAACAAAAAAATGTTGGCATTCGTTTTGTTCACATGGCAATTAATCATAAATACTTTATTTTAAATCCTCTTTTAGTTCTGTAATTTTATCGCGTAACCTTATTGCCATTTCAAAATCAAGACTTCTGCTTGCAACACTCATCATTGCTTTTAGTTTATCGATTTCTGAATAAATATCGCTTTTATTCATTTTTATCCTATCTTTTGGCTTTTGTGATATTTCAAGAGTGTTTAAAATATCTTTTTTTATCGTTGTTGGCGTAATGTTATGCAATTTATTATAATTTGCTTGAATTTCACGACGTCTAAGTGTTTCGTTTATTGCTTTTTGCATACTCTCGGTCATGTTGTCTGCATACATTATTACTTTGCCTTCACTGTTTCTTGCTGCTCTTCCTATAGTTTGAATTAAAGCCCCTTCACTTCTTAAAAATCCCTCTTTATCCGCATCTAATATCGCCACTAAAGATACTTCTGGAAGGTCCAATCCTTCTCTAAGCAAATTAATCCCTACCAAAACATCAAAATCACCATTTCTTAATCCATTAACTATCTCAACGCGTTCTAATGTATCAATCTCGGAGTGCATGTATTTAACTTTGATTTTACGGTCGTTTAGATATTCAGTTAAATCCTCACTCATTCGTTTTGTCAATGTTGTAACTAAAACTCTATGACCTTTTTCAACAACTTTATTTATTTCACCTATCAAATCATCAATTTGCCCTTCAATTTTTTTAATTTCAATTTCCGGGTCAAGCAACCCCGTAGGTCTTATTATTTGCTCGACAATTTCAGTGGTTTGTTGCATTTCATATTTGCCGGGCGTTGCGGAAACATAGACAACTTGTCCGATTTTTTCTTCAAATTCATCAAATTTTAAAGGACGGTTATCATACGCTGCTGGCAATCTAAATCCATATTCAACAAGATTTGTTTTTCTTGCTAAATCCCCTTTATACATTGCCTTAACTTGCGGGATTGACATGTGGCTCTCATCAATAAATGTTAAAAAGTTCTTGCTAAAATAATCAATTAAAGTATACGGCGATTGCCCCTTTTCACGATTATCAAAATATCTTGAGTAATTTTCGATGCCACTACAATAACCGATTGAATGTATCATTTCAACATCATAATTTACTCGTTCCTCAATTCTTTGAGCCTCAATTAACTTGTTTTGCTCTTTAAAATATTGCACTTGCGTTTCTTTGTCTAATTCAATTTGTTTAAAAATTGCTTCTTCATCTTGTGGGTCAAAATTATAGTGAGTTGCTGGGAAAATCACACAGTGTTTTAGTTCTTTTATTGATTTGCCTGTCAAAATATCAATTTCACTAATTTTTTCAATTTCATCGCCAAAAAAATCAACTCTTATTGCTATATTATTTGTATAAGGTGGTATTATGTCTAAAATGTCGCCTTTTGCCCTGAATGTTGAACGCTTAAAATCTATATCATTTCTTTCAAAGCGTAAAGTAATTAATTTTCGCATTATATCGTTTCTGTCGATTTTATCCCCTTGTCTTAAAGATAATCTAGAATTTTTATAAGTTTCTGGATTACCTAAGCCATAAATACACGACACAGATGCCACAATAATGACATCATTTCTTTCAAATAATGAACATGTTGCACTATGCCTAAGTTTATCAATTTCATCATTAATTGACATGTCTTTTGCAATGTATGTGTCACTGCTTGCAATATATGCCTCGGGTTGATAGTAGTCATAATAACTTACAAAAAACTCAACTCGGTTTTTAGGAAAAAATTCTCTAAATTCATTACAAAGTTGAGCTGCTAAAATTTTATTATGTGCAATTACAAGCGTAGGTCGATTTAAATTTGCTATTACATTTGCCATGGTGAAAGTTTTTCCACTGCCTGTAACACCTAATAAAATTTGCGATTTTAATCCATCATTCAGCCCCTGCGTTAACTGCTTTATTGCTTGCGGTTGATCGCCATTTGGTTGAAATTTTAAATTTAATTCAAATTTTTCCATTTTTTCCCCTGCTTAATTTTAGCAATTATTCTTTATTATAGTTTTATATTTAAAAAATATTTTATTCATATTTATAGAATTTTGTATTTTTTTATTTTCATTTTATACAAATATTAAAAAATTATTTTTAATATTAGTGTAATAATAAATGATAATATTGCTAACGCTATTGTTATTCCAACCCTGCTAATTAGATTACGTTTTTTTATAAATTCTTCACGCAAAAAATTTTCTCCTTTAGGGAGAATATTTATGCACAAATATTCAATATCTTTATTAAAAGATTTCACGGAATCAATATACCCATCTAAACATAAATTATTAATGATGCCATCAATTTCTTCTGGAACAACTTCTAAAATTGAATTTTTTATAATTTGTTGATAAGTAATCAAGCATGATTTTTTTTTGTTACAATATATTAATATTGATTGTAAAACTGCTTTTTCTTTTTTTGTTGCCATAGTTATTGTCTATGCTCCTTTATATTGCACTTCCGATTAAAGCACCGATAAATCCCCCAATAAATCCCCCGATTGCTCCAACAGCAAGGGCAATATAGGCTAATTTAATTTTCGCTTGTTTCTCTTGCCTTAACTCTGCACTTTTTTCATTATATAGTCTTGCTTTAGCAAGTGTGGTTAAACATACAACATTATCATCATTATATTTTAATGCCACATAATTCCTTTCTTGCAACCCTCGTAAATCTTCAACGATATTTTCTTTTGTAATCTCATAAAAGCGTGGCATTTTTTCAATAATTTCATTAAATTCAATAACTTTGTATGCACCATCTTGACACACATTATTTAGAATATTTAATAAATAACTTGTTCTTTTGTCTATCATAGCCAACTCCTTAATGTTTTTTTTATAATTTAATTTGTTAGTTTTCACCATTTTTAATATCTTTTTAATTATTAATTTCTCAATATTACTTTTTTAATTTCCTCTGTTTTTGTTTTTCAAACTATTTTATTAAATTTGTCGAATTTTCTTTTAGAACAGTAAAAAATATATTATAAATTGCATTCGTGTCGGATAGAAACCCAGCCTTTATTTTATAGTCAGCATTTAAAATTGTTTTTAAATTATTCAGTAACTGCATTTTTTTTATGTTTTTGGTTTGGTTCTTTATAATTCTTATTGCACCTTCTTTAACTTTTAAATCTTTACTCAAAGCATTATCATTTTCCTTTGAAACGGCAATATGAAAATTTTTTCTTGCCCAGTTTGCAATAGTATATAAAGCAATTTGCGAATTGACTTTTTTACTAAATAAATCATCTAAAATAGTTAACATTTTCTCTGCGTTATTTTTTTGTATTGAATCAGTTAATTCATAAATTGCATAATCTAATGTTTTTGTTACGTTTAATTCAATGTCGCTTGATTCAATCTTTTCGCTGTCAGTTGCATATGACAATTTATTAATTTCAGTATATAGTTTACCTAAATCACTAGAACAATATTCAATCAATTTTAGAGCATCATTGACAGCTATTATTTTATTGTTTTTCTGTAACTCTCTTGCTATAATCATCTGCAAACTTTTATTGTTAAGGTGGTCACAATCAACCACTTCTGCTTTATCTTCGTAATGCTTAAAAAATTCGTTTTTTTCATTAAATAGAAAAATTAAAACACTGGTTTTTGCGGGATTATCAAAATATTCTGTTAATCTTTGTTTTGTTTTATTATCAATTATTTTATAATCTTGATTTTTAATTAAAAGAACTCTATAATCACTCATAAAAGGAAAACTTTCAGCGTTATCTAAAATAGTTGATAAATTTATATTTTCATCATAGGCTTGAAAATTTAATTCCTCGCAATTAGTGATTGCCCGTTTAGTTATTAATTTATTTGCATTATCAATTAAAAAACTATCATTCCCATAGACAAAATAAATGTTTTCCATCTTATCTTTTAAGGTTTCTTTCAAGTTTTGAAATTTCATACATCACCTAACGCTTATTATAACATATTGAATAATTTTAAGCAATTTATTTAAAATACTTTTTTAAAGCATTGAATTATAATATAATAAATTAATATTGATTAAAAAAACATAAAATTTTTTTGTGAATTTATTTTCTTAAATTATTAAAATATGATACAATAATTTTATAAAGTGAACTTATGAAAAAGATTTTTAATTATCGTCCCATCGTATTCTTGGCATTATTTTTAATTTTAGGTATTTATTTAGGCTATATGCTAAAATGTCAAAATGATTGGCTTGCAATTTTGTTAGGCGTTTTAATACTGATTTTTTTGTTAGTTGCATTTATTAAATTACCTATTTTAAATAATAAATATAACAATTTATATAATAAATTAAAATCTAAGCATGTTTTTATTATTATATGTGTAATTTTTTTAGGTTTGGGCATTTTGCTATCGCTAATTGACTTAAACAATAAATCAAAAACAATAGATTCAACAAATAATTCAACTATTGTTGGAACAGTAACTGATTTATTTAAGCAAAGTGATTCTCTGTGTTATTTCGTTATTAATAATTGTTCCGTTATATGCGATAGTGAAACTCAAAAACTAAATTCAAATATTTTATGTTATACATATAATACAGATGTTTCTTCATCTATTAGTCTAGGGCAAGGCATTGCCTTTGCAGGCAATCTTAATGCTATCTCAATTTTTGATAGCGAAAACGATGAAATTAACATGAATTATTATAAATACAATATTGGCTATACAGTTACAGTTTATTCGTTTGAATATACATTTTCGTCTTCGAAAAATTTAAATGATATTATTTTAGAATTTATAAAAAATAAATTGCTTGACATTATGCCAAGTGACAATGCCTATTTTGCGTATTCAATTTTGTTTGGAGATAGTTCCGCTTTAAGCTCGCAACAATTAGAAGCTTTTAAGGCAAGTGGCGTTATGCACATTATAGCCGTAAGCGGTATGAATATTGCAATCATCATTGGGATATTTTTGTTTATTTTTAGTTTCATCAACGGACGAAAAGGTTTGAAATTTTTTATAATTGTATTTACGCTACTTTTTTATTGCTATCTATGTTCATTCTCTCCAAGCGTAACTCGTGCAACACTTATGGGTATTATTTTGCTATTTGGAAAATTCATTGGCAGAAAAAATGATGTTCTTTCTTCACTATCATTAAGTGCAATTATCATATTATTAATTAATCCACTATACTTATTTGAAGTCGGATTTTTATTAAGTTACACATGTTTGTTAGGCATAATTTTTGTTGGTGGTCAAATGAATAATTTTTTCTTAACCCGTGCAAAATTGCCTAATTTTTTGGCAACGTCCATAAGTATAACTCTCAGTGCTCAACTTGGAATTTATCCCGTTATGGCATACTTTTTCAATTCATTTTCTCTGTATTCAATTTTCGCAAATTTAATTGTTGTCCCTTTGTTTTCTGTTTGTTATGTTTTATTATTTTGTTTTTTAATTATTTCTATAATTTTGCCATTTTTAAGTGCTATCTTGCTAATTCCAGCAGGTATACTTAATTTAATTAGCATTATACCTTATTATTTTAGCGAATTGCCTAACGCAAGCCTTTGGGTCTTTTCACTTGGAATATTTTCAATTTTATTCTATTTAATTTTAATCGTATCTTCTCATTTTATAAATTTCAAAAAGAAAACTAAATTAATATTTTGCTCTGTTTGTGGTCTAATTTTAACCACATATTTTGTTTATAATTTAATCCCGGCAAACTTCACCAAAGATCAATATTTAATGTCAAATCAAAATAATATAGTATATTTAACAAGTCAAAACAATGAATTTATAATAGTTGGAAATGTAACAAAACAATCTCATATAAAGTATTTAGTTAACGACTTGCGTGAACTTAAAGTTGGCACAATTAATGCTGTTGTTATTCCATTTTCAACATCAACTGATGAATTGAATTATATTGAAATTTTAAATCAAAGCGTTAAGATTGAATATGTTTATGTCTTTGAAAATGCTTTTTCTGAAAGCGAATTAGAAAGTTTTGATTTAAATTTTATTCAATTATCCGACACAATTGACATAAGCTTTGCATCCTATAATACGCAAATTACAGTTTATGATTTTAAGGTTTTAAGTTTTTATATTTACAACGATTATAATAAATGTATGTTTTTAAAAAAAGATTTAACTTCATCTTCAATTAATTTCTTGTTAGAGAGAATGCCTTATACTTATCCACAAAACTTTTTTTATAATTTATATGGCAACGTTAAACATTATAACTCAATAAGTGATATTGAACTAATTGTATCTTAACAATAAAATATAATCAATAAGCATTTTTTATAGTTTAGATTATTATGACTCAATAAGTGATATTGAATTAATTGTATCTTAACAATAAGATAAAATTGATATGAATTGTTTATGGTTTAGATTAATTATGACTTATTAAGTGATATAGGGCTTTGATTTCTTGATTTAATGAGTCTTAATTAAAAAAAGTACCTATTTTCGTTTTACATAAAATTACGCTTTATGTTTCACTTTTTAGATACATTTCTATTTATATTTATAACATCATCATATTATTTCGACTTCGATATTCTCGCCACTTTCTGCTGATTGATACATTATATAGTAACCTGAGCCGTTTGGATTTTGTGCGTCTAAGGGCAACCACTGTCCATAATTTTCCAACTCTTTTGGTGGGTTTGTACGAATTGTTTGTGGAACGCCATAGCACATATATTTGGGCACATCTTCTTCATAAATTAAGCCAAGCACATAATAGCCATCTTCCATTTCTACTTTTATCCATTTTGAAGATGGTATAATTTGGCTTAAATCATCAAGGGTGGCATACTTTGAAAACATATCCTCATATTGATTTTTCACAAGAGAATAAAAATAAGGGTCTTTATCTGAATTATTGTTTTCTTCACCAAAAAATTGTTTTTTTTCGTCTTCTTGCATTTTAGCTATATTATGTAACACATCTTTGGCTTCTTCCATTTTATCTTCATCATAAAAATGTTTTTTATATCTACAATTTGAACATGGACTTAATTCAAAATTATCTTTTTTCATACAATTTTCAATGCAATTCTCGATTTCTTCATCATTTTCATCAAATAAATCTTCTTTTGAATTACTATTTATTATTGGCATTACTTTATTGTTTATATTATTATCATGTTTATAATTATTATTTAATGTTTCACTTTCAATTTCTTGCTGATTATCTAATTCCGTTCCGCCCCATAGTAGCGGACGCATAGAACCGTTTTGATTTTCAACTAATAAGCATGCAACTTTTTTAGATAAATCTAACAAAGGAATTGAATAAGTTTCTAGTTTACTGTCTAATTCTATTTTATGCTGATTGTCTGCATTCTTTATAATTAAAGTTTGAGTTTTATTAAATTTTATATTGTATCCTTTGATTTTAACCACACACAACCTTTCTACATTTGAAAAGTCTAATATGCCCTTTTTATTATCATTACTCGTGGAATTTAATATAATTTTTTTGCTTTCCATCGATATATCTCCTTTTGGTGTCATTATTATAATATACAATAATACGCAAAAAAACGACATTTTTGTTAAATTATGACTTTTTTTAATGAAAATTTGTTTATAAATAATTTTTCTTTTCACATTTAAAATCAAATATTTATAAAAAAAACTTATGAATGTTGCTTAGTCACTTTATAACTCGCTTAATGACAATTTGATATAAAAATGGTTTATTGTTTATTTGACACAAAGTTTTTAAATAAACATTTGTTCGTTGATTTAAAAAAGTTATACGTTATACACTTTTTTTTACTGTTTTATGTTTAATTATTAAAATTATTCAAATAGTTTATCATTATTTTATAAACACTGGTTATTCTATTGGTATTTATAGTTGTTTATTCAAACTTTTTGTTATTACTAGATGATATTTTTATATAAAAAAGGCTTATCGTTGCTCGATAAGCACTTTTTAATAATTTTTAATATCTATAAACTTGCTTCTTTGACTGTTTCTTTGCTTGATACTTCTTTGTTTAAATTAAGTTTTGAAGCCTTTCTTGAATCTTCTGCTTCATTTTCTTCTTGTAATCCAAGTTCCTTTGCTCTGTGTCTATAATATACAACACCTAAAATAGTAATACCAACCATAGCTAAAACTGCAGCTATTGTTGTTGTTGATGTTGCTGCTTGTGATATTGCTTGTGATGCCGCCTCTGCTGAAATATTACTCATAATTCCATCAACCGCTTGTCTTAAAGCATTTGAAAGAGGCTCTGATGAATTTGCAAGTGCCTCTCTAAGTGCATCGATATTAGTATAGCCGGTGTTAGCCAATAAATTGTGAATTTCTGGTGAACTAGCTATCATTTGTTGCTCAATACCCTCTTGAATAGGTCCCGTTTGTATAGCTGTTACAACTCCACCGATGCCAATGCTTGCTAAAGCCCCAGCTATAGCCACCTTAACACTTCTTTTATTCATCTTTTCTGATTCTGTCAAAGACACATTTTTATCTTTCTTTAAGAATGCCATAGTCAATCTCCCTTATGCTATATTTATAACATATTTTTTTTATTTTGTCAATAGCCGTCTTTTAATTTGTTGTTTTATACAAATGTTTTAGCTAAGTATTATTTTAATATCCATTTATTAACACTTTTACATTTATTAATTTTATATTCTTTCTTACAAATAAAGCACTTTTTTTAATTCTAGATAAATATTCATCATTAAATTATTTAATTTATTGCTTTACTTTTTAATAAATTTATTTTAATTTTTCTTTCTAATAAAGGCTTTGCTTATTGATATTTTTTTTCACAGCCATTTTAAATAACTATTCAAAACTTATTCTCACTTGGTTACAACAAAATGATTTATAAATTTGTTAATTTATTTACTATTTTTTTGTTTAAACTTCTTGGTAACATATTTCGTTTTCCAAAACTGCCGTGCAATTTAAACTTATAATAGACCAATTTACAACTGAACAGTTTTCAATAATTCCATTCACATCATTTGTTGAAGATATTCCACCAAGCATCAATCCTGTATTGCCACTGAAATCAACATAAGCTGAATTACCGCTTGGATAAGTAACAACACAATTACTAATTGTTCCATCATTATCAAGTGATATTCCGCCGATAGAGTCGGCAAATTTAATTTGTGAAATATTTAAATTAAGGTTGCTAACAGTTCCTTTATTATTATTTATGAAGCTATTAGCTTCCTTATCGCCAACGCCTGTGGTTATAGTATAAGTTTTGCTTAAATTCACATTAAAGGTATAACCATTCCCATTAAGTGCCCCTTGGAATTTGTCTATAACTGTCCAACTTCCACCAAAGCTTAAGGTTGTGCCACTGACATTATTATCTTTTAATAATGAATCCCCTGATATAATAGCACAATACACAATGTAGCTTGCTGTATCATATTTACTTGAATAAACATCATTACAAAAATCAACTAAATCTAAAAATTGCCCTGTGTCTTCAATTACATATTGTGTTTGATCATCTATATTAATGTTAAATTCATAATCAACAAGTGTCATGTCGCCCTCGGCTGATGGAATTCCTTGTGGAACTGCATAAAAGCCCGTGTATACTGCTGTTATGGTATTCACATAAGTTGCTGTCATTCCCCAGTTGTTATAGAAATCAAAGCCCTCATATACTTCATATTTATAAGCATTATTTATTAACTGTTGTTGTGTTCTTTCTTTCCCATTCACACCACCATTGTTATATAAATTATCTATGCAATAGTTTGATTCAACTGTGCTGTCTAATTTTCGCCCAGCGATTGAGCCAACATTTGAACCTGTGCCTATACTTCCAACTGATAAGCAATAATTTAATTCACCAGCATCAATCTCGCCAACTATTCCACCCTTATAATTACCTGTATCGATTTGCCCATAATTTGCACAATTTAATATTTTGCCTTCGTTTACAAATCCTGCAATTCCACCAACATAAGTTGTGCCTTTAATTAATGAATTGTTGGCACTTCCTGTAATTATACCACTGCTAAAGCCTGCAATTCCACCAATATTTGTTGCACCTTGGATGGTTTTTGTAAGTTCCGTTCCCTCTAAATCAATCTTGCTGGTTTCAGAGTCCATAATATAGCCCGAATTTTCACCAACTATTCCCCCGATATTTGTTTGCCCCGAAACATTCGTGATAACTTGCACCGCTCTCACAGTTCCGATATTTACCCCTGCAAGGCCACCCACATTCGAATTTCCATTAACACCAACATTTGTGGTTGTTGTTGTGCTATATACGTTAATATCTTGCAATGTTCCCTCATTAACCCCAACAAGTGAACCGACATTATCATGTCCTGTAACTTTAAAATTCTCAATATTTAAATCATGTATCTTGCCACGATTTCCTAGATAACTAAATAATCCGACATTATCTAAATCATTATCGTTTATTGTTAAATTTTTTAAAGTATAGCCATTGCCATCAATCATGCCTGCGAAATGAACATCTTCTGTTCCAAGCATAAATGTTTGCCCATTAAAATCAATATCTTGAACAACATCAAAGTAATATCCAGCAAAATCATAGCCCCTTTCAATAAGTCTTTGCAAGGTTTCAAACGATGATACATTATTCAATTTATATGGATTTTCGCTTGTGCCCTCACCATTTAATGTTGCTGTTGCAATATTTGGATTAATTGGTGTTTGATTATAAGTCGTCGATGTAACGTTCCCTTCTTCATCAAACACTTTTACTGGCACTGGCGTCTTATTCCCCGTAAAATATAAATAGAATATTGAAATATCTGTATCATATAATAACAAATCTTTTCGACAAGTTATGTCTTGATTTAAAGTAGGTAAAGTTATTAAATAATTAATGTCGCATAAATCACATTCACCTATGTGCCCTGTGTCATAATGCTCACAAACTCCACCCTCAATTTCAATAAAATCAAAGATTTGATAGATTTCACCTAATTGATCTTCAAAATATTCATTTAAATTAGTAATTACAGCAATTTCTATTAACAAATCTGCCCAAAATGCAGTATCTTCTAGTTCTGAATTATATTCAACGTTGGTGATTATATCAGAATCTGCAAATACATAATCTTTTGATTCTAAATGATATGTATAAACCACATAAGCAACTACTTCGCTTGATATTTTTTTAAGATAATATGTGTCAACTACAATATTGTAATGATTGTCAAGGAATAATTTATAGGCATCTACGTTGCCACCTATCGTTTCATCAACAACAAGTGAAGTTTGATCGCTTGATAGTGTGAGGACATAACAATCACTGCTTTTTGAGCCTTGTGTCCCTTGATTTAAAGCAATTTCTTTATAAGAATATGAGGAATCAATAAAGCCGTTATTTAAGTATGCAATTCCACCATAATTTGTCATTGTAATTGTGTTACCCCCACTTGCAATATTTGTTTCACTTGCAATAGCTAAACTATAACAATACTGCATTGTATCGTTATTTATTGCACTGATTCCACCAAAATAAATATTTCCAAGTGTGTTTGTTGACTTATTGACAAGCATTGTGCAAGTATTATCAACATAAACTTGGTCAATCTCCGCATTGTTTATTCCGCAAACTCCACCCGCGTAAACTGTAATTCCATAATCAGTAAAAGTTTCACTAACTTGCAATTGACTGCTATCTATCGTGGCACTTGTGGTTATATAACCATAGTTAATCCCGCAAATTCCACCAAAATAATAGGCATCATAATCAATTTCATATGCTATACCATCTTCATTAGTTATTGCACTAATCTTAAGTATAGAATTTTCAATTTGATTATCAATTGTTGAACTATAATTAATTTGTTTTTTTAGTATACTTGTGACTGATTGAATGGTTCCATTGAAGGTATTGATACCTGTAATTCCGCCAACATAATTTGCACTTGTTGTAGTTAAATCACAATTAGTCGCAGAATTATATATCCAACCCTCATTAAATCCAACAAGTCCGCCGACAAACAACGAGCCACTTATACTTCTTGTCGTTTCGCCCGAGCTTTGTGAAACTGTAATATCGCATAAAGCTTCTTTTAATTCTGCATCAATGCCTTGGTATCCAATAATACCACCAACAAATGCAATTCCACTTACTGAATTTGAGTTATATACATCTAATACATCTTTGCTTAATTTACTTGTGGTTTGAATTTTGCCTAAATTCATACCAACTATGCCACCAACAAAATACTCGCCTTCAACTACACCATTATTTGTAGCAATTATAATAGTTGCTAAGTTAATTCCAGTTATTCCACCTATAAAATATCCTGCATTAATTTCAATTGTTGTCAAGTCTTCTTCTGTTGTATAATTATCAAAATATGCACAAATTGTTTGCAAATCAGGTAAATATAATTCCGTGTTTATGGACTCTGCTTCACTAAAAGTTAATGAATTATCGTAAATTACATCGCCATTATTTTCTGCATTTTGTAGCCCTGTGCTTGTATATCCAAATATTCCACCGCCAAAATATCCATTCAATGTAACAAATCCATCGTTAATTACATCTTGCAAAGCAAATATTGAGCCGTAACCAGCAATTCCACCAACATAATTTCTGCCTGTAACATTGCCTGTGTTTTTAAATTTTGAATTATTGCCAACGTTTTGCCCATCACCAACAAAGTTTGTTGTGGCAGATCCTATAACATAACCAAAGTAACCGCCAACACAATCTCTGCCTATTACATTATTGTCATTGCTAATGTTTTGAACTGTTGATGATGTAAAGTTAGCATATCCAGCAATTCCACCAACATAATCTAGCCCTTCGATTTGATAAATTTCGTCATCTTCCTCATCTTCTTCATCATTTATTGAAGCTTCAACGTATTTAAATGTTTTCGTTTTGATATATCCAAATAATCCGCCAACATAATTTGCCGTTGGTGCACTAACGGATATATCTCCGCTTACTTCTATGTTAACAATTTGCAAAGCATTGCCAAATCCTATAAGACCGCCTATATAAGTATTTTCAAGCGTTGTGTCCATTATGTAAGTTTTTAAATTTTCAAATTTTAAATTACTTAGTTCCATAGTTGCTGTATTTGAACTTCGTCCGATAAACCCAAGGTATGCGTTACCTTCAACGTAAATATTCTTGATTGTCGCTCTATTATCATATATAGCTACATTATTATTATCATCATAATAATAATAAACCGTGTCACTTGTAATTGTGCCTGTAAATGAATTTGTGCCACCAAGGCTTGTCCAAATTTTGCCACCTAAATCAAAATTATTATTATCTTCTGATTTTATTAAATGAATAGTTTTTGTAGCTAAATCATCACCATTTATTTCAAGTTTTAAATATTTTGCAAGTTCGTATACATTGTTTATAATGTATCTATCGCTATATGTCACTTCCTCAACAATAAATCCATCTTCTGAATCACCTGCAACATTTTCGCATATTGTGATTTCCTCTTGCTTTATTCGAACACCCCTTAAATCAATTAAGTGCCAATATTCAACAAATCCACGAATTACTTCACCATTACCATCGTTTAAGTCAAGCCATAAATTTGAATTTGTTATAACGCTTCCGCTTGCTTCTTGAATATCAGTAACAGCTGTTGGTTGCCCATTTAATGCAATATCCATTTTATAATCTGTGTCAATACATAAATCAACACTATCATATGTTGCACTGCTTGAACTATAAGTCAAATACTCACTTTCGCCATACACCGCTAGATTTTTTATTGTCCCTGTAAAATCATTAATTAAATATGTGTTTAAATTATTTAATGTATTATATTGCCCATCAATCGTTCCTGAATAGCTGTCAACTGTTATATAGTTATCCACATAAATATCAGAATCAATTATTACATTCCAGTTGTTTTCAATAACAAACTGCAATAAATCTTCTCTTATAACATAAACGTAGGCACTTGTTGTCCCATTTCCATTATCTATAATACTCATAGATTGCGGAACAACATCTGCGTTAAGATTAAAGCTTTCCGTAAAAATTTCAAAAACTGGCATTCCATAATTTAATGTTAAATCTTCTATTGATTCAATAGATTCTAAACTTGAACTTATAGGAGAGCTCGAATCTTCGCTATAATTAATTGTAACATTATATGCTGAACTGCTTCCAAAATAAGCCTCGGTTGTAGATAATTGCTTTTCACTGATTTTAATTGTTGAATTTGCCCACCACTTGTCAACTTTTGCATAACTTAAATACCCGGCAATCGCACCAACATTTTCAGCCCCGCCACTGCTTGCATCAACTGCACTAGTATACTCAAGATCACAATATGAATAAACATCAAACAATTTATTTCCAACTGAATTTGTTTGCCCGACAAAACTGCCAACTACTCCACCTAAGTTTAAAATTAATGGCTTTATTTGTTCTCTTGTTATACTTAATTCTTTATACACCATATAGTCAAAACTTGCAACGCTTGCATAATTTCCTGCATAGATTATATCTGAATTTTCTGACAACCCAACAATGCCACCTATATTCATTATTTGCGTGCTATCTAAAACATTCGCAAAAACACTGCCTTCAACCGTGCATGCAAAAATGCATGAGTCGATCGCTCGCCCAACAAGTCCACCAACATTATATGACACGACTGTGGCTTCTTCATCATAATCCACATCAATTTCAACATCGGTTAAATTAACTCCTGTTAAAATTGAGCCTGTCATTGTGCCTATAAACCCAACATTTTCTGAATTTCCATCAGATATCTTTAATCCACTAATACTGAATCCATTGCCGTTATAACAGCCATAAAATTCTTCAATATACGCATTTGACTTTTGCCAAATTTCTAAAAAGGTAATATCATTTTGTTGTAAATAATATACATAATCTTCAGTGTTTGGGGTGTTTTCAATAAATAATTCATCAAAATCATAAACGTCATCAATTATAATTGGGTTGAGTTTAGAACCTTCTTCTAAACTAAACACTCCATCATCACTGCTTGCATCAACTCCAAGCAAAGATTTAACTGTAACTAAAATCACTGGATATATCGTGCTTGTTTTGCTTGAATGTCCATCACTAAAATTAAAATTCTCTATAATATAAGTAGTTGATTTCGCATAATTATCGTTTTCTGATAAAGTTTCAACATTATAATTTTCTAGGGTCGACAAGTATTGATCATAATAACACAATGAATAATCATACGCAAGCGTCGACGTTTTATATTCAGCAAATCCTATAAATCCTGACACGCTTTCACTTGACGTTAAATTTGTAATAGTTGTTAAACTATAACAATTGTAAATATTTCCATTCCTAATAGAAGTTGAACCGCCATAGAACACAGCACTAATTACCGTCCCTATAAATCCACCAACATATAAAGTGCTTGCGGAACTTGTTATAGTTTGCTCTAAATTAATTTCTCCAAGTGCCATGCAGTCTTCAACTTGTGCATATTGCGTTGTATCACCGATTAATCCACCCACACTTGTAATTACGCCTGTGTTAACATTATTTAAATCAATTATACTTCCACTTAAACAATAGTTTATCAAAACTCCGCTTTCTGATGCAAATCCGATTAATCCACCTATTGTTAGATCACAATTGTATAAAACTGTTTCGTCATCGTCTTGATATAATGAAATTGTTTGATTTGAATAGTTAAATGAAATGTCGCCATCATCACTGCCTGCACTTTGAAAAATGTAACCTATTAAGCCACCAACATACATGTGAGTTGATTCATCAACGATACTTGAACGGTTTACTATCTCAATAGGTAAACTGCAGGATGAATTTGTTACACTTGATGTATAAATTACTTCATACCCTTCCATATCTAATCCAACAACTGAATTGATTGTGCCAACTAATCCACCTGTGTAATCAAGGCTTGATTTTAAAACTGATGCCCCCTCTGCTTTTATTACATTACAATTTGTGATATCAACTGCATTTGCACATGCAACTAATGCACCAACAGTTGTCGTTGTGCTAGTATAATCACGTGTTGCATCAATGTTTTCAACACTAAGAGTAATATTTGAAATGCTTGCATTTTTATATGTAGTTATATTATAACTTGTAACACCAAATAATCCATGATATTGTAAATTACTTCTTATTATATTCATGTTATAAATGCCATAATATTCGTTTGTGATTGCATTTTTAATTTTACTTGTTAAAGTACCTGTAAATGGCTCTGTTGTCGTTCCAAGTGCAAGCCACGTTTCAACTGAACTTAAATCAATATCCGCAACTAAGATATAATCCCCATCTAATTTCCAAATTATTTGCATTAAATCTTGAACGCTGTCAATTTCTATTGCCCCTGTCACAGTTTTTGGATTGATAATTGGATATTTTGAAGCCGTGCTATAATCCCACACGTTTTGCGACCAGTTATAAAAATATGTCGATTTTGTTGATGAAGTAATACTTGCATATCCAACACTTGTTGCAATATTTATAACTTTTGCATATCCACTTGTTGTGAATTTAGTTGCAAGTATTGTTGCATTACCTATTGAACTTATTGTCTTTGAGGATTCTGTTCCGCCTGCAACAAAGAAGTTAATTTTTTCTGCATCAGAAGTTATATCCGTTGGATGAACTGTATAAATATAACTTTCGGCAATATCTACATCATATCTTCCTATCATTCCGCCAAAATTTGTGATTATACTATTTGCACTTAAATCACTCGTTGTATAATTATTTCCGGCCACCACGTAAGATAGCACCATTGAATTATAATCAGTCGCAGTATCAAAGAATAATAAACAATCATCGCTTGAAAAATATTCTGGCAAATAATCTATATTATAATAACTATTATATCGACTGCCACTTTCAATTACACTTGTAATTATTTCGCCGATTAATCCGCCAACGCTTGTTTTTGCGATTACCGAGCCAGTTGCATATACCGCTCTGATGTCACCGCCTATATTTGCACCAACCAAACCGCCGGCACAAGTTGAATAAGCATTTCTAACATCAACTTTTGCGTAACAGTCAATAATTGTTCCACCAAAATTAAAACCTACTAAACCACCACTTGCGATGGTGTTTGAGTTATTCTTAAAGAAGCTTATGTTTTCAAGGCTTGATGATGACCCATATGATAAATTATCAATTGTTGTTTGAACGTTATCAGTATGTGCAATATAACTTTGAGATAATTTGCCCCTTAATTCACCAACAACACCGCCTGCAATTCGATCCCCGTCTATAAATTGATCTGCGTTAATTGTTAAGCTTAAATTTGAGGCATAAACATACATACCAAGCATTCCAACCACGCCACCGACAATCTCAGCAATCACTCTTGATTTGCCTAAAACTTGCAAATTATATATTGTTGGACTGCCCATACAATTAACATATTCATCATCAACCTTTGTATCAATAACACCTGCAACACCACCCGCATAGGATACGTATTCAGTCGTATTAGAGTAATCTGAAGCCGTGGCGTCATTTTTGTATACCATACTTTGTAAATCAGTTGAAGAATTTCTATATCCCGCATTTGCAGAGATTTGACTGACAATATTATATAATCTTGAATTGCCTTCAACAAGTCCAACAACACCACCCACAATATTTGAGCCCTTTACGGCAACATCAGATCCTTCAACTGTAATATTAAATATTAAAGAATCATACATTGAACCAACAAGTCCACCAACAACGCTTGTTTGTGATGCCTTTACTTCAATTAGATTTAATGTTAAATTCTTTATAACACCTCTATTTATTGTATTAGAAGTTAAACTTTTAAAAAAACCAAAACTTGATTCTGTTGAACTTATATCACAAATTAAAGACACGTTTGACAAAGTTAAGCCGTTGCCATCAAAAATTCCACTATATTCAACTGCACTTGTTAAAAGAGATGAAGTTAATTCACTAAAATCAATGTCGTTGATGACACGAATACTTTTTGTGCTTGATGTAATTCTATTACCATTGTCATCATAGCCAAATTCATCATTTAAGTCATCTAATTCGCTTATTAAGACTGGATTATATATTGAACCATATGCTTTGCCATTCACTGTGTCATAAGTATAGTAATAAACAGTATCTTCGTCCGTTACTGTTGTTTGTTCGCTATCTAATATTCGCCTGCTTTGTGCAATTACATTCGCTGAAACAAGCGTTGGAATGTTCGCTTTAAAATTATTTGAATTGAAATATGAATAAGGTTGAGTGCCATCCGTTGCAGAAGTTGTGGTTGGAAGCACCCAAATCCCCTCAAATTCGGCAGTGTCGGATATATCTGTTGTATCACTAAACGCAAAGCTTAAAAAACTGCTTGCAGTGGATAACTTTGTAAAATCTAAACTTTGAGCCCCGCTTTCATTATTTGAAATATCTTTTGTAACAAATACGTCACTGCCACCTTGATAATAATAAACATTGCTTAAATTACCTTTGTTTAAATATTTATCTGTGCTATCCGTCCCAACAAATGGCATGTGCGCTATGCTGTTTTGTGAAACATCAGACAATGATAGACATTGTTCTATTACTCCTGTTGTTAAATTCGAATATACAAAGCCTGCACTTCTTGCTTGTGATTGTATCTTAATATTTGCCATGCAATCTGAAATTGTTCCGCTGTTATTACATACAAATCCACCAGAATTGCCACTCACTTCAAGCCCTAGATACGAAGCACGAACAACATTTGTGTTTGCATAGTCTGTTGAGGCATACGTTCCTTGAGAATAACTTGTATTTATTATGCCATAGCTAGAATTGACTGCCACAAATCCACCAGTTATTCCATATGTATTAACTAAATAGCTATCTTTAAAATAGCAAGCTGATATTTGCCCATAATTTTCACTCACAAAACCACCTAATGTGCCTTGTGTCGTTATTTCAATATTATTCACTCTTGAATTAGTAATAGTTCCGTTGTTAACAGCAACAAAGCCTGCAACATTACTAACAATAGTTTGCGATGAAGAACTTAAATTTGTTGAAATTGTTTGCGATAATCTTTCACTGCCTGACTTTGTATCATCTTGCAAAGTTGATACACAAGTGTTTGTAATCGTTCCATTATTAATCGAAGCTAAATAGCCGAACTGAATTGTTGTATAAGATGTTAAATCATATACAGATTCCGCGTCTTCATCAATCATAACGTTGATATTTTTTAAAAGTGTGCCCTCGTTGATTGTTGTAAATACCCCCATTTTAATGTCAGTGGTTGTTGAACTAACCAAAAATCCTTTGCTCAAAATTAAATTATATCCATTGCCATCTAAACTGCCAAAGCTTGCCTCGATTGGTGTATAGTATGTATTCCCATCACCTAGATTTATATCATTCATCATAATATAATCCATATCATCTTCCATGTCTAAAAAGTCTGCATACGTATATATTGGCAAAGGATTATCTCTTGAAGAACTTAAATCAAAATCTAACCTAAAATCTGATTGAACATAATCTTGTATTGAACCATTTTCAGAAAATGATATATATCCATCTTTATAGTAATACTCAAAGTTTATGCTTAATACATCAGTGTTTGCTAAAGTTAAACCAAGTAAATGGTAACCATCTATATCGTCCCAAGTCATTTCAAAGTTGTTATAAATATCTTCACCTAGTTCCAAACTACTATACAAACCACTTGTTGAATCATAGTATAGGTATGGATTTATTCGTCCACTTGTAGTTGTGCTAAGTCCATTTAAACAGTTTTCAAATGCTGTAACTAAAGCCTTCATTCCATCATTTCTGCTAGATACAATGCAAGTTAATTTAATTCTTAAATCCCAACCGCTACTGTCCAAAGGTTGTGAAAATAATCCGTTAGTTACAACAATATCTCCATTACTATCATATAAATTAACGCCCGTTATAATAAAGTCAACTATTGTAATAGTTATTTCTTCTTTAACCTTTGTTTCAACTCCATTTAAGTTTTTCACAACAATAAATGTTACAATATAAGTATTTCCAATTGCAACATCTGTTGATGGATCGAACTTATAATTATAGGTGGTCATATTATTGCTTGTGGTTTTGCTTGAATAACTAGGAAAAGCAATTTCAATAGCTGTATCTTGGTCAATAACTGTATTTGTTGGTGTGCAAATGCTTTCAGTTTTTAGTGAAATGTTTGTAATCGTGTTGTATGCAATATAGTAATGATTTGTTGTTCCAGATTTTAACACTCCATCATTCATTGTTAACTCTATAGTTGGCTTAATTTCAACAAGCAATGTAATTTGCTTTTGCAATACTAAAACACTAGCCCCTGTTTCATCTATTCCATATGCCGTAATCGTTATTGTAAATTGTGCGTTTTCAGTCAAAATGGAACTTGTCAAAGTTTTAAGATAAACTTTTCCTGTAAATTCTGTCGAGCTATTCGCATTTAGTTGCGATTTTAAAATTGCATTGATGCCGTTAGTTATGTTACTTTGGCCATTTACCAAAGTATCATAATTATCATTTGCAACATTATAATAAACTTGTTCAAAAGAAATCACATCACTGTCAACTTGACTGCTTGTAATTGTTAATTGACTCAAATAACTATAATAAGGATAAAGATTGATAATAAGCAAACCATATTGACCTGCAATAATTTTTGTTGATATCTCCTCTCCAGCACCCTGCAAATTATCATCAAAATCAACGCCATCGTTATAATGATTTGCTGAAATGTTTTCAACTTGTTGAGGCAAAATGGTTAAACTTAAAGTTTTAAATTTAACCTCTTTGTTTCCTAATGTATAATTAAAACGTAAAGAGTAATTGTATATTTCTTCTATCTCTCCAACTTCTCTTATTGGAGATAATATAAAGTTAATTTTTCTTAAGTTATTTAAAGAATCAAAACTTGTGCTATCAATTACAATATCAAATTTTAATTCTTGGCTTTCATCATACAAAATTTCTGCATCACCATTTGTAAAACTTAAATAATAAGTCCCAACAAGCGTTGCACCTTTGTATATCTGTATGCTATCAACAAAATCATCTTCGACATCTGTATATATTGTTAACTGCATAGTTAAATTTGTGCTAGGCATTATGGTAACGCTTTGCTTATCTAATACAGCACTTGTTATTCCCTCGTATACAACTAATCTAAATTCATACACAATATCTGAAATAATGTATTGAATTTTTATTAAATTTCCTTCGCTATCATAAAAAGTTGCATCAATATATGGATTTATTGAAACTAAAGTATATTTATCAGTCAGCGATGAGGTTGACTCTAATCCATTTATTATTTGGTTATATGATTTATCTAAGGTAAAATGCAAATTATCAATAGAAGTTGCTTGCTCAATTGTTTGATAACTTGAATTATCAAAGGTGTATAAATATCCGCCGTCACTATACGCATCAAAATCATCATTTCCATTTAATAACGTTAAATTATAAGAATTATCCTTTCTTATTGATAACGTATTATATCCATCCGTTTTAACTATATTACTAACGTTTAAAGTTTTAATTCCTTTGATTGCGTAAAACTCAATGTCTTGATAAATATTCTTATCTAATTGTGAATAAATTCTAATCTTTATATAACCTTCGCCTAAAATAGTTAAAACATTAGCTTTAACTTGTGCTAAATTATCACCAGATATTATTTCTGTAACTACTGTTTTTGTTCTTGCGGTTAATGGCAAAATATCCACATCTAATATTGCACTTAAATCATAGGTGTTGCTTGATAAGTTAGATCCGCTTTGGTCAAAGGTTACAATTATTTGCGTATCACTAACAAGATAGTAATTATTGCCACTTGTGTAATCTAATGCAGTAATTGTCATGCTTGTTGGGGCTTCGGTATTTAAAACTGTGTCATAGTCCACCTCTTCTTCAATCAATATCATAGGCAGTCCAAAGTTCATAACACTTGGACTTAATACAGTTATAAAATTACTAGATTCTGCTTGAATAAATGTTTGAATGATGTTAGTTGGTCGCCCAGAAGTATAATAACCAATTGTATAACAATTTGTGATGCCAGATAAGCCCTCACCAACAAACAATCCCTTTGTGCTTATTAAATCTGCATTTATGCTAAGATTTGTAAACGACTTGTTTATTGTTCCAAGATTAAAACCAACAAATCCACCCAAATAATTTCCGCTTATTCCACTAAAATCAAAAGTTGCATTTTCGCATTCATCGCGTTGAACGGCATAGGAATACACATAACAGTAACTAATTGTCCCTGAATTTTTGCCAACTATCCCCCCAACATTTTCAATGGAACTTGATGTTGATGACATCACTGTTTCATCATCATAAATTTCAAAGCCCGCAAAATTAATATTAGCACCGCTATTATTTACTCCGACAATACCACCTAAGTTTAAATAACCATCAAGAGTTCCGGTAAATAAAACATTACTAATGGTGCCACTATTTTGCCCAGCTATCCCACCAATATTATAAATACCACTGATCTTTGATTCAGATTTAACATTTTTGATATTACCAATGTTAACTCCAACAAGTCCACCGACATATGAACTAATTAAATTTAATTCTTTTGTGTTTATAAGTATATTATTGTTTAAATTTTGTGTATTAAAATCAACCACATATTCAACTAAGAACACTTCGTCTGAGTTAACAATATCGCCTGCATAATAATAACTGCCCTCGATTAGATTTTCATTGAAACCAACTAATCCACCAATATTGCAAACCACTTCTTCAGTCGTTTCAGAATTAAACAAAATTTCATTGCTTGAAACATTTATTCCAAAATTAGAATAAGTTAAGCAACTTGAGTGGCTTATATCACCACCGCTAATATACCCCTCGGCAATCATATTAATTCCAGAAATTCCACCAATATAACTTGTGCCACTCGAATCACTGGTTTCACCTATTTTTATTGAAACATTTCCATTCAATATTATACTAACATTTTCAATATCGCCATAATTTATACCACAAGCAATTCCAAAATAAAAATTAGAGCTGTTTGTCAAAATTGCATTAATATTTATTGATTTGACATATACGCTTAAATCCTTTAAATTGCTTCCTACCCCAAGTATTGCAAAAAGCCCAAGATAATTTGAACTTGACATATTATTTGACACTGTGTTTTTTGTAATGCTAAAGTTAAACCCTGTAATTTTATTATAAACTGCCCCACTGGTCGTATAATATTTTCCACTTAAACTACCCGTGAACGGATTTGTTACACTGCCAATAGGTGAAAAGTTCGATATATTGCTTAGATCAATAGTTTCGCAAATAACATAGCATTTATCTAACGCCTCGTTAATTGCAACTAAATCTGTGTAAGATGCAATTTCAAAAGGTAATTCTTCGCTTCCATCTGCAACTTTAACTAAAATTGCCCGCTTATATTGAACCTCTGTATCTATCAATACATCAGCACTTTTGAGTTGGTCTTGTGGTATTATCCAAACAATGCACCAGCCCCCTTGCGAATTTCCACTTAAAGTCGTTATAAGACCACTTGAAGTCACATTTATTTGCGTGCTGTTTTGCGTCACTTCATAATCGCCGTTTTTAAACCATTCAATGCCTGTTGCATTTTCATCTGTCTTTGTAATATCAAATGCAACATAAATTAAATTTGTGCTAGTGGCTTCGAGCGGTTGGGCGGTTGCATCAATTTGATAACTATCACTAATAAAGTTTGACCCAATTAAATTTGAATGCTTTAAATATACACTTGTTGTTGAATCATAATTATTAAGTAAAATTGATTCGACTTGCGTCGCCCTTTTTATAGTAACCGTGCATTCACGACTAATTATATTATTATATTCGTCTATTGTTGCTCGCACGATTACTGTTTGGGTTTTAACAGCTGAGTTTGGCAAATGCCCTGTTATAATTACTGAACCATCGCTTTGCACATCTAAAATACTTTCATAATTTGAATCAGAAACTGTCCAATTTATTTCGCTTGCACTCACAGTTGCATTGCTTGGAGTAATTTTTAAAGACAATGTCTTTTGTGCCAAATCATAGTTATTATATCCCACAGTATCAATGTCGAATAATTCAATCGCTTCGGCATTAATTACTACATTTGTGATAGGCAAAATTACTTTAAATGGAATTTCAGTGACTAGACTTTCGCTTGAAATCACCATCTGCTTTACATCGGTATCATATATATAACCTTTTACACTAATTCTAACATAAAAGCTTGATATAACTGAAGTCGAATAAATATAACCATCGCTACTTAAAGTTACATTACTTGTGCTGATTGTATTTCCCTTAGAATCTGTCGCTGACACAAGTTCAAAGGTTGTAGAATAAATTTTTGAATCTGTTGGATAGTTTTCAACGTAAATCTTTAAACGTTTTCCAACTTTAATAACAGCATTTGTTAAAGTTTGTCCAAGTACTGTTGAACCATACGTTATCGTTGACATTGTTCTATCACAGACGGCATCGTTTTCATAAGGTGAATCAATGCTGACTAAAAATCCTGTGAAATTCGTAACAACATTTACAAGTGATGTTTTGTATAATCTGCCATTTATCGTGAATTTAATTGTGCTTGTTCCGTGACTTACGCCAACCACGTAGTGCATATTGCTTGCTTGGTCGAATATAATTCTTGCAACTTTCGTGTCAGATGAAGTGACTATTAAATTTGATTTGTCAGAGTTTGTTGGCAATACTATATAATTCAAAGAAAGGACTTGGACATCATCGCCAAAATCTTCGATTGATATTGTATCCCAATCAATTGATGACGCGTTTATTGTTGACTCTTTAATTATAAATTCTTCATCAACTTCTATTGAGTCAATTTGAATTAGCAAATTAAATGTTAGTGTCAGTGTAACGTTTGAATTTGTGTCATTCGGTTTAATTGTAATATTAATTTCTCGATTTGCTAAACTTGCATCATGTGATATGTATAATTTTTGTCCGTTTGTAAACTTATCGAAAGACGTATAAGTTGAACCAAGCGAATTTGTTATTGTTAAATGACTGCTTTCTGAACATTGCAGACTATAAGACGTAACATTGCTTGAATTAGGATATAAATTAAGTGTAAATGTTGTCGCATTTTCTGTTCCATTGTAAATATCATATTCGGAAACGGAACTCGAATTAACAACTATTGAAGTAACTGTTTCAATTACATTAATTGTGAAGGTTTTTGTATACGCAAGCAATTCTTCATATCCCGCTATGTAAATCGACAGCGTTAAAGTCGTTGTTCCGCGTAAAATTCCTTGAATAGTTAATTCTTTGTTATTTGTGACGCTTTCGCTTATAAGCAAAATATCTGTGTCACTCGCAACACCATTGATATATAGAAATTCTAAATCATCCGCTTTGCTTGATGCTGTAGAATTGAATTGAAAACTAATTGTTTTAAGGTTTAAGTCGGACCTATTTTTAACAAGTTGTATAGTGCTATTGTCAATCGCCACATTGTCGGCTAAGAAGCTTATATCACCATCAACTATCGCTTCAAATACATTTACTTCTAATTCACAGCTTAATTCGCCATGAACTTCATCAGTTGGCGTAACAACTACAATAAAAGAATCAACTGTTTTTGTAGTTACATTAACAACCCCGTTTTCGCTAACTGTAACACCACTTACTGCCTGTTTTAAAGCATAAGTCACATCTCTATGGTTTGCGTTGGTTGGCAAAAAATTAATTTGCGACGAATCAATTTGATAGTCTTGCCCATTTGCGAGTACTGCAAAATTATAATCCGTATCAAATGCCATGCTTGTTATTTTGCGAATTATGGAAACATTTACAACTTTTTGTAAATTCCCCTCTTTGCTAGTAACAAGAATTTGCACATCCCCTGCATTAATAGCCTTGATCGTAGCTATGGTTGTGTTATCTTTATATTCAACATTATCAATTAATAATTTTGATGTATCTCTTGATGAAAATATGCTCTGTGTAGAAATATTCTTGCCTGCCCCATTTATTGTTGCCACAACGGTTGCTGAATTAATATTAGCAGTTTCATCAGTATCAGAAGTTGCGTCATCTATAATTGTTGAGTCATCTTCAAGAATTATAGTAACTGACTCGTTATCCACAATTAATTCTAAATTTTTATAAGGCGAACCACACGCAGAAAATAGACTCATCATACAACAAATCAAACCGAACACCAAAACTAATGTTTTCTTCATAAGCACTCCCATTGTCCATGATAATTTACAAGTTTAGTTTAATCATTAATCTAGAAATTATTATATTCATGAACTCTTTTTATCAATTCTTATACTATTTATTCTTATTATATATTTAATTAGTATAATATGTCAAATGATTTTAAAATCAAATTAATCTAAAATAATATTTAGCTATATATTTACTTGATTTCTACCACTTAGGATCCTTAATTTTTTATAATTCTTGATAAAAAAATACAACCGTTCTATGATTTAGAAATTTAATTAAGAAATTGCCAAGGATTATGATATATTTACTAGAAAAGTTAAACCGATTTTTCTTATATTTTAAATACAAAAATAAAACCGTTCTATGATTTAGAAATTTAATTAAGAAATTGCCAAGGATTATCACAAATTTACTAGAAAAGTTAAACCAATTTCCCTTAGATTTTATATACAAAAATAAAACCGTTCTATGATTTAGAAATTTAATTAAGAAATTGCCAAGGATTATCAGAAATTTACTAGAAAAGTTAAACTAATTTTTTTTTTGATTTTATATACAAAAATACAATAGTTTTAAAAGTTAAAGGCATTAACAAGATTTATCAGTGCTTTTATTGATGTTTTTGCGTTTATTTTGATGCTTTTAAAGACTTTACAAATTTCTTGCTTATTTTAAGTTGTAAAACGGCTCTGTGTTTACTTTCTTATTCTTTCATCATTGAAATAATTAAACATTTAGATGTAAAAGTGCTTTGCATTTACTTGCTTATTCTGTCATTAATGAAATGTTTAAAAATTTAGTTGTAAAATGCTTAATTTTGCATAAATTAATATATAAGTTAAGGACAAGTTTTTATGGATTTTTTTATTGCAATTATTTTAGGAATTGTTCAAGGTATTACTGAATTTTTGCCCGTTTCAAGTAGCGGACACTTGGTTTTGCTTGAAAAACTATTTAATATTAGTGAAAATTTAATATTTTTAAATGTAGTTTTACATATTTCAACTCTTTTTGCAGTTATTTTATTTTACAGAAAAAAAGTTTGGTTTTTAATTACCCACCCCTTACATAAAGACACCATAAATTTAGGTTTGGCGACTTTGCCAACAATATTAATTGTATTGATTTTTAAAGATTTTTTTGAAAATAGTTTTAGTGGTGCGTGGCTTATATGGGGATTTCTTCTTACCGCCATATTTTTAACTATTACAGAACAAATTTCAAAAATTTATGAAAGAAGTGATTATAAATATCAAGGAATTAACAAAACAAAAAGTTTGTTTTTAGGTTTATTTCAGGGGCTTGCAGTCTTGCCAGGGCTAAGCCGAAGTGGCACAACTTTATGCGCAGGCATTGTTATGGGGATAAACAAAAAAAGTGCAGTAGACTTCTCATTTTTGATGAGTATACCCATCATTTTTGCAAGCTTAGTGTATGAATTGATTGATAATGACTTATCTTCAATAAGTAATTCTTATGGATTTTTTGAGGTTTTTGCATCATGCATGTTTGCTTTTGTCTTTGCAATTATTGGAATTAAAATAATGCTTAAAGTTGTTGAAAAAATAAAGTATTTTTGGTTCTCAATTTACCTAGTTGTTTTATCAATTTTAATACTTATATTTGTTTAAAATCCTTAACAAATTACAAAAATTAATTGCTTTTCAAAATAT
>Ga0172377_10000592_pt1 | contig 34496 bp, 39 predicted proteins | sample Pumphouse3metaG_FD_119749 | JGI IMG/M metagenome (GOLD analysis project Ga0172377, IMG submission 119749) | Leachate microbial communities from a municipal landfill in Southern Ontario, Canada - Pumphouse #3 metaG | ecosystem: Engineered > Solid waste > Landfill > Unclassified | place: Canada... | reverse complement strand
CCATTCGTGATCTAATGTTGTATCTGAAGTTATTGAGATAAGTTCATGTTGTTTCATAGTTTCTAGCACATTCTGTTCAAGTGTAGTTAATTCACCTTTTTCTGATTCAAGTATGGTATGAATATATTTATTTTGATAAAGATGTAAATCATTTCTACAAATTTCTGATGATTCATCCCAAGTTAAAAAGTCTTTTTGTATAAGTTTATAAATTCCCTCACGGATAATACCCGCATTTATTATCTCAGTACTTTTAAAATTTTTTTGACAAACAGAACATTTATGTAATTTTTCCAAAGTTACCCTTTTCCCGCATTCATTTTAGAATTCGTATAGTAACTAAGATTTACAAAAAGAAGAGGTTGATTTAAAAATAAATTGTTTTATTGATTTTTTAAGTTATTAGTAGATTAGGATGTGCGTCATTCAATGTTATTCTATAGCCTATATTTCAGGGTCAGTGATTTTACAAAAATTTAGGATACCGTAATACTTACCATAAAAAATTTTTGCGATGTGCAGAATTGAACTACCCTGTAAATAGGAAGTTTGTGAGGTATTTTTACAAATAGCAAAAATTACTTCTGCATCTAAATCAAAATAGTGATGAGATAAAATATCTCTAATACCTTTTACATTTTTCCATGGGATATTTGGATAATTTTTTAGAAGTTCATTATTTGATAATTTATCAATATTTTTAAATCTTTCTCCCATGGCTACTAATCTCATAGCAATACTATCAAGTTTTTCAAGTCCGTTTTCATCTTCTAATAAATCATCACTTGAATTGATATTTTTGCTATTTTTTGAACTAATTCAAAAGAGTATTTAATATCTTCAAGTGTAGAAAGAATCATCTCTTTTTGTTCATTATGCATATATCAAATCTTTTTGAATCATTTTAAGAAAGATTGGTTTGATATTTTTATGTTCTCTAATAATATCTACTTTTCTATCCAAATCATTTTCTATTTGTTCTTTAATAGCTACCATATCAAATAATGATGGTTTCATTTTTACAAAAATATCTATATCACTATTAGGCGTTGCTTCATCTCTTGCATAGCTTCCAAATAGTCCAATTTGTTCAACATTATATTTATTTTTGAATTCGGAATAATGCTCTTTTAAATAATGTAAGATATTTGTTTTATCAATTGGTTTTGACATTGTAATATCTTCTCTAAAATTTTATACCAATAAATTGTAACATAAAATATTTTATAACTTTTCTTTTATCCAGTTATTAACTTTTTCTTCTTTCCAAATTGTAATTCTTTGATATATCAGCTCCTCGCCATTGAATATTCTCATTATTTTATTTCTAATGGAAATGGAAGTAATATAACTCAAATTGCAGCTAGATTAAATTATGATAATATAAATATTTTTGTTTTAGTGGATTCTGATAAAGACGGATGCAAATATAAAGAAAATATTTTAGCAATAAAAGGAATTTTTAATTTGGATAATGTTTGTACATTAAAAGATTTAATACCTGAAATATATAATAATTGTACAATTGAAGATTTACTTGGAAAAGAATTTATTCAAAGTAAATTTAATGAGTTATACGATGAAAAATTTAGTAAAAAAAATGATTTAATACTTCAAGAAAATAAAGCTTTTTTAGAACAAATAAAAATATATTTACAAGGTAATGAAGATTTAAAATTGATAAAAAAATTGTAGATGAATTAAAAATTAATGTATCTGATAAATTAAAATTTCAAGAACAAACTTGGGAAAATAAATTTCCATTATTAAAAAAATTATGGATATTTTAAAATTTAAATTAAGTAACTAATGTTTTAAGATAATTAGTATACCAATCAATTAATTTTCTCATTCCTTGTTTATATGTTGCTCTATTATAAGCTTCTTTAACTTTATTAGTCTCTTTATGGGCTAATAAAGCTTCGATAATTTCTCCATTGCATTTATGTTCATTCATATTTTCATAAGCTATTGTTGAAAACATTGCTCTAAAGCTATGGGGTACAAATTCTTCTTTTGTGTAACCCATTCTTCTTAATGCTCCAATTAGTATCTCCATTACTTGATTTGCAAATGAAAGTATAAATTTTGTTTTTGTTTTAATTCTAAAAACTGGAATTATCCATTGTTTGTTTTCAAAATTAATATATCCTTAAAAGTTTTAGATTTGATGATTATTGATTGGACGGTATTGTTTATGAATGAAGTAAGAAGTGCCAATTTTTGGTAGCTTTTAGACTTTGTAAGTTTTTTTTGGATTGTGTATTGGTGGAGAAGACGAACTGCTAATAAATTCTTATTTATATCGATTTCTAGGACTTTAGTTTTATTCAAATTTTAAAAGAATAAAACAAGTAACAAAAAATTAAAGATATGATTTTTGGGACTAGAGTTCGGTTCTTGAATTCTTTGTAAAGACATTTAAATAAAGTTCCTTTTTATCTAAATATTGGGAAAAGTGCTCATTATAAAATATTTTTATTGATTTTTCTGTATTTTAAGATTAAGATTAGAGATATACTAATATATTCAAAAAGGATACTTATCAAGCCATTACCTAAAAAAATATTGTTTATAAAAATACTTAATAAAATATTTCTACTATCAAATCTGTTTAATAGTAGTTTATTTGATAAATTTCAGAAAGAGAATGATGTAGAGGGATTTATAACTAGAGATAATATTGATAAGTTAATAAATGAAGTAAAAGATTATGAACAAATAACAGATTTTTATAAAAAAGAAGGATTTACTGTTTATGATAATAATTGGAATGCATATAATGCATTATATGATTTTCTAGAAAAAGAGCAATTATTACCTTTTTCTAAAAATTTAAATGAAATAAAAAAAAATATTGAAGAAAATATATCTTTTTATACATTATTTATATTAAATAATAGTAAAGCAATTTTTGAATTATTATTAAAAGAATTTGAAAATGATTTTATAACTTTTGAAGAATTTGATAACTCATTTAGTGAGATGCTTAATGATGAGATTAAGAACTATTCATATTTAGGTATGTTTATTACGCATATAATTTTAGAAACATATAACTTTATAATTAACCTTGGAGAAAAACTATTTAATATAGATTATTTTATAAATTATAAAGAAAAAGAATATGAAAAAAAAGAAATTTTAGAGAATAGTAAGATTTTTGTATATAACAGGATATATGAAGAAAACAAGGAACTGAATCAAATAATTGAACATTGTGAAAAAGCTTTTGATATTAAAGATATGAAAGAGAGATTTTTTAAAGAATTAGATAAAAACCTAGAAAATATTAATGATGAAGCTTTTAATAAATTAAATACAATTATAAAAGAATTAGCATCTTTTCAAGAAATAATTATGTATGATGAAGTTTCTATCAATAAAGATGGAAAAAAATATTTGAAAAATCTAACTTCATTATTTATTTATTATATATTTTTTAATATGTTGATAAATTTATTAAAAAAAGTTTATGATAAAAAAGTTTCAAGAATAAAAGGAAAAATTGAAAAATATAATAAAAAAACAGAATCTAATCATTTAGATTATTTATATCGTCTCTTAGGTAAAAAAAGAAATATTATGTTTATAATTAAATTCTATTATATGCAAAATTATGAGCCTACGGATAAAATGAAGAACAATAGTCACAGATATTTATTAGTAAATATTAAGTCTTTCGCTAAATTTAATTTAGAAGTAAGTAATGATATAGCTTTTTATGAAAAAATATCTCATTTTATTGTAAATTCAACTTCTAGTTAATTTTTATAGCTTTATTTTTTCAATTAAAGCTATATAAAATAATCTTAATTACCTCATAAAATATTGTTTTCATACATAATATTGAAGATATTTTTTAATCTATTAACTTGCCCTGTCAGTAACAACATTAATTTTTATATTCAATTATAATTTCTCATCTCAAAAGAAAGAAAATACTTTCATTTGATAAATAGTTATAAAAGGAGATTAATGAATCTTTTAAATCAAAGATGTTATTGGTTAAGACCCAAGGATATAATACTTTTATATAAAATAAAAAGAACATATTTATATAAATTAATAAAAACTCAAAAGATAGAAACTAAGTTATTATCAGTAAGAATAAGGTTGATTTCAGTTAAATCACTTGAGGATTTTATAAACTCTTGTAAATAAAAATAGATAGAAAGAGGTTCTTTATTTGAGTGAGTTTCTTTATCTCAAAAATTTCATTTGAAGTAATTATTAATTTAATAATCAATTTTAGGTTTTTCTCTTTTTTTGAGAAAATAACAAATTTTCAATAAACATAATTTTAGGAGTAAAAATGGAAAATAAAAAAGATTTTAAGTATAGTAATAAATTTATTATTGTCGCTAAGATGATTCATCTTGAAGCTAAATCTTTAAACTATGAGAGAGGAATTATCACAAAAGAATGTAAAAGATATGGTTTTTTATATGGTATTAAATATGAAAACTTAATAAGCTATGTTAGTTATATAAAGTTTTATAATAATGAAAATAAGAAGTCTTTTTCAATACGGAAAAGGTATAAGGTAATTCTAGGATTAATAAATAAACTAAGTCTTAATGAACTTGAGCAATTACTAGAAATAGTAATTAAATCAGATAAAAATTTCGATTTACTTTTATATTTATTAAATGAAGGAGAGAATAATGGATGAAAAAAATATAGAAACTTTATCAAATTTTTCAACAGAGAGAGAAGAATTTAATTCTTCTCTCTGGGATAGTCAATCTTTAAATACTATTCCTAATATTAGCGTTAAAAATAAGATTTCTCCTTTTGAAGTTGAAGACCTAAATAGAATTTATAATATTGAACGCTTTCCAGATAGACCAAGAAGAGAAGCAAAAATTTTGTTGAAATACAATACTACCACAAATGCATTAATAGTGTGTGGACAAAAACTTGTTGCTGAATCAAATTTTAGAATGGGTGAAGCAAATCGTGTGTCAAAAAGAATGTCAAAAATTATTGATATTCCAGTATCTTCAATAAAAACAAAAATATTCCAATTGAATAGTTATATTAAATCAGGTGAAGATAAACATATTTCTATTGGCTTGATTAAAGCACATAAAAGATTTATAAATGTTAGTGGTTATGATTTAGTTAGAGTATTAGAAAATCATAATTCTTATAATAGTATAGAAAAAGCATTAGATGAGTTAGTAATAAGAAATCTAAGTTCTTCAATATTTTAAATATTAAAGATAGTCATTTTAGAGCCTGTAAAATAATTGGCTATCTTCTTATTTTTGTCATTTTTACTATTTATTAATTTTGTTCTTGCAAATATTTTTGACAACTTCCAAGAGTATCAAATTTTAATTTACCAAGTAATTTTAATTTGTCTGAAAAAGCAAGAACTAAAAGTTGGGTTGAATCATATTTAATATCTTGAACAATAAATTTATCATTATTTAAAAGTATAACTTTATCTAAGTAATCATTTTTTAACGATTCAATTGTTAAAGTATTAGAAATCAAAGTTTTTGTTTCAAATCGTTTGATTGTAAATTGAACATTTTTAGATTGATTATTCTCTTTTACTATTTTAAATTTTACACTTATATCTGTTGCTTCATTTATAGTTGAGATTGTTTCTTTTAATTTTTTATGAAAGTTAAAAAATGATTCAAAACTTTTTTTGTTAATTTCCATAATAACTTTTAAATTCTCAATAGAGATAACAAATACTTCAAAGCTAATACTTTTGAGATATTCATATAGTTTTAATTGTTCTTTTCTTGTTAAGTAAACTAAATTACTAAGATTATATTTTGTGAACTCTTTTTTAATATCAAGTAGATATTCTTTTAGGTCAGGGCTAAGAGGTACTTTGTAAATACCATTTTTTTTATCATAAATGATTTTACCAACTAAACTTATTTCAACTTCTTCTTTCTCATCATTTTTAACAACTATAAAAACAGAACTTAATCTTCTAAGGCTTGTTTTAATGTAGTTATGAATATTTCTTTCATTAAATTGGAATAATCTAACTTCATCTTTTGTAATATAGTAATAGTCATTAAACTTATCTCCTGTTGCATTTACTTTGGAAACAAGAAGTTTTAATATCTTTATATCTCTAATTTCAAGATTTGAAAAATCACCTCTTATAAAACTATTTCGTTGTACAACTATTAACTCTTTTTTCATAAAAATCCCAATTTCTTAATATTCAACTTGAAATATTAAAAATATTTTTAATATTTGCTATTGTTAAATCCCAAATTTGTAATCAAAAGTACGATGCAAAGCCTCTTTCTGTAATAAGTTTTCCCAATTTTGTAATATTTATCTAAAACTTTTTCTTTTAAAACACCGGCTAGTCGGGAGCTTTAAAGACTAAAATTTAAATCCAATAAAAATATATTAAAAAAAATATTTATAGAAAAGGTAAATAGCCTAATTATCGAACTTTTGATTGCTTATTCTTGGGTGGGATTTTAGGTTTGATTGACTGAGTAAACTATTAATTTAATAATAAAAAGATATACTTATAAAAATTATTATTTAAGGGAAATTATGTTGAAAGCTGATCTTAAAAAAATTAAATTCTGGGTTTCTAAAACCAAAGATGAGAAAATAGCTTTAAACTTAATAAAAGAGAACTATTCCATTGATTTCTTATCAAAAAATTTTCATGAAATTCTTAATTTACCTAATTTTAGTAATCATTATATAAATAATATAAAATGCGATAATTTACTTAACCTTGAAGATAATAAAATTTTTTTACATGATACAATAGACATATGGAAAGAATTATCTTGGATATTATTAATTTTAAATAAATACTCCAAATTATTGAAAGAGTATAATTCTTTAAATGAAAAATATGAAATATTATATTTATCAGGTGATTTTGAAAAAGCAAGTGACTTATTATATGAAATTGAAGAATGCTGTGGAAAATCAATTTGGTCACTAAAAAATAGAATTTCATTAACACAAGATATTGATGGATTAGATGCTCAAAAAAAATTAACATCAAGTCTAATTTCAAGTAAAATTAGTCCTTCCTTACATCTATTAATTTATTTTTATAGTTTGGCGATTGAAAAGAATACTTCATATGATTATTTTTCTTCAAAATTAAAAACTTTTTTTAATGATACAGAACATGATGAGTTATATCATTTTTTTATGTTCTTGTTAAAAAAAGATCATTTAGTATCACCTATAAATATTATATATATATTAAATAGATTATCAACAAGTTCTATAATTGATTTAAATAATGCATTCAAGAGAATATTAATAAATATAGCCTCTTTTGAAATTGATGATAAATATTCAAATAAAAAATATTTTATAAAATTACTTAGAAAATTTTATAATAATACTGATTCTAAAGATATTATTAATTATTTAAGATATTTTGATGTAGATATAAAATTAACAGATATTGAAAAGAATGTAGATTATTTGAAAGTTAATGATTATAGTTTGATACAAGATACTGAGAATTTACATTATTTAACAAAACAATTAATTTTAGATAAACCGAATAATGTTTGTTTATATAGTTTTTTTTCAGAAACACTATCTATTTATAATAATGATATATTTAAAGAAAATACTTTAGCTTTTGATATTATTGAAAATCTAAAAAATCTTCAATTTGATAATGTTAATTTTAATTCATCAATATATAATTTATTAAAATTAACTTCAATTGGTATAGACTTATCTTGCATAAATTATATAGTTTGTTATGTATATGAAAAAATTCCAGATTTAAGTAATAGAGTTTTAAATTCTAAAGAACTATTGTCTTTTTTACCAGATCCTAACAAAAATATTTATTATAATAATGATTTATCTAAAAATTACTTGAAAGAATTAGCAAAAATAGATGAGAAGTTGATATTTCATAATGTTTATTATAAAGTATATTATGAAACAGAAAATTCTTTTATAAAATTCTTAGATACTAATAATCTATCAAATGAAACAAATTTACTTTGTAAATCTTTTTTTTATAAATTCAACATGAATTATGTGAGATTAATAGAAATTTGTAATGAATTAATTACTTCTGATAGTTCTCATATTAGAAATTATGCTAAAGAAATATATTTAGAGACTTTAGTTGCTTATGATATTTTTAAAGCAACTGAAATTTTGATTGATAGATATTTAGAAAATCCTTTTTCACAATTAGCTTTACCAATACGTAAAATTTGCAATTTCGTAGAAGAAAATATTGATAAATATGGAGATTGGCCAGATGCTATTGATGTTGTGATTTTATTCCATATATATTTTAAAAAGAGAAAACTTGATAAAAAAAGTAGATTAGAATTTTTATATGAAAATTATTTAATACAGAATGGTTGTACTACACCATTAGAGTTGATAAATAAATACAAAAGAAATAATCATATATTTACTGAAAAAGATAAATATTTTTTTAGAGAAATTTGTATTCCTAATATAATGAAAAAATCTATATATTTTAAAGAGCCTGAAAAAAAAGAAATAGAAAGAATTAATATTTGTCATGAAATGATAGTCTATGATCTAGAAAATGATAAATTATATGAGAATGAAATTAAATATAGAGAAAAAGAACGTTTTTTAAAAAAAGAAATGATAAGAACGGGTAAAAATAAAATATATGTTAATATTGAAGGTATAAAAGAAATATTAAAAAAATTATTATCAGAAGATTTTACTAGATTTAAGAATTTATCAAAAAATAGTGATTTTAAAATTGAAGAGGTTGAAATTTATAATTATTTAAGATCTTTTTATGTTTATAATCGAGAAGAAAATAGGTATGAACCTTTTAATAATATACCTTCTAATGAAGTTTATGACTTAATGAAGAATATGGTTGATTTAATTAGAGATACTTTTGTAGATAATGAACACTATGGGTTAAATGTTTATTTGAGTACTAGAATAAGACACGGTACATTAAAAAATCATCTAAGAAAATTAGTTGAAGAAACACATTTAATAAGTTTAAAAAGAAAGAGAACAGGTAGATATAATACTAATGAATATTGGAAAAATATATTTTCTATTGAAAGTAATGAAATTAATGTTTTAATACAAAATTACTTAGAAGATTTTTCAAGAGAATATGATTCTACTATAGATTTTATTACAACTAATCTATTACAGGTAGTTTATTCTTCATTAAGTGTTAAAAATAATCCTGATGCATTATTCAAATATAATTTATCAGAAGAAGAGATGAAATATATTATGAAAGATTTGATACATCCTGATATCGATATTGATGAATTTATTGATAATATCATTGATTTTATGTGGGAAAAAACTGATTATAATTTGAATTTAATCAGAAAAAAATTAGAAAATGATATTCTAGGAAAAATTGGAAATTTGTTTGATACTTTGTATTCTAATATTGATAGTGTGAAAATCAGAGATGAAAGAAGGGCAAAAGAATTTAAAAGTGTTATAAATAAAAGTAAATTAGATTCAAAAAAATATATTGATGGATTATCTTCTTGGTTTAATAGATTAGAAATTCATGATCGAAATGATTATGTAATAAAAGATGTAATTGATCTTATTAGAAAAACTATTCCGAAAATAAAAAATGAAATTGTAGTAGAAAATGATATTTCAATTAAGTTGAAAGGAATCACTTTTGTTTATTTTTTAGACATATTTGAAAATTTAATTAATAATGTTATAAAGCATAATGAAGAGAATAAAATACCAAAAATATTTGTTTATTTCTCAATTGAAAATGAAACAAATCTTTTTATTGAAGTATTAAATAAAGTATCTATTAAAAAATCAATACATGATTTAAATGATGATCTTGAAGTTAACAGAAATATGTTTTTAACAAAAACATTAACTAAAAAAGTTTCTACAGAAGGTAAAACAGGATTTATTAAAATTGGTAGAATTATTAAATTTGATTTGAACATATCTAAGTTTGATTTAGATTTTCGATATGCTACAAAGGATAATAATGATATGTTCAGAGTTAAAATAAATTTAGATATAAAGGATATTCTTGCATGAATATTTTAATATTGGAAGATGATATGGATAAGTATGTTAAGATTCAGTCTTTTCTACTAGAAATGCTAGGTAACGAAATAAATATAGTTAATAAAAGATCATATAATAGTTCTTTAGTGGAGTTATCAAAAAAGAATAATTATGATTTTGTCTTAATGGATATGAGTATGCCTACATATGATTCAGATGAAGATTTTGAAAGTGATGATTCAGAAAGTTTCGCAGGTAAAGAACTTTTAGAACAAATGAAATTTAGAAAGTTAAATTATCCTACCATAGTAATTACACAGTATGATACATTTGGGAACAATATAAATAAGTTAACATTAGATGAATTAGTTAATGAATTAGAAGAAAAATTTAAATCAAATTATATATCTACAATTTATTACAACTCTTCTGAAAATGATTGGAAATATCAATTAAATGAAGAAATAAGAAAAATTTTATAAAGGGAAAGTTTGATTATGATAAAAATATTAATTGTAGATGATGACTATGATAAATCTAAAAATATGATGAATGTTATATTAAAAAATACCAATTTATCAAATGAAGTATTTGATTTTGTAACTAATACAACAGAAGCAAGAGAAAAATTAACCAAATCAATTTATGATATTGTTTTATTAGATATGAATATTGCTACATATTTTGGGGGAGAACAGGAAGAAAATGGAGGTTTAGATTTAATTGAAAAAATAAAGACTAATCAAGTTAAGTATGTACCAAATCATATTATAGCTACTTCACAGTATTCTAAAATATTAGAAGATTATAAAGATGAATTAGAATCTAATCTTTTGGCATTTATACAGTATGATAGTTCTTCTGATGATTGGCATCAACAAATAATAAATAAAGTTAATTATGCAATAAAATCAAAAAAAAATTTATATGGAAATCCTTTTTCAAAATTTGATATTGCTATAATAGCTGCATTAGAAAATCCTGAATTATCTGCAGTTTTTAGCTTACCTGGATTAAAATGGGTTGAATTTAAAGTCTCTGGAGATTCTACATTTTATTATCAAAGTATAATTAAGACTTCTTCGGGAAAGAATTTAAATATTGTTTGCGCACATGCTCCAAGGATGGGTATGACATCATCTGCTATTTTAACAACTAAAATGTGTATGCATTTTCAACCAAATTATTTATTTATGATTGGAATTGCAGCAGGAATAAAAGGCAATAATAGGAATTTTGGAGATATTTTAGTGACTCAGAATTCTTGGGATTGGGGAAGTGGTAAAATTGCGGAGACAGATGGAACTCAAAAGTTTGAACCTGATCATACTCAAGTTACATTAGATGAAGATATCGAGTCAAAAATCAGAAATTTAATAAAAAATGAAGAATTATTTAGAAAAATTAAAAAAGAATTTATTAATGGAACGCTTCCTGATAATGATTTAAGATTACATATTGGTCCAATTGCTTCTGGGTCAAGTGTAATTGCAAGTAGCAAAATTATAAATGATATAAAAGATAAGAATAGAAAAATTATTGGTGTAGATATGGAAATACATGGTGTAATGTTGGCAACTAGATATTCAACAAAATCAAAACCAATTGTGGTATGTATCAAGTCAATTTGTGATTTAGGGGATGAACAAAAAGATGATAAATGGCAGTCATATGCATCTTATACAAGTGCAAAATTTATGAATGAATTTATTACAAATTGGCTTTTTGATTAATTATTATATAATTTTTTAATCCAACTCCTCAAAGATGGTTGAGTACCAACTCCAATGTACTTAACTATCTTTTGAACTGATAATCCAAGTTTATATAGTTCTTCAATTTTTTCTTTATGTTCATCATACATAGATTTTACAATTTGACCTTTTTGTCTTCCAAGTATTTTTCCTTTTGCTCTTGCAACTGCTAACCCTTGTTTTGTTCTCTCAGAGATAATTTCTCTTTCAGTTTGTGCAAAATATCCATAGATTGAAATTAGTAAATTTGATAGAGCAGAATTATCAGTTGAAAGTTCAGGTTGGTTTATAAAAATTAGTTTTATATTTTTAGAATTGAATTTTTCAATAAGATTTAAAATCTCTAACATATTTCTTCCAAGTCTTGAAAGCTCTGTTACAACTAAAGTATCATTCTCTTTTAATTTTAGAAATAAATCTTCAATAAGTCTTTCTTTTTGATTTTTTCGACTTGATACTTCTACTTCAATAAAATCTTCAATTTGGATTTTTTTATTAAATGCAAATTCTAATATTTTATGTTTTTGATTTTCTAAAGTTTGTTTATCTGTAGATACTCTAATATAAGCATAATATTTACTCATTTTTTACCTCTTATAAGTTTAATCCTAATGATTATATATAGCCTTATCTTACTTATTCCTGTAGGTTGAGCATCTAGGTGATTGAAAATTAGTTGTTTAGATGAACGGTTAGAGTTATTAAATATTAGACTATTACAAATCAGAAAGTCTTTATAGACTTTCTGTATCTAATTCATCTAACTCTTTTAATTTTTTTATAATTTCTTCCTCATAACCTTTTTTAAATTCAGGAAATGTATTTTTAGCACATGATAATGCAAGATTTAAATACTCTCTTGATTTTTTAGGATTATCATTTTTAATAGCATCCGCCATAATCAAATATATTTTTGTATAAGCTGTGTGGTTAGTTGATTCTATTTTAGTTAGATATTCTTCACAATATTTTAAAACTTTTTTTGGATTGTTGTTTATAGAAAAATATTTTATTAGAGTTTGATACACTCCATCAAAACTTGTTAGTAAATAGGGATTTAATTTATAAAGTTCAGGAGTATTAACAATATTTTCCATATGTTCTATATAAATTGCTTCAAAATTGCAAGAGTTTATATTTTCATTATTTCTAAACTTTTGAGTAATAGAATCAAAGATTTTGTAATTTCTATCAAAAATTTTCAAATACTCATTTAATTCAGTATTCTTTTTTATTTTCTTCCAAGATTTAAAAATATCTGTAAAATCAGAAGTTTCTTTCCACGAAATTATAGAAGATTTTCCGTCATATTGTGATTCTATAAATTTCCAAATTATCTCTTTCTCTTTTTGTGACCAATTATGCTCTAATGAAAATCTATTTACTAAACTATACTCAATTTCATAATTTTTATAGTAAATATGACTTATGTCACTATAATATGCATTATGTAGCATACTTAAACAACTTTCATTATAGCTATTTAAATTCTCTAAAATCATTGATGCAAAAGGGTATTCGTTAAAATAAGATTGTGTCAGAGTATAATGCCCTAATTGTTTTAAAATAATATGACTCAATAGTGTTTTATAAATTTCAAAATTTGATTCTGTTAAATTCCATTTCTTCTTAAATGCAAAAGTAGAATGTAATATTCTCTCCGGTGAAATTTTTATTAAAATTTGTCCATTTAATTCATCACTTTTTTCTATATATACACCTAAAAAATCAGTATCAAAAAGAGATAAATCTTCAATTTTATAGGTACGCTTATCTCTTTTTATTATGTCACCATAAAGTTCAGCTTCATTAACAAAAAAGATGTTAAGTTGATTTAACTTATTTAGTTCATTATGAATTAAAGAGTGATTTATAATTCTATTTATCTCTTTTTTCATTTTATAATCAAGTGGTAAAATTGTAGATTTATTTACATATATTATTTCATGTTGCATGGTTTCTCCTTTTTTATTTTTTATAATATTTAAAATATAAGACAAATATATGTCCATTAAAATTAATAAAATTTTATGTAAATAATAAAAGGAAAATATAGATGCTTATTAATATTTTAGAAGATGCTTGTACAGGATTAACAAAAGAAGAAAAAAACTATAAAGTTATTGATACTTTAAAAAGATTAGGATTAGATGGATATTGGTCTAAAAATATTGAAGAAGAATATGAAATCTATTGCTTATATGCAAATGAGTTAAATCTATCTGCTGAAGATTTTGAAACTTTATGTTTCTTAACAAAGGATTGTGCTTTAGAAATAGGGATTCGAAATGGAATAATTAATGTTGGATAATAAGATATTTATTTGATAAATTAGACAAATAATTGTCCTGTAAAGACAATAGACTTCTTTTTTTATAAAAGGAGTTTATTATGGCTACAACAATATTTTTTCAAACTTTCCCAAAACTTTTTTTACCAGAATTTCAAAAAAAAAATAATTGGATTGTAACTGTCTATTCAGATGAAAATGAAGAAAAAGCAGAATTTTATAATGCTTATTTTATTTATAAACATTACTACTGTTCAGTTTGTGGAACAGTTGAAATTACAAAAAAACGAGCAAAAGGGAAAGATAACTATTATAGTGGACATACTTGCAAAGTTTGTAAAAATAGTGATTTTTTGAATTTACTTTCTAATAATGAATTTTTTAAAGCAAAAAATATAAGTTTTGAACTTTTTGAAAATCAAGATTTTTATCATATTCAGCCGTATATTTATATTCCATTTGTAAATTATGAAAATAAAGTAATAGATAAAAGAATAGAACTAAAAGGTTATAAATGTGATAAAAAAATCTATAATCCAAAATATTTTAAAGATGATTTTTTCAAAGAAGAAAATATTAAATATAGAGTTACAGATATTTCTATCAATGAAATTAATAATTTCTTTTTAGAAAATATAAACTCCTTATATATTGAGGAAAACATCTCAAAAAAGATTAAATTTATCAATAAATAATCTTAATAATATTCCAATTTAATTTTGAATAATTACATTACTTGTTTTTTTAAAAAATTAAAAATTAAATCTTTTTGCTCAGCTGTTAATATTTTACTTGATGCTCTATTAAGATAATTTGGATGATATGTTCTATAAGTTTTATAGGGTAAATGTTCATTTTCAAATCTACCAAATTTCCATTTATCAATTTTTAATAATATTGCTTCCTCAATATCTTGATAAAAGTTTTGTATGTTACTAAATTGTTTGTCCATAAATAGTGAATCATATGGATGTCCAGTTAAAAATATCACAATATCTGGTTTTAAAATTTCAATTTCTTTAATTAAAATATCTTTTTGAAATATTCTTACTTTTTCAATAAGATGTTTATATTCTTTATTTTTAGACAATAAACTAAAACCAACTTTTTGACCAAGTTTATTAGAATCTTCCAAATATTCAATAGTTTCTAACTTATAAACATTATTCCAAATAAAACTTGCATTTGAATTTTCTTCTAATTTATTAAAAAAGTTCCAAAAAGGACTATTATAATTAGCTTTATTTTCTAACATAAAATTTCTATATATATCTTGCGTTCTTTTTACTCCATTATCTTCATTTAAAAAGTCTTTATATAATCCATACCAAGTATATGTTTCTTGACCAATTATCATTACTTTTTTATTTGAATTTATATATTCATCATTTACATCAATTAAAAAAGGTCGTGAAAAATTCAAAATTTCTTCATCTTTTAAGTTATTTTTAGAAAAATAGTCATTATATAAATCAAAAAGTTCTTGCTTCAAGTATAAATTTCCTTATATCGATAATTCTGAAAATATATCTGATATTAACTGAATTAATAATTGTTTTGAACTAATATTTAAGAAACCAAATTAGACAACTTTTATATTGAGTGCTAAAATTAATTTTAGGAAGCTATAAAAAAGAGAGTAATTTAGAAATACCTCTCTTCCTAAATTTCCGATTCTTAATAATCTAGTATTAAATAGAAATTTTTAATTTTTAAGTATAGTCTCTTTGTCATTTTTTAACTTTTTCTTTCCTATTGTGGCACTTTTTGCTAAAAGGGAGTTTGTATATATACGAAGTATTTTATATATATATTGAAATTCAAATCCATGAGGTTTTATTTTTATAATATACTCTGGGAAATGAGGATATTTAAAAATTATTAATGGTAAATTAGTTTCTTTTTGAAAATTTTCAGCATCTTCCATACTTTTGAATACATTGTCAAAAAGACACATAGATACAACATGTGAGTATTCATGCGCTATTAGAGCATTAATCTTATCTTGAAATGTACAATTATATATACCTCCAATTATTGAATCTTTATTCATACTAGGATACTCTTCATAAAAAGGTGTTATGTTTAGATAACATCCAAGATGAAAACGGATTTTATTATCTGATGCGTTACTTCTTACTGGCTTAGTACTAAATTGTATTTTTGTCAAGTTTATTATAGATATATCAATTTTTTTTTCTAAAAGTTTTTTATTAAATGATTCAATTAGACTTAAAGTATAGTCTTTAATTTCTTCTAAAGAAGAATCTTTATTTATAAAATTTTGATATTTATTATGTGAGAATGGCATTTCTATGTTTAAATATTTATATTTTGACATTTATTATCCTTTGATTTTTAAGAATAATATTGATTTAGTAAGACATTTTATTGTCTAGTTTAGGTCATAAATTTATAATAGATGATGTAAAATAATTAATATTTATAAAAAGGACTAAAGTGCCTCCCGTAGTACATAAACAAAACGATAACACTAAATACAACAGAATAAATCAAATCTATGAGATGTTAAAAAACAATGTTCATGGTATGACAATAACAGAACTTGCAAAAGAACTTGATGTTAGTACAAAAACAATTCAAAGGGATTTATATGAGGTATTAAGTGATTTTGGAGCTATAAAAGAGGGTAGAACATGGAAGATAGACCCAAAATTAACTCAAGATAATTTAGCTTCAAATGAAAAACTTATTCTTGGTATTTTAGATGAAATGGCAAAAGGTGTTGGTGGAATATTTTACTCAAAAGCTCACTCTTTACTATCTCAAGTAACCCAACAATTAGAACATCCAATTTTTGCAAATATTAATGGTGAATATTTAGAAGAAAAAAGTATTGCTTTATTTGAACAAATAGAAAGAGCAATTAAGAAAAAAGTTGAAATAAAATTTGATTATGAAAATTATAACTTTCATGTAAAACCTCTTAAATTAGCTTTCTTTGATGGATTTTGGTATCTATTAGCTTTACATATCGGAAAAGAAGAAGATGTATTCAAGAAATATCATTTAAAAACTATAAAAAATGTACAAGCTTTAGAAGTAAACTTTGAAATACCCCAAATAGTAGAAGATAGATTAAGATACGCAAACTCTGTTTGGTTTAACCTCGATGAACAATTTGTTGTAAGATTGTTTGTAGATAAAAATATCAGAAAATATTTTGAAAGAAAACCACTAAGAGGACAAACAATAATCGGTGAAGATAGAGATGGCTCAATAGAAATAGAGATAAAACTAACCCATGAAATGGAAATTATGCCTTTGATTTTATATTACATTCCATATATAAAAGTTCTTGAACCTCAATGGTTAGCCGATGATGTAAAAGAAAGGGTTCAAGAGTATTTAAAAGAGATATTATAGTTATTTAATATATTATGACTTATTCTAATTTTTAAGAACAAAAAATTAAAGCACATAATTTAGGGTATTTTATATGCTTTACTTAAAATTCTTATCTGTATGTAAACTTAAAAAATAATCATTTAGTAAGATACTAGTTATAAATTTAATATCTTTAAATATATCTAGTAAATTATTGCGTCTCCTCGTTTTTGTTAGGTAGTTTATACCTTTGTATAAGTTGCGTATGACATCTATTGAGAAATAAAGCAAATATAGCCATGTTTTTCATTTCTTTATTAAATGATTTCTCGGTTAACATTTCACTATCATTAAGCTTTGGATTGCTTTTCATTATTCCAATTATATCACCACCTGCTTTTAATTCCAAGTAGGCTGAATGTAAAATATCATTGCGAGTTTTTCTTATTTTTTGAAATAATTCACTATTTGTTTTAAGAGAAGAACGAAAATCATTTTCTAAATCTAATGGTAGATTACATTTTGGTAAAGCTTCCAAAAATAATTCTTCAAATTTTTTAAAAAGATTATACGTGCTCTCCTCACATAATTCTTTCTGCGGATGATTTTCATTATTTGGGTCTAAAATAAACCATCCAATAGTTCTGATTTTATTTTCTATCCATTGAAATGAAACTACATATTCACCAATATGTTGATAAATTTTATCCAAATAAATCCTTTTAATCTAAAGGGTATTCAACTTTTCAAGTGCTTATTAGGGTTTACATGTAATCATTAGATGAATACATATCTGCCATTAAGTCTCTTTCAAAATCACTTCTTTTTCTAATTCTATATATTGTTCAACTTGTTCATAAAACACATCAGATGAATATAGTTTTTTGAATTTTTTTAATATGATTTTAATCACTATTGGCTACTGACACAAAACTCTGAACAGTCTCTTTTGTTTAAAGTTTATGATTTAATATATTTTATTAAAATATCTCTTAATTTATTTTCTATAAATCAAATTGACAATAACACACAATGTGTGTTATTGTTTCCTTAATAAATAAAGAATTTGAAATGACTGCAACAACTAATAAAGTTAGAACAAATGTTTACCTTGATGCAACTACAAAAGAGAAAGCTCAAAAAATTTTTAAACAATATGGTTTAGGATTAAGTGAAGCTTTTAATATATTTTTAACTCAATCTGTTTTAGAAAGAGGAATACCATTTGAAATTAAAATTCCAAATGATGAAACACTTGAAGCTATTAAAGAGGCAAGAGCAAATAAAAATATGACAAAAGTTAGTTTAGAGAATTTAAAAAAGGATTTAGGTGATTAATTTATCTGTTCATAAAATCTTTACAAAAATTTTTAATTAAGTTCAAATAAATCCTACAAATAGTGCAAAACTATTTTTGTATATTTCACTACTTTTAAATAATGAAGAGTTACCCCAAGAAGCTAAAGATCATTTTCTAAGTGGAGAGTGGAAAGATACAAAAGAGTTTCATATATGTGATGATTTGCTTGTTATTTACATGATAGATGATAATACATTGCAACTTCTTCGAATTGGAACACATTCTCAACTTTTTAAATAAAAAAGATGATGTTCCTTTCATCTTTTTTATTTTCATTCTAATTTTTTCCTTGTTCTTTTATTTCTATAATTAGTGTTTCTGATACTTCAAACACCTTTGAAAGTGTTTGAGTATTTCCAGTACTGTTAAATATGTTTATGTATAGAAATTCGGGGTTTAAGTTATATGGGTCATCTTTACAAATATCAATTATTTGATTTTGTAAGGATTGTTCTAACTCTTCAAATTTCTTCATATTATTTCTCTTTTCTTGTTTTTGTGTCTTTTTGTTCAGTTGTAGTGGTAATTATATAATTACAGCTACAACCTCCTATGCTATTTGCGTTTTTATGATTTTCTCTTCTACTATCATTGCTTCTTTGAGTTTTGTTTTTTCTGTTGAAATACTCTATTCTTGGATTATAGTTATTCATCTATTTTCTCCTGTAATTTTTTGTTTTATGGTCTAATTTTCTATATTTTTGATTTTTTAATCTAATTCATTGTAATTCTTTAATATTTCCAAATGGTTGTTCTTTGAAATGTAAATCTCTTTCTATATGTAGTCCTAATGGACCTGTTGCTTCTTGTAGTTCTGCTAGACAGAAATATCCCCATTCAGGGTAATGTCCATCAACATAACCAAAGAATATCTTTTCTTCTTTATCGTACTCCACAACGTACCAACTCCAATTGCTATCTGGGGTAAAGAACTTAATCTTTACTATCTTGTCTTTTGTAGCAATATTTTCTGTTGAATATAGTGGTGGTAATTTTTCTTCTATTTCTTTAGGTAATAATGTCATTTAATCTCCTTGTTTTTTTGTATTCGATTAAATAATATCTATGGTAAAGGGTTATTATAAAAAGAGGTTTTTGATAGAAATAAGGATTTTATTTACTTTTATAAATATATCTTTTTTACGACCATATCATTATCGATAATGATACTGTCGCTTTTTAAAGAAATGATGATTTTTTTGATAATAATATTGTCGCTATTTAGAGACTTTTTCTAAATAGATTAAAATAGGTAAATAATTTAAGTTAAAAGCTATGTTTTTATAGTTAATTTCTATTACTTATTCAATATATATAATAAATCTCATTATTGTGACTATATCATTATCATTATTAAAAATATTTTTACCCTAATATTCATGAAAAAAACTTGATAATGATACTGTCGCTTTTTAGAGATTTTTTGATTTTTATGTTGATAATTAGCTAAAAATATTTTACGATAATGATAATAATATTGTCGCTATTTAGAGAAATTAAAATTAATATAGATTTCATTTTAATATTTTTTTATAGATATAATTACTGCAATAAATGCAAAATAATTTATCATAACTTATCGATAAGGAACTTATATTTGTTTTTAATGCATTTGCTAAGATATTATCTAAAAGTAGTATATTTCCAAAATATAGATAAGTTTTAATTTGCTAATTAAGTTAAGATTTTAAACTCAAAATATAATTGGTCCACCAATTTAACAAAGGTTTTTGTTGTTCAAAATAAGTAACTTTATTTTTATAAGCTAATTCAACTTTACTATCTTTATTATGGTCTAAAATAGATTCCATAATTTTTTCACTTACTTGATGTTCAGGTTGTTTTTCTTCAACGATTGTTCTAAATGTACCTCTAAAACTATGTAAAGATTGTTTTTTATTAGCAGTAAATCCCATTCTCATTAATGCTTGATTTGGACTTTCTCTATTTATAGGATTTATATTATCATTACCTATGAAAATATATTCTCTTAAATCTGTATATAAAGTTAGAAATTCTTTTTGTTCTAATAAAATATTAATAACTTCATCTGTTAAAGGTAATTGAAAGTCATTTAAATTATGATTTTTTACTTTCATTAAATTTCTAGGGATTACAAGAGTTTTGTTTTTGAAATTAATATATTCCCATTTTAAATTACATAAGTTATAGGCTCTAAGTGGTATATGAAGTACAAATTTTAAAGCATTTCTTATTGAATATGAACCAGTATAGTTATAAATACCATTAACAAGTTCCTTTAATATAGGTTCTTCCGTAATTTTTGGATAATTTTTTGTAATTCGTTTTTTTAGTAAAATATCATTTTTATTGATATTTGCTAAGTAGTTATATTCACAATAATCTTTTAATACAGCATAAGCCCAAAGATTAGATAGATAGTTGTATAACCTTGAAGCTGTTTCTTTTGCTGTTTTTTCTTTTTCTTCTAAAATATGTAATAAATCAAGTTTTGTAATATCTTGCATATGTTTATTTTTTAAATATGGTAGTACAGATGTTGTAAAAATTCGATATTTAGTTTTATAGGTCACATCGGCTAATTGTTCTTTTTGTCTTTCAAACCATTCATTCATAACATTTTGAAATAAGCTTTTATCATTTTGTATTTTGTCTTTTTCAATTTCTTTGATTTGTTCAACAGGGTCTATTCCATTAGATATAAGAGTTAAGTATTCATTTTTTAATGTTCTTGCCTTTGCTAATGTAATAATAGGATAACTACCAAAAGTCTTTTTTCTTCTTTTTTTGGTTACGGGAGAAGTGAAAACAAATTCCCAAATTTTTACACCTGATGATTTTATTAATAATTGTAAACCATTTCCATCTGTTAAAGTGTAATTTGATTCTTTAGGTTTTGCATTTATAATTTTTCTTTCATTTAAAGGTGTAACTACTTTTGGCATAACTCATATCCTTAATATTTTTTATTACTTATTCTATGAAAAATTAAAAGTAACATAAAAATTATAATAGAGTAACATTAAGAGTAACATAAAGTTGAGAATTTAGCTGAATACTTGCGAACAAACACGAACAAATAAAATTTAAGATAATCGATAAATAGGGTGGTTTGTGGTGTTTATAGAATAACATAGAATAAAGTATTGGTGGAGAAGACGGGAGTCGAATCATAGTCCAAGTCGAAGAAGCCCCATTTTAAGGGATTTCTTCTAAAATTGGACTGGGGAAAACACTTCAGTCTGTTTAAAAATAATGTTATTATATCCTATAAAATAGGGTTTTTTAATTAAAAATTATAATAAATAATTAATTATGAAATATAATGAAAATTTTTTCTTAAAAATGTTGTATTTTTGTTGTATCAAAAAATTGTATTTTTTTAGGTTTCTTAATATCAAAATTTTTAATATTGTATAGTAGTTTTATAAATTTCTTTTAATGTAATAAATTAGTTATCGAGCTTAAAATATTATATTTCTATTTTAATTTATCCTCTTATTTATAACTTAATTTTTTTAAAGATAATTTTCAGGAATGCCTATTATTTTTTTATGAATTAAACTATGTGGTAAAGCATTTATTCCAATCCATAATCATTAGGATTTGAAATTCTTGCTAATCTCTCAATTGTAAGTTTATAAATTTGAATAAAAGAGATAATACATGAGCATAAAGCTCACGTATATAGTATCAGTTAAGATTGTTACCAGGTTTACCGTCTGGATTACTGCAAGGTGTTTTAATTTTGTGAATAGTTCTTGTATGATAATCAGGATATAATCCTTGTTCGATTTTTTTTACAAATTGAGGTCTAGTCATAGACTCACCTGTTCTGTTATCTTTATAAGATACATTTCTTCCTGTTGGTGTTTCTGCTGTTACAGAAATTCTTTTGTTTGCCATGTGCAAATCCTTATGTTAAATTTTGTTTAACAATAAGAGATCAATCGTAAGATCTAAAAAACATATTTTTATAAATATTTTAAATTTTAAGCAAAATATAAACTTATATTAATTATAATGCCCGTCCAGTTAGATATGATCCTATTGTTATGTTGTCTTCATTGGTAGTGAAGAACTACATATTTTACTACTTTTAAACAAAATCCAAACTTAAATACCTTCCTATTGTCTAAATAATTTATTAAATTAAATTTTTCTACACATATTTACAATATATTTTTAAATAAACAAAAATTAAAATTTCAGATAATTTATTTTGTATATTGGAAATATACAAATTTATATTTTAATATAGTCTTTTGTAGTATTTTTGTATAAGCTACACCATTAAAAAAATAAAGATTAATAATTTATTTTTAAAGAAAAGGGAAACTAATGCCTAGTTTAAACTGGATTGGTAAAAAAGAAATTAAAAATTACCATAATAATATTGAATATAGAACTATTAATTGTATAGAAAGTATTGGTGAGGAAAAATTTTTAAATATGATTAGGTATTAAGAAATTAATACCTATCGTAAATTTTTATTGAAACGTTAAAACATTTAACTAAATTTAATAACTTCTTCTATAATCCTATGAATGTGTTTGTTTTCTAATTTTTCATAAGTAACACTCATTGTATGAGTGATAAAACATAATTCAAATTCATGTAAGAATTCTCTTATATCTAAACTAAAATTTTTTCGATTATTTCTAGAAAATGCACTATCATAAAATGAAGCAATATACCAATCTCCATATAATTCATTAGGTTCTTTAACTAATAATAAATTAAATCCAAAACACTCCTGTATCTCTGGATTCTGATAATTACTTCTTAACCTACCAACAAAGATAATATTTTTCTTTTTAAATATACTATCGCTAATTTGGTTAAGTAAGCCACCATATCTTTGAATTTGTGATTGTTTTAATTGTTCATATCGTTCTTTTTCAAAATTTTGAATAGTTTCATATTCAAAAAAACTAAATGTTCCATATATACCATTTAAAGATATACTAAATTTATTGGTTTTTGAGTAAGCACGTAAATCATTATCTGTTAATACAATTTTATTTTCTTCAACTCTATCATTAAAATTGTTGACTACAGATTTTACTGTTTCTTTTAATTCATTAATATGATAATCTATTAATTTTCCAAACTCTTTTTTTCTTTCTATCTCTTGTTGTTCTTTAAGTCTAGCTTGTTTAATTTCTTCAGATTTTAAATGACTTTTTGAAGCTAATTGTTCAAGTTCTATATTTTCTTTTTTTTCTTGTTCAATAGATTGATTAATGGCATTAATTATTTCATTAACATTAGAATATCTGTCTTTAGCTCTTTTATTTGTCATTTTCGAAATTATCTGTTTTATTTTTGCAGGAACACCAGATCTTTTATTATCAATATTCGGTAATTGATCATAAATATGGCAATTTTGCCATTCTTGCTCATTTTTTCCTATAAAAGGAAACTCACTAGTTAATATTTCATAAAATATAATTCCTAAAGAGTATATATCCATTTGAATTTGGTTTTCTTGCATTAACCAACATTCTGGTGACATATAAGGATAAGTTCCTCCACCCTTAAATGATCTAGTTTTAGTTTTTTCGTTAATAAACTTTGCAAGACCAAAGTCTGTAATAAGTAAGTTGTTATCATTATCTATTAAGATATTTTCAGGTTTCAAATCTCTATGAATAATTCTTGTATGAAGTATTTCTAATCCATTTAAAAGATCCAAAAACATTTTTATGCAAGTATCATAAGGAATATCTTTTCGAATTTGATTTCTTAAATTTCCATTTGGATAGTATTTTTGAACAATATAAAAGTAATCATTATTAACAATAGTTGTTTTATCACAGTAATAAGTCTCTACTAAATTAGGTGAGCTTAATTCTTCAGAAACAATAAGTTCTCTTGAAAGTAAATCTTCAATTTCTTCTTTAGGGATAGCAATAAGTTTTATAGCTACTTCATGATTATTAACATTATCAAATGCTTTATAAACATATCCCATACCACCATGTGTTAAATATTCAAAGTTTATATATTGATTATCTTGATCTTTACCTTTTAAACTTTCAATTATCATTTATAACCTTTTTATTTAGATATAAAATAATAACAAAATTAATATTTTTTTGAGTATAAATTTTAAAAGTAAAAGATTATAGTAATTGAATTATAGATAGAATTGAAGTAAGTTTTTTACTAAATACTCAAGGGAAAATGGTTCTAGGGATTAAAGATACAGAATTATTCCATGAAGCAATAAGAAATTTACTAGATTATTGGAGACTATAAAGAAGTGGTTAAATTATTTTTTTAAGTTATTCTCATGTTTAATAACAGTATCAACTAAATCTGAAGTTATGTTATCTAAGAACTCTTCATATTATTCTTCTTGAATTTTTTGATCTTCTTGAAAAGCTTTAAAATCTTTCCAGCTTAAACAAAATCCAAATCCAAGGTTATATTTTTTCTAAAAAAACTAAAATATGATATTTAGATCTAATAGGTTGGAAGACTTTAAATATGTTAGCTGATCATAAAGAAGAAGATATAAATTTTTCTGTTTTATTAAATGATAAAACAAGTTTAGATATTTTGAATAAATTAAAAAATTCTAAAAGTGCTAGGGTAAGATATCTTGTATCTAAACATAAAAATGTTAAAAACAATATTTTACATGATATTGATTATATGAAACAATTTTATAAAGATATTTATTTAGATAAAATGTAACAAAATCTCAAAAAAATATATTAACACAGCTATCTGCTGTTGATAAAAAAGAGTTTAAAATATTTAAGAAGTCTGATTTGTCGGTATTTGGTGGAGAAGAGGGGACTCGAACCCCTGTCTTAAAATATTTGAATCTAATATCTGTACATGCTTTTTAGTTGTTTGATTTTGCTTAAATAAAGTACAACTAAACTTTAAATAAACTATCTTTTAAAGTATTAATCTTGATCTTAAAAGATAAAAATCAAGGTATATCTGTTTGTTTTGTTATACTTCAAACCCTACTCTAACAGCTAATCTGTAGGTGAAGCAGAACCCGTTTCGGTTAAGAAACGAGGGGAGCTTTACGCTGCAACCCTCATAGGAACATAATTGCTATTATTTGCATTTAAACATTTTTTTGAGCCGATTAACGATATGCTCAGACCGACATGCAACTAAACCCAGAATACTCTAATCGAAGCCAAAACTTCCCCAAAGTAAAGAATGATTATACAATCTTAAAGCTTTAATAATAATTACAAAAAACTTACATATATACACCAAATTTTTTAATTTTAAAACATAACCAAATACAACATTTTAATACAATAAAACATTTAATTTTATATCCAAATAAAACCACATATTTTTTTGAATGTTGTACTTTTGTTGTATCAGTGTGATTTTTATGATTCTATAAGTGCCTATTTACCGTGCTTGTGAGAGTTTAAGTATGTAGGTTCGAACCCGTGTCTTAAAATGCTTGACCTTAATATCTATACATGCTTTTTTAATTGTTCGATTTAATTTTAGAAAAGTACAATTAAACTTTAATAAAACTGTCTTTTATGCGTTAGTCTTAACTTAAAAGATAATAATTAAGATATATCTGTTTGTTTGTTATACTTCGAATCCTACTCTAACAGAATAATCTGTAGGTGAAGCAACACCCGCCTCTATTCAGAGAGCGGGGGTAGAGCAATTAAGCTGCTACCCTTTGAGGTGCGTAATTTGTATTGTTTGCATTTAAACATTTTTGAGCCTTTTAACGATATGCTCATACCGACATGCAACTAAAGCCGAAACACTCCAATCGAAGCCAGGACTTCCCCATAACTCGAAAACGAAGTTTACATAAGCAATTATTAAAACCATGTTAATTGTAATCAAATTGTTACTAAATGATAAATTGGATTTTGTTTCATTCGTTCTTATACTTTAAAACTGTATAATGGTTACATAAAAATATATCGGAGTGAATAATGAGTAAAAAAGGTATTTTAATTATCGGGGCAGGTGGAGTTAGTAGAGTAGCCACTGTTAAATGTGCAATGAACATCGACACTTTTGAAAAGATTACATTAGCATCAAGAACAGTTTCAAAATGTGAATCTATTGCTGCTGATATTTTAAAAAATCAAGGAGTACAAATTGATGTAGCTTCTGTTGATGCTGATAATGTAGATGAATTAGCAAAATTAATTCAAAAAGTTAATCCAAAATTAGTACTAAATGTAGCGTTACCTTATCAAGATTTAACAATTATGGACGCTTGTACAAAATGTGGAGTTGATTATGTAGATACTGCAAACTACGAACATCCTGATGAAGCTAAATTTGAATACAAATTACAATGGGCAAGAAATGACCAATTCAAAGAAGCTGGAATCATGGGATTATTAGGTTCAGGTTTTGACCCAGGTGTAACAGGAGTATTTTGTGCTTATGCTCAACAAAACTTATTTGATGAAATTCACACTATAGATATTATGGATTGTAATGCTGGTGACCACGGTTACAAATTCGCTACAAACTTTAATCCAGAAATTAACCTAAGAGAAGTATCTGCAAATGGTAGATATTGGGAAAATGGACAATGGATTGAAACTACACCACTAGAAATCAGAGTGGACCATGATTATCCAGAAGTTGGAGTAAAAGCTTCTTATCTTTTATACCACGAAGAGTTAGAATCATTAGTTAAAAATATCAAAGGTTTAAAAAGAATTAGATTCTTTATGACATTTGGAGATGCATATATTCAACATATGAATTGTTTACAAAATGTTGGAATGTTAGGAATTGAGCCAGTTATGCACAAAGGTGTAATGATTACTCCAATTGAATTCTTAACTACATTATTACCAGATCCTGCAAGCCTTGGGCCAAGAACTGTAGGACTTACTAATATTGGTTGTATTATCGAAGGTATCAAAGATGGAAAAGCAAAAAAAGTTTACATCTACAATATTTGTGACCACCAAGAGTGTTATAAAGAAACAGGAGCACAAGCTGTAAGTTATACTACAGGAGTCCCTGCAATGATTGGTTCTAAATTACTTTACAAAGGTATTTGGAAAAATAAAGGTGTATTTAACATAGAAGAATTTGATGCGAAACCATTTATGGATGAGTTAATGACTCAAGGTCTTCCTTGGAAAATTGTAGAACTATAATCTAGTTCTACAATCTAGAAAGAGATTTAAAATGCAAAAATATATTTGTACAATTTGTGATTATATTTATGACCCAGAAATAGGTGATCCAGATTCTGGAATTGTTGCAGGAACTGCATTTGAAGATTTACCACAAGATTGGGAATGCCCAGATTGTGGTGTAAGTAAAGAGGATTTTGAGCCACTTGAAGACTAATAATATAATAGTAGATAGTTTTGACAAACTACCAAGTCCAAGTTATGTATGCGAAGAGAAACTTTTAGAAAAAAATTTAATACTTCTAAAAAGAATCCAAGATGAAGCGGATGTAAATATTCTTTTAGCATTAAAAGGTTTTGCATTATGGTCAACTTTTGATTTATGTAAGAAATATCTAAAAGGATGTTGTGCATCTGGACTTCACGAAGCAATCTTAGCAAAAGAAGAGTTTGGAGGAGAAGTTCACACTTATTCTGCTGCTTTTAAAGATGATGAAATAGATGAGATTATCTCAATATCAAATCATGTGGTTTTTAATTCTTTTAATCAATTAAAAAGATACAAAGATAAAGCTTTTGGCAAAACATCATTGGGAATTAGATTAAATCCTGAATACTCATCTGTTGAAGTAGATTTGTATAATCCTTGTGCACCATTTTCAAGAATGGGAACTACAAAAGCAAATTTTGATGAGTCACAATTAGAGTTTTTGGATGGTTTCCATTTTCATGCACTTTGTGAACAAAATGTTGATGCACTTGAAGGTGCATTAGCAGCTTTTGAAGATAAATTCTCTCAATATTTTGACAAACTAAAATGGGTAAATTTTGGTGGTGGACATCATATTACAAGAGCTGATTATGATGTTGCAGGATTAATCAAACTTTTAAAAGATTTTAAATCAAGATATCCACATTTAAAAGTTTATTTAGAACCTGGTGAAGCTATTGGTTGGCAAACTGGTTATTTAGTGGGAACTGTCTTAGATGTAATAAATAATGGTATGGATTTAGTTATTTTAGATACTTCAGCAGAAGCTCACATGCCTGATACTTTAGCTATGCCATATCGAGCAATGGTGAGAAATTCAGGGCTTGCAGGTGAAAAAAAGCATACTTATAGATTAGGTGGAAATACTTGTTTAGCTGGAGATATTATTGGAGATTACTCTTTTGATGAACCTTTAGAAGTAGGGGATAAAATCATTTTTGAGGATATGATTCATTATACAATGGTGAAAACTACTACATTTAATGGAATAAAATTACCATCAATTGTTATAAAACATAATGAAGAGTGTTATGAAATTATAAAGAATTTTGGTTATAATGACTACAAAATGAGACTTTCATAGGAGATTTAAATGATGGGGCAAGAAAGAAATATTATTGATAATGAATTTTCAGATATGGAAGTTATTGATACAAAAGAGTCTGTAAAACATGATTATAAAAATAAAAGTAGAAAAAAAGAAGAGCTAGAAAAAAAAGAAGAAAATGGAGTTAAAAAAGTTCAGATTTGGGTTAGAGAAGAGACTTTAGAATATGAAAAAGAGCTAACAAAACTTCAAATTGAACTTTTAAAATTTCAAAATTATGTAAAAGAGCAAGGATTAAAAGTTCTTATGATTTTTGAAGGTAGAGATGCTGCTGGAAAAGGCGGAACTATCAAAAGAATTACAGAACACCTTAATCCAAGGGGTGCAAGAGTAGTAGCTTTGGAAAAACCAAGTGATATTGAAAAAACACAGTGGTATTTTCAAAGATATACACAATATCTTCCAAGTGCTGGAGAAATTGTACTTTTTGATAGGTCTTGGTATAACAGAGCTGGAGTTGAGCCAGTAATGGGATTTTGTTCAACGGAAGATCATCATGAATTTTTAAGAGAAGTTCCTGAATTTGAAAAAATGTTAGTAAAATCGGACATTGTTTTATTGAAATATTATTTCTCTGTTTCAAAAAAAGAACAGCTAAGAAGATTTAAAAAAAGAGAAATAGACCCTTTGAAACAGTATAAACTTTCACCTGTTGATAAAGAATCTCAGAATTTATGGGATAAATATACAATAGCAAAATTTTCTATGTTAATGGCTTCAAATACAGATCTTGCCCCATGGACTGTTATTAAAAGTGATAATAAGAAAAAAGCTAGATTAAATTGTATTAGACATATATTATCTAATGTTGATTATAAAAATAAGAATGAAGAAAAAGATTTTTTCAAAATAGATAAAAAAATCCTGATAAGTGGTACTCATGAGATTGAGAATATGGAACAGGACATTCAATTAGCGAGGTTATCTTAAAATGAATTTAGGTGATTTTGAAAGAACAAATTATAGTGGATTATATATTTCAAAAGAGGCTCATCCAGAGTTTGGAAATAAATATATAGCAAGATTTCAGCATGATAGAAAAAGATATGTAAAAGTTTTAGGATTCACTAAAAAAGATAATTTAACAAAAAAAGATGCTTTTGAGTTATTAAAAACTTTTAAAGATACTGTTTTATCTAAGCCAGAAATAAAAGTTGATAAAAAAATAAAATTACAGGAAAATAAATTGGTAGTTAAAGATAATGAAATTTTAAAAACATTAAAAGAAGAAAATGACTTTTTAAAATCAATTTTAGGTAATTATGAGAAATTAAATCCTCATGTTTTATCAGAGGGAATCCAAAAAATTTATGATTTAGAAGCTTTGAAAAAATATCAAATTGAATTAATTAAACTTCAAAATTATTTAGAAAAAGAAAATAAAAGAATGATTATTATCTTTGAAGGAAGAGATGCTTCTGGAAAAGGTGGCGCTATTAGAAGAATTACTAGATATATGAATAATAAACATTATAGAGTAGTAGCCTTAGGAAAACCGACGGAAACTCAAAAAAATCAATGGTTTTTGCAAAGATATATCACTCATTTCCCAACAGGTGGAGAGGTGGTTTTATTCGATAGAAGCTGGTATAACAGAGCTATGGTTGAGCCAATTTTTGGATTTTGTACACCTGAAGAACATGAGATTTTCATGGAAGATGTTGTTAATTTTGAGCAAGATTTAGTAAGACAAGGAATGGTTTTAATTAAACTTTATTTTTCAGTTTCTAAAGAAGAACAAAAAAGAAGATTTGAAAGAAGAATTGAAGATCCCTTGCGACAATGGAAATTCTCAGAAGTTGATATGCAAGCTCAAGATTTATGGGATGAGTTTTCAGAAAAAAAATATGAGATGTTGAGAAGAACAACTTCAAGAAGTGCACCTTGGCATATTGTAAGAAGTGATGATAAACATAAAGCAAGACTTGAAGCTATGAAAATAATTTTAAATTCTGTTGATTATGATGGAAGAAATTATTCACTAGATTTTGATGCAAATGAAGAGATTAATATCTCTGTTCAAAAAGAACTTCTACAGATGAGAAAATCAAAAGATTATTAAATCTTTTGATTTTTCAAATTAAAAAAACTAATTTAAACATACAAATTTTCCTACAACTTTTTTTCAAATCAGCGTTTTATAAAAACCTTAGTAATTTTTAGATAAAATCAGCGTTAAAATTATAACAATCGGAGTGAATTTAATGGAATTTAGCGCAAATAGACTTGATGGTGCAAATGCTGTAATAACTGCAACTATCGCAAAAGAAGTAGTAGAATCAAATTTAGATAAAGTGGCTAAACAAGCTGCTAAAACTATGAATGTTCAAGGTTTTAGAAAAGGAAAAGTTCCTGTAGCTGTAATAAAACAAAGATTTGCTGATAAATTAAGAGAAGATGCAGAATCAGAAGCTTTAAGAAAAGTTTTAGGTGAAGCTTTAAAAGAGTTAAATATTTCAAATGCAGAGTTAATTGGTGAACCAATAATTTCAAAATTTGATAAAAAAGAAGATGGTTCTATTGATTTAGAAATTTTAATTGCTTGTAAACCAACTATTGATTTAGGTGATTATAAATCATTACTTCCATCAGTTGTTGAAAAAGAAGTAGATGCAAAAGAGATTGATGCAAGATTAGAAGAGATTGCTACATCATCTGCTCCATTAGAAAAACTTGCTAAAAAAAGAGCTGTAAAAGATGGAGATCATGCTGTTATTGATTTTGAAGGTTTTGTTGATGGTATTGCATTTGAAGGCGGAAAAGCTGAGAAATATCCATTACATGTAGGTTCAGGTTCATTTATTCCAGGATTTGAAGAACAAGTTATTGGTATGAAATATGAAGAGCAAAAAGATATTCTTGTAACTTTCCCTGAATCTTACCAAGCAAAAGATTTAGCTGGAAAAGAAGCTACATTTAAAGTAACTTTACATGAAATTCAAGAAAAAGTAGCAGCTCTTTTAAATGATGAATTTGCACAAAGAATGTTACCAGGTGAAGAAAATGTAACTATTGATACTTTAAGAGAAAAAATTAAAGAACAATTCAAAGCCGAAGCGATGAATAAATACTATAGAGAAGAATTAAAACCTGCATATTTAGAAACTTTAGTTGAGAGAATAGAATTTGCATTACCAAATTCTGTAGTTGATCAAGAAATTAACTATGCTTTAAATAATAAAGTAAGAACAATGACTGAAGAAGAAATTTCTGTATTAAAAGAAAATGAATCTAAAGTTGAAGAAATCAGAAATGAATTAAAAGAAGATGCAGTTAATTCTGTAAAAGCTACATTTATTATTGATGCACTTGCAAAAGCTGAAAATATCCAAGTTTCAGATCAAGAAGTAATGCAAGTTCTTTACTATGAGGCAATGCAAATGGGACAAAATCCACAAGACCTTGTTAAACAATATCAAGAAGCTGGATACCTACCTGCAATTAAAATGTCTATGATTGAAGAGAAAGTTATCTCTAAATTATTAGATGAGAAATTAGGAAAATAATAAGATAGGATTGATTATGAGTTATATACCATATGTAGTTGAAAAAAGTGGAAGAGGGGAGAGAAGTTACGATATTTATTCAAGACTTCTTAAAGATAGAATTATTATGTTAAGTGGAGAGGTAAATGATGCTGTAGCTTCAACTATTGTTGCACAGTTACTTTTTCTTGAAGCTGAAGATCCAGATAAAGATATCTATTTATATATCAACTCTCCAGGTGGAGTAATTACAAGTGGTATGTCAATTTATGATACTATGAATTATATCAAACCTGATGTTTGTACTATTTGTATAGGTCAAGCTGCATCTATGGGAGCATTTTTATTATCTGCTGGAACAAAAGGAAAAAGATACTCTTTACCTAATTCTAGAATAATGATTCACCAACCATCAGGTGGAGCTCAAGGGCAATCAACTGATATTCAAATTCAAGCGAAAGAGATTCAAAGAATGAAAGATTCTTTAAATGCCATTATTGCTGAACAAACTGGACAAGCTTTAGAAATTATTGAAAAAGATACAGATAGAGATAATTTTATGAGTGCAGAACAAGCTTGTGCTTATGGTTTGATTGATGAAGTTATTGCTAAGCATAAATAAGAAAGTTGTCAATGATTAGAGAAGTTATAACCTATCCAAATAAACTACTTCGAGTAAAATCAAAAGATGTGGAGCAATTTGATTCAGAATTGCACACTCTTTTAGAAGATATGTATGATACGATGATGGCTGAAGGTGGTGTTGGATTGGCCGCAATTCAAATAGCAATACCTTTAAATGTTTTGATTATAAATATTCCAAATGAAGAAGATATTCAAGAAAAAGATGAATTAATAGAAGCAATAAATCCAATAGTTACTCACAAAGATGGAACTCAAGTATTTACTGAGGGTTGTTTGAGTGTTCCTGGTTTTAATGAAGATATAACAAGAGCACAACATATTATCGTTGAATATTTTGATAGAAATGGAAATAAACAAACTATGGAATGTGAAGATTTTTTAGCTGTTGCTTGGCAACACGAAATGGAACATCTTGCAGGTCATTTATTTATTGAAAATTTATCAATAATAAAAAGAAAAAAATTCGAAAAAGAGTGGAAAAAAAAGATAAAAGATAAAAATTAATCTTTATCTTTATCTTTTATGCTTCAAAACTCTTTCTTAAAACACTAATAATCATTGAAAACAATAAACTGTTTGATAAAATCCAAATAAACCAAAAGAATATTTTCTCAAATTTACTAAAAAGAATATTTTTAAATAATAATGGGCAAGATTTTATTGCTAAATAGAAAAATATAGCGATTCCTATATACATTGTATATTTGTTTTGAGAAGCAAATAGTATTGTAATAAAAGAGATAAATGGTACAAAAATAGTTAAAGCAAAAAACTTACCATAAACTTTTCTTTTTTTATCTCCATCAAAATATCCAACTGTATGACCACATTGTGGGCAAACTGTTCCTAATCTTGATAATATTTCATGATTGCACTCTGGGCAATTTATAAGTGATGACATTTGTTTAAATTCCTATATTTTTTGCCAATTATAGCAAGAGAAGTTAAAAGAAGAGACTATTTTTTCTCTTCTTTATTCCATTGTTTGTAAAGTTCAACTGCAGCATCAATTTCTTCAGTAGAAGCTTTTCTTCTACACGAAAGATAACCTTTTCCTCCATCACAAGATTCAAAAGGATAAACTGTTGCAAATACCCAGTAATATCCACCAGTTTTAGT
>Ga0172377_10000589_pt1 | contig 34597 bp, 23 predicted proteins | sample Pumphouse3metaG_FD_119749 | JGI IMG/M metagenome (GOLD analysis project Ga0172377, IMG submission 119749) | Leachate microbial communities from a municipal landfill in Southern Ontario, Canada - Pumphouse #3 metaG | ecosystem: Engineered > Solid waste > Landfill > Unclassified | place: Canada... | reverse complement strand
TTCAACACGAACAGCTCTACTCCAATCTAGCGTTCTACTTGCTACTTCATTTAACAGTGGAATCTGTACTGGTAGTGGGTTCTTTCTAGGAAATATAGCCATATTAAGGTCCCTTTGTTTTATTCTATATAGTAAAATATCATCTATAGGATAGTTTGCCTATATAACACATATATTAGTATACTTCAAGTAATCTATGACTATATATAACTATTACGAACACAGGATTATAAGTCTACATAATGTAGACATCCATGTGTTGTGCATCTAGTTGAAAAGGAGCTATCTTATGATTAGCAAATGGGATGACAAAATCGGCTGTCGTAATCGTAAACCAATTGCGATCTTAGTTACAGAAGACGGGAATGTACACCGGTTTGAAGGTGAATCAATTCCCGGCGTATGTTCTGCAATACCGGCAGAGTATTGCAAACAGGGCAAGTGGTCCTACCAGGCCTATGAAATTACTCATAGGCCGTCTACAACGTTTATTTCGTGGATGGAAGATTGGGAAACAGGGCTGGCGTTCCCACAAACATCGTGGGAGGCTGGGTTTGTTTGGATGGCGCGGCTCGCGCCCGGGGTATCTATCGAAGGGTTCAAAACCTTCGTCAACACGTGGTTCAAAGCCACAGCCGATAAGTGGGACGAACGAAGCTCAGCTGAAGGTGAGTTCAGCGAAGCGCTACCACTCGTTCATGCTGAAGAATCGGCTGAGCTTGTAGCTAAGCTCATCCCGCAGCTCGAAGCTGAGAATCGGCTAGTAGATGCAGTGCATGATGCAGTAGCAACGTATCGCCGAATGTCCAAGGACTATTGTCATATTTCTGTGAACGAGGACAAAGATCCTATTGGCGCGCTTAAAGCTGTTGCTGAGTCTTCGGATAGTAATAGCACTGATCTCGGAACAGGTGCCTTTGATTGTATTAAACTGTAAGGAGGTGTATTATGAGGATGCTACTTATCATACTTGCATTGGTCGTGAGCTTACCCTGTCTTGCCCAGAGTCGAAGTCGAGAAGTCCGACATAGCCGCCGGGATAACTATCGAATTCAGCCAAGGGCAAGAACCTATCACCACACGTCCCATCGTGGACATGATAGGGGTCGTATCATAAGCAAAGACCTGCAGCGGGTGGCTTATGGTGTGGGTATTGTGTCGGATATCGTTGGAATCTACAACGATATAAAATACCCGGTCGTAGAAACAGAGGTGGTGTCTATTCCTACCGCTCCTGTGATTTATCAACAACAACCGCCTGTGGTGATTATAGAAGAGCGTCGTTGCGATCCTGTTATCATATATCGCAATGACTATCGGATTATGCCACGGCACAACCGCGTCATTATCCGACGCTAAGGACATCTATGATAACATCAATTATCATTCCTGACAACAAGTGTGTCCGGATGTATAAACAGAAGTCCTACAAGGACATCTGGGCTATTTTGCATTTCAAGTTATCTCATATGAAGGAGGATGGCGTTGAGATAACAGCTGAAGACATCCTTAAAAAGATGGAGAAATTGGAAAAGAAAACACGATAACATATAACCTATATACGAGATGCATCATGCATCTCGTATATAGGTCATTATAACTTATTTAGCAGAGTCTATCTTTTTTGATTCAATAAGGTCGTTAATGAACTTTGACATTTCTGTGATTGCTTTAATAGCTGAATCTGCTGGTAGTACGACTTGTAGTATAGGAGTTGTTTCTACTACAGTAGCTCCATCGACAGTATTATCTTCTGCGGTATACATCGTTAGTTTGATGTTACCAGACTTATACTGAATCTGTGAAATACCATCTACGTAAATTGGTTTGATTGGAGTAGTCATAAGTATCCTTTTATAGTTAGTGCCTAAAAATTGGAATCTATGTAATGACTACTCTCAATGAAAAATAATTAATAGCCAGTCTCTGAGGTTATAGCGTTATACAATACCTTAAGAGACTTCGCACATCCTTTAATTGAATAGAATGCAATTTGATATCCGCGTTTTATATGCCTTATTTTATCTTTATTAATATTATTGCGTTTTGCTTCCTTATAAGCAAAATCTACCTTTTCGAATAATGAATTTAGTTTATAGAACTCAGCCGTTACCTGCTTTAAATTGTTCATATTCCAACCGCGAGCAGCAGCATCAGTATATGCTTTATTTCTTAGTGATGTACCAAATCTATTACCAGCCGCTGAGAGACCACCTTCAAATATAGTTCCAACTAAAGCACTCAATATGACTGCTGGGACCATACCAATACCAAAAAATAGACAGAAAGTTCCATAGCTTATAAGACTGCCATCAATAAGTGCTAGTATATTCATTAATACTTCATATAAGGTACCAAATGCAAAATTGCCTAAATGTTTATCTGGTACACGAAGTCCTATAGCCCTATAATGTTTTGCCATCTGTTGTGGTTCAAATTTATCAAGATGGTCAAGACTATATTGTAAGAACTCTAACAGTACTTTAGTATTTCTAATAGTTTCAAACATCTGGTTTACAGGAGCAATGCGTATATCTTTCGTTAGCTCATTACTAAACGTGTTAACTATTGGTTTATTACGATATTTATCAATACTAGATAATATACCCCTATATCTATTTGAATATGCTAAATGTGCGTATTGTGCGATCACACCTAAAAGTTCTTGTGAAACTTGTTTGTTGTAGTTAGACAAGTTAGTCATATACAGAGTAGGATCATCACCAACTATAGCTGCAATAGTAGGATCTTCTTTTAGAAACTCAATTACTGATAGTTGTTCAGTAGCAGATAGCTTTGATAGTTTGTTTGTAATTTGTTCTAGTTTTTCTATAGCTACTTCTTTTGAATCATTTTCATAGTCGTAAATGGTGTTAGAATCTAGCTCATCAGAAAAATCTTTTACTTCTTGTGTTAGGCCGATGTTGAATGACGTTGTTACTCCTGTGGATATTACTGTTGTGAAGTTAGCTTAAAATAACATACGGTATAGGATGATATCATCCTATACCGTATGTTGTATGATATTATCCTAACTTTGCGCCTGCTAGTTCTAATACTTTAAACAAACTCATATATGGAATAGCGTGTTTCTTATATGTCCAAAACCCTCTAGTATTTAGAATATCACTTATAAGAGTTTTGTTCTTATCAGAATTAAGTTTATCAAACAAAGCGGTTGGAGTCATAGTAAAGTCATACGGAATATCTTTGGTATTCCAATTAGTCCGTATATAACAATACTGAGCTGTAAGCTCCAATGCCCGTCGTAGTTGGGGTGTAGCATCTGCCAACTCTCTAACAGTATTTCTTGAGATTGTAAGTTCAGGATATAGCGCACATTGTTGCTTTTGCTTATTACCCTCTAATCCGAAGTAATCGTTAAGTCGGAGATAGTGATAGTTAGTAACAACGTTTAATAGACCTACTCCTTGGCTTACAACAAAGGGTGTTACTTCACCAGCGTTTGCTGTTTTACAACGTTCAATCAATAATGATATCTCATATATATCTTTTGCAAGAGTAGTGTTATCTGAGTATAGCGCTAATTTAGCACTATCTTGTAATAGTGTTGCTTGACATCGTGCGTAGATAGATGCTAGGAATTTGATATCTGAACCACAGCCTTTTACTTTATATCCGCCCTTTGTGAATAGAGTATCTTTTGGTACTACGCTATATGGGTCCATCTGTATCTGTGTATCATAATGTCCTGTGGCAATAAAGACGATACCATACTGCTGACAACGACGACGCATCGCTGCTGTAAAGATAGTCTTCTTACCACCATCGATCATATTTAGTGTATTTAGTTTACTATCACCTAGACCTTTAGATGCCGTAGCGTCTAACATCTCTTCCTCAATATCAGCCTTAAGCATAGATAGACTATCTATTAGAACAAATAGAGGACTCCATACCTTAGTACGTTCACCAGTCATACCATCTACAAATGGCGTATCTACTGTTAAACTCTTCTTATGCTCCATACGTTTATTACAACAGTCTCGTATAAACGCATCTGTGTTATTTAGATTATAGTGTACACTATCTAACCAAATAACATTAGATTCTAATTCCTTTGTATAGAACTCTTCTGCCATCTTGACTGCACGTGTCTTATCTTTTGAGAGTGCCTGTTCAGAGTCCTTTATAATGTAGTTAGTATCACTATAGATACCAGCACAACGCATAGCTAGTGAGTTAGCTAAGGTAGACTTAAACTGACTACTCATACCTACAAACATATTAATATGTGTGCTAAGGCCCCCATTTAAATACCATTCACCATCATAGCCTTGTAGATACTTTCCTGTAGCCAAATCAAATAATGTGTTTGTATTAAACCCAACACTTGATAAATCAGAGACTACTTTAAGCTCAGATAATATACTCATATATAGATTCCTTTCTGGTTATATCGTTAGGCATTTGATGGTCTATCTCATATTTTTTTAACGAATAAAAAAGATAAAACAACACACTAGGAGCGGGAAGGACGCTCCTAGTGTGTTGTTAGTTCTAGTATACATAAATGGTCCTAAGGTAGTGTGGACTTCGCTTGTCGTCTATTTATGTATACTAGCGCACTGTGAGTACATAGCCGGTGTCATTATTTCAGAAAGGAATGAAAGATAATAATGAACTACATACTCACATAGTATTGCTGTTGCTATTTTATTTTTCTGTATGCTGTTTTTTTTCTAGAGGTAATACCATACTAAGCCTAATAACCTAATAGGTATTACATAGGAGTAAGATATGCAACTTTCTATAGAACATAAAGCCTCCAATATTAACCAAACATTTGAAATAGACGATAAGTTCTTTGGTGTTGCGCCAGAGGACTTACTCGTACACATAGGATTAAATACATACACTTTAAAAACAACAAAGACAGAAAAAGAATGTGATATAGAAAAACGGTTAGCTGTATTTGCAGATCAAGAGTTTGACTCTATGTCAACATTATTTCCAGACTTTGGTTCCCCGCAATCTGATGTTGATATATATAGAAAATTAATAGAAGCAATACAGCATGAGTTAAAACGTAGGTTAAATACATCAGACGTAACAAAGCTTATGTATGAAGAATATGATGAAAAGGATAAATTACTACGAATGGTACTAGAATCATTCGCAAAACATGTAGCAGCACGCAAAGGTGTTGAAAACTTCGCTAAGGAAGCAAAAAAGAGAATCACACATCCTTGTTTTCCTATTGACTACAGTAATAGATTAATGACCTATATGCGGCATATTCTTAATGATGATTATACAGATATAGATATCATTAATAAGGAATATACTGATATATTTCAAGACATTGAGATGGATAACAGGGCTAAGGTAGGACTTATTGGTATACTTAGTGTACTAGAGAAATTTACACACTATCTTGGAGATATTTCAAATGCTGGTAAAAAGGTAGAACTGTATGAAGTATCTAGGGGGTTAAAACGACACGCAGAGAATTCATTTGAAGCTATCAAACAATTCAAAAACGACTGTTTAAGTGATAGCAGAGTAGATGTAAGATTACACGATGATAAGTTTTCTGATTATATTATCAAGTATAATAACGCAGTAGACTTATGTATAAACACACTAACTGATTTGGATAAGAAACAAGTCACTGCAGCAATGGATCAACTAGAACTACGACACTATATTGATACAGCTATAGGAAACCTATATAGTACGTGCGATAAGTTACTATTACAATATACACTAGATACTAGAGATATATCACAAGCAGAAGATGCATATATTATTGGGTTCTATAGTGCAGTTTATGCAACTGCAGAGAAGGATGATAGTACAACTCCTGATAATAGATATGCTATCATGTTTAGGAATATAGTAAATATCAGTCTACAACAAAACTCTCTATTAAAAAATATGAACTTCCCTACAGATATTAGTATTATTAAAAAATATGTTGAAGACGAATATACCAATATATTACATAAATAGAGGCATTTCCTTCACACATGATAAGTATAATTCATTATAACAAGGAGAAGGTGTTATGGAGTTTGTTCCGGTTCAACTAGTGGATCTGAAGATTGCTGCTAAGCTAGATATTTCAGATCTTGATATACCTCAGAAAGAAAACATAGAACCACTTCTTTTATTTCAAGTATCAGCTTATGACAAACTTAATAAAATTAAAAAAGAACCAGATATAACTGGAGTAAGTCATAATAACTGGGATGATACATTTGCTATTATCAATCATTTCTTTAGTACTCTAACTAAGGAAGAACAAGCTGAGATCGTATATGCTCTTGTTCATATGCACAAAGATATTCTTGATTTCTTCATGGATGAATCCCTTATCGATCTTACTATTCTGACAAGGAAACTAAGTGCTCGTTGTGATAACATGGATTTAGTTATTGGTCTTTGTGATAAGCTAAGGGCATATGCGCTTACACATATACCAATTGGGCTTATGCCTGGGGCAGGATCTCGTCCACAAGATAACGATAAGCTAACGTTTTATCCTGATGAAGTAGCTAGCATCATGTCGATCACGCTATTGTGTAAAATGATGGCGCCTATATTCGGTGTAATGATGTTGCATCTATTAAACAAGATTGATATTAAGACAAAAGAGTCTTGTTGCACTATGGTATTTACTAGTCTTTTCAATAGAAAGTTCCCTAAGCTTATTGATAAACTTAAATACTATATTCGGCACACTGTAGATGTATACTGTAATGAGGATACAACCAGGGCACTTATGCATGGTTGTGATAACCATACGCTAAGTCATGCGATGTATAGCCAACTTCTTATTAGGCAGTTTGTTAATGTGCCTTTAATTAAGAAGGAAAGCAATCTTATCACATACATATTAGTATCTGTTAAGAAGGCTCTTGGTACAGTATACTCTACTATATTGAAGAAGCCAACATATCATCGGCCGCTGTTTGTTACTAGTTCTGATGATGATGGAAATACTTCCCGCCTAGAAGCAGATAGCATGGTGTCGAATAGAACCTGTGATGTGCCTAGTCTAATTAAGTGTGCTGTTCCACACACGATGTTGAAATATATGCGACTGTATGACATAAACAACGAAGACCTTACGAACAGTATAGAGTACTATAATAGCAACCCGATAGTTCCTACACTATTGAATAAAGATATGAACTCTATGTTCTATAGTCAAGATTTCGGTGGTGGTCGTGGTATCCTTATGCTAAAGTCATCTGAATATACGCAGATAACAGCATTACTTCAACTGATACTACTTAGTCTTAGCGTTGACGATGGCTATAGGCAATTAGCACACATGTTAACGGCAGCTCCTTCACTTGATACACAGGCTGGATTCACATTTGAAGATAATCAATTCAGATTGAACACCGGCGCTAGTATAGGTTATCGTAATTGTCGTACAAGGTTTGAGAATTCTCCATTTGGGCTAAAAGGAAAAGAATGGGACAACCATATTGATAAACTAACAGAAGATATCATTATGCGTAAATATAGGTATAATACCGCCCCGTGGCTATGGGCTTTGATGGATCTTGATAACTACAATAATAAGTTGGTCACGCCCAATGGTATTATAATAGCAGCACTATGTGACTTTTATGATTGGATACATGGAGCAACGGCAATATGATTATTGGTTTTGCTAGATTACCAGATGTAAGATTGTTGAGGCCGTATGTTAATACGGTTAAAACACCATTCGGAATGAACGGCCGGGATATATCGCCGGCCGCGTTGGCATTTTACAAGATTATTGTTTGGCACGGGAGTTATGTTCTAGAGTATGTGGTAGCAACATCACAAGAGTTTCAGATACCATTCAGAGGTCTAAGGGAACGTGTAACAGGGCTTAAGAGTAATGACATATCTTTAGTTAACATGGCTCCTATAAGTGTGAAGATTGTTAATCAGAGCTCTAACATATGTGACAGCTATCTATTTGTAAACTCTATAACGTATCTTCTACTATTTGGAGGAAACTTTGAACCGTTGTCTGGATCTGGAGTAGTGGAGTTTTCACAGTATCCAAGCTATATCTCGGCCAACAAAGATCCACATCTTGCGCCTATGGCGTATGATGATTTCTGCAATGTAATATCACTCACATCTCTTATAGCCAACATACCAGGGAACTACGTTATACCAGATGAGGTTCCAAATGAGCTCCACTCTATAAACATAGCCCAGGCTATGCAGGCATTGTCATCACAAACACCAGACTCATTTACATTAGCAGCAACCCCTAATGACAGTGTGTTGGTTAATTGGATTTTCAACATGCTATCAACTGATATGATGAATCTAGACTGTAGTTTCATAGACTTTATTGGTGCTGTAACAGACAGATATGCAGCAATAACATCTATAGCACAGTCAGAACCTATATGCAGAGCATGTCTTAATACGGCATCAGTAGTCCGTCTTGTAAATATATCTCAGTATATAGACATGGCATCTACTTCCATGTATTGTGCTATGAGTTATGCTTATACGCCACAGGCCAACAGCATGATCATATTGGATCGTGTTGAGCCTATGTTCAATGTGTTAGACTGTGATGAAATATTACAGACTATTACATACTCTAGCGTTATTGATATTGTTATAACCATTGCCCCTGGTGGTCGTCTTACAATACAGAATGAAGGTACCTGGAGTGGATCTATATCACCAACAGGATATGGAGCTATTACTTCTCAGCTAAGAATAGCGTACGCTTCTGTCTGTGCATATCTTCGTGAGAACAACATAACACTAGTTCTATCTAAGAATTGGTTGGACGAGGTATGGATAACAATTACCACGTCAAACGGTACATTACACTACTATATTCCAACATGGATTTATAATCTATCATCACCGTTGGCAATAAATGCAACGTTATCAACAGGTTTATGTAACACGTATATAAATCATGAACGCAATATACGGCAATAAGTTAGTACTAGTTTAAGATATATATTACATAATACAATAGGAAAGGAGCTGTCGATGTTATATGAACTAGTACTACTTCCCATTAGATTTGATGACACATATGAACTATCAACACAGGTACCATTGTTCTCTAGTATACAATCTAACTCACCAGATGATTGTGTTATACTTGGCAATGTGATACATGGTGATGAATTTAAGTTATTCAAGTATAAGGCCATCGAACAATACGGGCAGTTTGTGATTGAACGGTTGATATTATCTATTGATGAAATAGATATTGCTTGTGTTGGATGGTGGAAGACTGATACTTCAGTAACCGTACTACAGACAAAATGCTTTATGAAGGATTGTGCGTATGTTGTACGAAATGTAAAGAGCGCTAGGGGTATATTGTGTAGTAGTGATAGTTATATGTATGATGCTGGAGCATTTTCCAATAGTCCTTACTATGACGTTCTAACTCCGATGCTTCAGAATACAAACAATAACAGACTAACGGATGCGCTAACTACTTTCGCCCCAAACTCTGACATAGACCTAGTTACGTTAATACATGCCAGAAATTCAAATACAACCCACTTTGAAGAGTTACGCTCTCAGATAGATATTGGCAATATGTGTAAAGATGTGATTAAAGTACCATATCAAACCTTTGCATATACTGCTGATAGTGAGATTGAACTATCCTCTTTGACTAGGTTCATAAACAGATCTACTGTGGCTGCTAGGAGTATGCAGGAATTAACTGACTGTATCCGTCCAAAATTTCATTTAGATGAATCAGCTGTATCTGGAGTAATCAACCATAGCTGGACGCTACTAGAGCTATTATACAGATTAAATAGCTCTGCATATACTAATATAAAGATAGAGTACAATACATCAAATCCTATGGCTAATATGAAAGGGAGTACTTATACTGGAATAAAGTGTAATCCAGAACCGGTGTTATGTAGGCTATTCGAGATTTGGGTGAAGGACCAAATAAGATCAATGTGCCTTGACATAACCCACGCATCACTAGAAAAAACATATTCGGAGGAAGTGTTCATAGAACTTCGATGCCAGGACAGGAAGGTTGTTCGGTATTACTTCGATCTTGTTTTATTTGTTATTGGATCTATAGTAGTGTAATTTAGAAAGGGCATGTTTTATGTACGACAGTTCTAGTGTATACGATAATGTAGTTAATAGAGCCGACACGATGAATATCGGTGCACATGAGTTTGAATTCGGTGCTGGTAGTGGTGCAGTCGCTAAACTATATTTGTTTACACCACGCCAACTTCCAATACAGGTTCTTCGTCCACACAGGTACACTTTCACTGATAACTTCATTGATAGTATTCACAGTACAGCAACACATATGCAGTTGCTACCCAACACATTTAATCAACCAGAAGGTCCTGTAATTGCACCATCAGCAACCGGAATACCTTTGGATCTTAATACGATCAACCAGTGTTATTCATTTGTATTGATTATTGATACCAAGCCAAATGCTAGTTTTGGTGGAATTCTATCATCGCTTGCAGAAACTAGACAAATCTTGATCGGGTTTGTAGTAGCGAATGATGAACCGTATAATAGAGCAACAAATACAATCAATCCGAATGCTGTGTTAAACTTTACACATTCGTCAACTATCCGTCTTATAAACGGATATAGTTCTAGAGGTAGTGAGAGAGATATTAACATTTCAAATTACACTGACTATATAAACGAAGTATCTGGACAACAGACGCAGATGGATATGTTCGTTGCTACTCCAGGCGAATTGGTAGCCAGTGAGATAGGAGATTCGGGTGAAGTAGTTGATGCTGCAAATATTTGTGTATCAAACATAAGGCTAGGTGATGAGTCTATGTCTGTAGATGGTACACTAAAATCTCCAGTATGCCATATGTCAAAATTGTGTAGTGCGTTAGATGACGCTATATCACAAACATCTTCTGTTGATGTTACAAATGATAACATGGGAATGCGTGTAGACCTTAATCCACATAGTTGTGCAAAGTCGTTCTTCAAGAATAATATACCGAATACAAACGCAATAACGCCTATGCAAGGACTCAATGCTAGACGGCCTATAACGATCGGTTCGCTGGATATGATGTTCAGCGGTAGTCTTGTTGTAAAAACATACAACATTCCTTGTGCAAGCCAGTGGGATATATATCCACAAGACCAGTGTTCAGTAAAGAATGTAATGTCGTCTTTTGCATCCATGACTATTTCGGCAGTAGCAACATCATGCGCTTTAGCCCATGTGGTGTTCAGGTATGCGTCTTGGACAAAGAATAACAATCTCATGGGTATCCCAAATGGTTCATGGGAGATTATGGGATGCAGTACATTGGTGGATGTTCCAGATCCAAACAAACAGTTAGAGATATTAAATAAGTTTAAGATGCTACTAGAGACACAGCTATTTCCAACACTACGACATGTGCAGGGTGACTTTGACATCATGTGCTATGTTAATATTGGTGGTGAAGTCTTGGTGGATCTAAACTTCTTGGATATGAATTCAAGTTACAATGGTATTGGCTTCTATGAGACCAATACTCGTCTTGGTGGTATGTTGAATCCTATGTTGGCCGATAGTGCGACATTGGCAAATAATGCTGCCAATATCAATAAACTAGCTAATACGTATATCGATAAAGAATTCGGTATGCAGTTGCATAGTAATCGGCAATATGCTCAAAACCAACTAATCTGAAAGGTATTATAATGGTTCATGTTGATGAAAACTCTATGGTAGAATTCATAACCTACCTTATCGAAACTACGGGACACTATACCGTTCTTACGGATAGAACAATTCAAAACAATGCAACAAAGGAGCTTGTTACATTCAAGATAGCAAATAAAAGCAACGCGCCATTGCGAATATTCAAAGAAGGCGATCCTGTTCAGGGATATGCATATCTGCAGCCATTCCGAGAATACAGTACCAACAGCGCCGCTAGGAAGTGGTTCTATGATCTTTGTACAGATACACCACTGATTGTTATTAAGGATCTTATGGTTAAGGCTGCGGAGCTTGCTGCTTCAAAAGAAGCAACAGATCCGGACGCCCTAGAAGTTGTCAACAAGATCCTAGATAAGACAGATAAGACTACGGCTGATGAGATTCGTAAGATTGCCATATCTGAGCTTGGTAGTATCTACTACAACAAGGCTAAGAAAGAGGCATCATTTAACCTATTTCATCTTGGTCCTAGTATTAGGAAAGCCTATCCTAAGATTCGTGAGAAGACTTGGGATGTTATCGAACAACTCATCTGTTCGTTTCTAGATGACGATAACCTAGATCCAGAAGCTATCGTATCACATACGGCTACATTGCTCAATATTCCTGAGTCAGAGTCTAAGCTCCAAGTTGTCGTTGCCATCCTGGTTAAGTTGGCTAACTATGTTACGATATTCTTAGGCAAGGATATTCATGACAAGGAACTGTCAAGGCATATTAGCCTGTTGAATGGGTATCATAAGTTGCAGCTTTATCTTAATGCCGATACTAGTTTTCCTGCACAGGAAACTGTAGTCCGTCCAGCTGTGAACCCGATACTACAACAGCCATATCAACAGAACATGATGCCACCACCTATTCTGCAACAGCAACAGGCTCCAGTACGACAAGGTCCGCCTAAAGCAAACAAAGCCCCTGCTATCATTCCTCGCGCTGGTGCTGATACAACGGACTTCAAACCGAATATCATACCGCCCGCATACGGGGTGTATCCAGGAATGCAACAACCGCCTGGCGTTCAACTACCAGCAAATCCTATACAGGGAGGATATTACCAACAACCAGGGCAATTCGGTGCTCAAGGTTATGGATATCAAGCTCCGACTACCCAATATTTCGGGAACCAGTACGCACCACCAAACATCTATCAAGACAATACCTTGATATAGCACAATAACATATGACAAGATACCTGGCTAACACCAGGTATCTTGTCTTTTTTGTCGTAATTAAAATATGCGTTTCTGCCATTCTATACAATATACGAATAATATAGCACAAGGATCATCTATGACAGAATCTGCTTCATTTAATAAATTACAAGCCAAGATGTTCGATTCAGAACACGGTGCCATAAATAAGATCTATGTAGATATGGAATTGTTACAAGATCTAAAGTTTGGGGCATTACTTACAACTATAACAGTTAAAGAAGAACTGTCTTATATATATTCCAAATTAGCTGAATACTCAAATAGAACAGATTTAAACATATGTTCATACTTCCCAGCATTGAAGAAAAAAGAAGCCGACATATCCGCTATTATATCTAACCCAGACATGAAATATAAGTTAGCAGTAATATCCCCCTTCACAACCGCATATGATGAATTTATTGCTATACTAATGTCTGCTATTCGTCATAATAGCGTTGTAGCCAATGGAGCTATCCCATCGATAACTTTGAATATAGCGGATATGCCATATCCGATAGATGTGTTAGACGCATTCATTAACAATCTAAAGAGGCTGGTCCCTAAGTTGGCGGTTACTGTAACTACATATCCAAGATACAGTATGTCTACCTCCACGTTCATAACTCATGATATGTTTTTTTTACTAGAGATGCACAACCTAGTAAAAGAGTTCACACCAATAGCAGTAGAATTTGTGCAGAATGGTTCGTTCTTTGGTAAGAAACTATACGCTCTGCCTTATATAGACAAAACCTTACACAAAGATCCCAATGATTATGATAAGATTCTCGTATCTACCGAGTATGGACTTGGTATATATTGTGATTTTAAATATATATCATCACAACTTGTAACGGAGACGATAAATGCCAGCAGATAATGATTTCGATTTTGATGACGATTTTCTATTCGACGATGACGCCGATAGTACTCGTCCTAATGTTAAAGAGGGAAAAGTATCTCAGGTAAGACAGGTTGGTAAGACAACAAAGTCTATACTTAAGAGTATAGGTAAGGGAGTATTCTCTGGTCTTAAATCTGGTCTAGAAGATACATTCCCTAATACTAGTGAACTGGTTAAAGAAGTTGTAAGTATAAAAGATGATATCGTTACTCTGAAAGATGAGTTAACAAACGATATGACTCCTACCCTCAAGACCATTAGCACAATAGGTGCAAGAGTCTTGCCTAAGGCTGAATCTTTTATACCTAAGAAGATCTATGAAAAGGCATTTGGGTTCCTAAAGAACCATGGTGAAGATGAAGATGCTATATCTGATAGTAAAAGATTAGATAACGAACGAGACTCTGTCATAAGCTCGGCTATATCTGACGCATTCTCTACAAAGATGGAGCAGGATAGTACATTAGCCCTAGATGATAGAAAAGAACATCAGGTAGATAGATTAATTGATGCTTCTAGATTTAAGGCTACGAGTGGCGTTATTGGATCTATCGATTCTAGACTAGAGATGATATCTTCAACTCTAGCTGGTCCTACCATGAACTATTTTAAAGCCTCTCTTGAACTAAAGTACAAGCATTTGTTTGTAACCAAAGATATCTTTGATACAGTAAAAGCAGCATCTGCTAGTACTCTTAAAGTACTTGAAGAAATTAAACACAACGTTGGACTTCCTGATAGTACAAAAGAAGCTGAGCTAAAAGAGAGAAAGAGTGTGCTTAAAGAGTTGCTTGGAGATAGAGTTGCACATCTTAAAGCCAGTTTCTTTAAGAATCTTAAGAAGTCCATAATGGATGGTTTTGAACAAGTTACTGCTGTCGTTCCTATGCTAGATATGGCTACAAGCATGATGGATATGATGGGAGATGGTGGTAAGATAACTAAGACAGATATAGCTGCAACTATTACAAAACATATTACAAAGTTCTTTACTGATGCTACTATCAAGGAGCATTTTGGTAAAGGCGAGAATGAACATATTAAGAATCTCATGGAAAGTCGGATGGAAGATTCTAAGGAGAGAGTTAGCTTAGCAGCGTTACGTAAGGCCAAAGAATACCAGGCTGAAGGTGGCGTATTGGGGTTTATAGGGGATACACTATTAGGTGGTATGTCTAATGCTAATAGTACATATGTCAAAAATGATCTATTTGATAATGCTGATAAAGTAGCGTCTTTTGATAACCTTACAAAGACCGCTATCATATCAGTTATACCTAGACATCTAGAGCATATTGGTGCGCACGTTGAACGACTATCTGAGAAGCTTGCTGGTGATATAGAATTAATATCACGAAGAGTAGATCCGTCTACCGGGCAGCTACAGGATTCAAAGGTTGTACTTAAGAACCTAATGAAAGAAGCTAGAAAGTCTGCTGGATTTTCAGAACAGAATAGAACTAACTCAATAGATAGTTTTAAATACAGTATGGCCCATACAAAAGGGCTTCGTCGTCCAGATAAAGAAACAAAAGATCTATTTGATGAATATAAAGAAGATCTAAACAAATTCATTACTAACGTGGCTGTAAATCTAGACGGATATTGGGAGCCAAAAGAAATACTAGAGTATGTTACAACTGGTACACATACTAAATATACATTAAAAGCATTTGAAGGAATAGAAGATCCACTAGGATTTGCTTTGTTTCTAAAAAGTGTAGTATATGACAAGGATGGTAAATTAAACATTGTTTCTAATGATAAGATAGCCATGGTTATCTTTAAAGAAACTAAGAATATGGCTCCTACGAAATTAGCTTCATTTATAGAGAAGCATAATTTTAGAGATCTAGCTATGTCTAGTGGCATGTATGATGAAAAATCTGGTAACATAACGTCTGGCGCATTACATGCTATCTATAAACCAGAAAAACATGATGATGCTTCATATAGGCAGGTAGTTGACGGGGAAGAAAAAGGTATTGTTACAGACGAAAATAGTATCGATGATCAAGCAATGTTTGATTTTAGACGTAAACAAATAGCGGTTGCTCATACTCGTAGAAAGTTAAAACGGTTAATAAAAGAAGACGGGTCTAAAGCCGAGATATTCGCTCTACAACGATTACTTGATGAAGATCCTGCTGGATACATTAATGATAAGATAACACAAGGTGCAGACAAGATAAAGTCTATAAAAGATAAGTTCACTAGTAATGTCAAGAATATTACTAAAGATCTTACAGAGGCCAAAGTTATTAGAGGTGTAGCACCAAAGGCTGAGTTGAAGTCAATCAAACGGATTTCTCAGACTAGATCTATACTTACATTCACAGTTCCATATAGAAGAAATGCGACTTATACTAATAGAACAGACTCTGTAGAGTTATTGCATAGCCCATGTAGTACTGATCAGATTCCTGAACAGGATATTGCTATTGCTATGAATTCTAATAGTAAGAAGAATCCTGTATATAAGAAATTTCATTCCACGAACTCTGAGACTAACTACTTTCCTGTTAATTTCGATTTTAGTAAAGTAGAGGTATTGCTTAAGAAAGATACTGAAGGTGGATATAAGTCGTTTGAATTTGGTAATGCTTCTACACGAAACCCAGTGTCACCAACGGAGCCAGTACCACCAGGACCACCAACAAGTATTAAAGATGTAGCCCCAATAATACCAACTCCTGGTATCGATAAAGACGGTATAACTGCATTTACTACCCGTATTGAAACTATATTTTCAAAGATATCCTCGGCAATACAATCAGGTATAACTACAACTACAAATAAACTAGAGTCTATCGATACAACGACAAAAAGTATTCTAGACGCTATACTCAATCGTAAGGGAAGTACTCCAGATGCACCAGCGCCTATCGTTCCTGGTAACTTCTCTGAATTTCATGCACAGTTTCTAGAGTTCTCTACACTACAGATAGCGCTTATGCGTGAACTAGTTGCTAAATATACTAACATACCTATAACACTAGGCAAATCTCTTTCCTCATTTATGCACGGGACAAAAAAGTTCGTTGTAAATAGAGGTAAAGATGTTGCAAAGGCTGGTACAAAAACCATAAAGACTATCTATGAAGGTGCGGGTAGAGTACTAAAAGATCTACCTGGTATGTTAGCCGGTGGTAAGAATATCGTAAAAGAATTATTGCCGTCAGCCAACACTCTTAAATCTGGCGCTAAACTTGTATGGGATAGCGTGTCTGGTACATTTAAAAAGGTCAGTGGTGTTATAAAGGAAAACTTCCCTAAGGCGCGTAAAGGCATTATGGGTGCTGGTAAATGGACGCTCGATAAACTTAAAGAGAATCCAGATCTAGCCATAGGCGGATTACTGGGTGGTTTATTTGGAGGTATACCTGGCGCTGCTATGGGTGCTGCCGCTGGTGGCGTTGTAGCCAAACTTCGTAAGGCTGGGTTGCCTAGTATTAAAAACCTATTTGTCAAATACGTTGATGTATATGAAAAAGGTAAGCCCATAGATCCAGGTAAGCCTCTACTAAGTGCTGTAAAGCAAAAAGAAGGTGTATATCTTGCAAATGGTAAGAGACTAAAAAACTCTTGGTCTATAACAGAACCGATATTTGGTGCAAAAGATGGTGTTGCAGACTTGGATGCGGCACTAATAACACAAGATCAAATCAATGCCGGACTTGTTGATGTAAATGGCAAGTTACTTACTAAAAAAGGTAAAGAGGACGAAGCTGAGAGTAGTATTGGTGTACGGACTGGTAGCACTATTATAGATAGTCTTGGTTATATCTATAAAGGTATGATGGGGCTACTCTTTGGTGCTGCTAAGAAAGTAGGTAGTGCTACGAAGACTATTCTTGGTAGGTTATTTGGCATAGAAGGCTCTGATATAAAAGAATACCATAAAAGTTCGTTAGATTATCTACGCATAATAGCAGATGTTATATCTCACTCTAGATATCTAGCTGTACGTAAAATTAAAGGTGATAAGGATGGAGATGGTGATAGAGATGGATCTGCAAAAGATCAAGAAGAAAATATAGACAAAGATAAAATTACTATAGATTCACCAGATGGCGATCCTGATGATGGTGGCAAGACTGGTAAGAATGGCAAATCATCGAATGGGCTTGGTTGGTTCGATATCGTTATGGGTAACGCGATAATGTCTGGTTTCAAAAAAGCTCTATTGTGGTTTTCGGGTAAGATAGGGTTGACCAAGTTAATAGCTTCCATAACCGGCAAAGGTGCTTTGGCGGCAATAGGAGGAAGCACAGCAGCAACAGCAGGTGGTATTATTACAGCTGGGACTGTTGGATCATACGCGACATATAAAGCTCATACAGCCTCTTGGAAAATGATAGATGATAACGATGCTATACGTGAGAGGTTAGGGTTAGATAAGAACGAAAAGATAACTTTAAAACATAGGCTACTTGCATCGACTGAAGCTGGAGCTGGTTCTACTAAACTTAAATATATCAACCCAATATATTATTTGTCAAAGAAAGCTGCCAATATGACAGCCAAACAAGGGCCACCATTAACAGAGGCACAAATTCAATACTTCAGAGATCGTATACAAACAGCTATCAATGAAGGCGATAAAGGTGCTTCAGATATACTAGATAATTTTAATAGAGCAGTCAAGGATGAGAATTGGCGATATGCTAGAGAAGTATCTGGTATGACTGATAAGACTGGTGGCATTATAAAATCTGATATAGATAAAACTAAACGTAGTTTTAGTACAAGACTAGATAGACATGCTGCTGAGGATACCTCAAAGCTAGGCCAAAGATTTACACTTATACGAGATGAAATAGATAAGTCAATGAATAATAGTGGTGTATTTTCTTTTAAGAAAATAGCCGGCCTTAAACAACTACGAGATACTCTTATGAATCTTAGCGTTGCTGAGATTACGGAGGAGACCTTAGATAGCATATCGGCAAAGTTGAAAGAACTAGATTCAGAAGCGGATGCTAGTGATGCCGCATTAGGTAAAAAACTAGAGCTAGAAAAAGAGAAACAAGATCTTATAGATAGACGAGAGCGTCTATTAGACTCTATTTCTATTAGCAAACAGAAGCTTGAAAAAGATGGCGATTATGATCGTGCAGCCAGAATGGCTATGTTAAAAACAAGAGTTATGGCTATCACTCTTGACGAACTTACCTCAGATATTCTAGATAGTTATGATAAAGAATTAAAGAAGATAGATAAAAAAGCTATAGCTTCTTCTCAGGCGTATATGGATAAAGAATCCGGTGAGAAAAGAGATAGTAAATTAGCGGATCTCTTAAAGAGAATAGATACTTGGTTAAAAGGCCGCGCGCCTGGTAGTAGAGGCTACAATTCAATGGTTCGGTTACAGAAAGAAGCTAGTAAAGCAGGAGATGAAGTAACCGATGAATATGTAAAAAATCTAAATAAACAATTCAATGGTATTAATAAATTGGCAATTAAATACTCTTGGACTGATGAAGGTAGAGCAGAATCTGATGCGATCCATAAGGGTACATTTGTAGATAAAACTGATGGCGAGGTTCCTGATAAACCAGAAAAACCTACTGGTGAAGTAACTCTAGAAGAGTCTGCTATAAGCTTTGATAAGTATGGCATACCTATTGATAAAAGGGTTGGCTCTAAACATAGTGTAGATATAAATGCAACTAAAAATGGTAGTATTGTTCATACTCATCCAAATAATACTGGACTATCAACTGCTGATATAGAAGCAGCCATATATGGTAAGTTACGTAATATATCTGCTGTTACTCCAGATGGCACTGTACAAATGTTTGATACAAAGTCAAACGAAGTAAAGACAGTAAATAGTAAGCAACAGGAAACCGCTCCTGCAAATGTTGATACTACGAATATAGAACTTGGATTAAACAACATACATATAGCAGAGAATACACAGGTACAACAGCTTGATACGGTAATACAAAAGCTAGAACAGTTGATAGCTGTATTAGTAGACTCTAAGGTGGCTGTAAATAAGAGTATAACAGATGCGTCAATTGCAACACTAAATGCGTCTGTTGCATTATCTGACAAAGCCATAAAGCAAGCTACAACTAGACGACCTAGTGTTAAGACTATGCGTGAATCAGAGTTAAATATCCTTAAGCCAACACAGGCTTATTAATAGGAGTATGCCATGAGTAAAGATGCAGATAGTCTACAATTAAGTAGAGTTATATCTAGTTGGTCTAAGTGTCCATATGGTGTAAGACTTCCAGAAGATCCGGGGGCTTTATTCGCCACAATACTTGAACAAGAGGCCTATGGAATAGGTGCTGATACAGTACCAGCAGAACAGAAACAATATTTACAAGGATGGTTTGCAGCACTAGCAACGAAACCATCCGAGACTGATCTAAAAACAACAGCTGATAATAAACATGAAGACTCACCGGTCCTCGATGATTTTCAGCTGTACAATATGCCAAACTATACAGATACTAGGGTTGGTGGCAACGATGCAATCAATCCGTATTGGCAATTTAATAGAGATGATGATATTGTACCTAACATGCTTGAGATACCAGGAGTTCCTGGTACTAGCGAAGAATATGGTATGGGTCGTGTGTATTCTGAGCGATATGATTCTAACCAACAGATTCTATGGCTAAGTATGGGTGTTGCGGAATACACCGACCTTATTAGTTTCTATATGGACTCCGGTGATGCTAGTGCTGCTACTACAATGTTAAATGGTACAGTACTTGGGCTTCCAGGTAAAATATTAAGACTTGCTATAGATGGAACAATATGGGCGTTTACATTCCCAATACAAACCGGCATGTGGTTTTTTAAATGGATAAGTCGATCAGACATGTCCAGAGTAACTAAATACTACTGGTTTAATCCATCTATGACGCTATACTACGAGATGGTTAACTCCATGCTAAGCTATCTAGCAGTAGGCATGGGGTTATACCCATCCATATTAAGACGACGTATGGATAGTACAAAGATGCTAACAGAAGATACAGCTGTAGCCGCATCTAGTGAATATTCTACTATGGTAGATGCCTGGGGTGCGGCCACTAATAATGTAAAATTTGATCCTAAGGAATCTGGTATACCTGAGATACTAAAAGATGGACCGGATATCTTTGTGATCATTAATAGACGTGCTAAGCTATTTGCTGCTAATAGGACTAATATAACAACACGACAGATGCTAGAAGCCTCTGCCAATGTTGAGAAGATAAAAGATAGATTTACCGGTGAACACGGTAGGTATAAAATGGAAGAAAAAAAGAGCATAGATGGCAGTCCTGCAAAATGGATATGGAATAAGATATCAACAACTACTAATAACGCAATGTCAGCTTTAGATAGACCAATAAAGAATGCTTATTCGTCTATGAAAGAAACAATGTTCGGTGCTGGGGATTTCGTTGGGTTTAAGATCGAACGTTCATCCAATGCCTCAGAATCTGTTAGTAATGACACAGGTCCTTCAGCCATAGCTCAAACACTTAATAACATCTCAGAGACAGCAAAAGAAGACTATGAAAATAGCTTAGGTGGTAACAATCTTCTAAAAATGGCAAATGCTCTTACTAAGGGAGGGAAAGAGGGATTTACAGGATATCTTAAACAGGCTACAGCAAGAATGGCGACAGGGGCGGTATCAGCAATAGGATTTGGTGATATTGGGTCCATTATAACAAATGGTAATGGTTTTCTTAACATACCAGATGTATGGAAAAATAGTAGCTTTAGTAAAAGCTATTCATTCTCAATAGAACTAAACTCTAGGTATGGTGATCCTATATCTATATATCAATCAAATTATATCCCTATGACTATGCTCTTAGCAACAGCATTACCACGGTCAGTTGGTACAAGTATGTATACGTCGCCATTTCTAATAAAGGCATATTGTAAGGGACAGTTTGCTATACCTTGTGGAATTGTATCTAGTCTAGATATAACTCGTGGTAAAGAAGAACATGGATGGAACAATACTATGCTACCAACTAGTATATCTATTAGTCTAAGTATTAAAGACTTGACTCCTGCTATGTTTCTTGGTATGGGTGATATTGGACTATTTGATACCTTTTCACGAAATGAGGCAATGCATGAGTATCTAGATACTCTATCTGCATTGGGTATATCCGAACGTAAATTCTTACTACCACAAATGATAAGAAAGGCAAGCGCGGCATTACTAGTAAAAAGAAACACGATATTTAGTAGCACATACTGGGGGTCTCGTATGGGTAGAACTGGTCTAGCAAGAGCAGTTGCCTATATAGCGCCATTCGGAAATCATGACAGTGGCGACTTAAAGTACAATGCTACAACATGGAAGATGTAAATTTATAATGTTGATGTAGACATTATATGTGTGTGTGCCCCAATGTTAAACAAACGCAATTAAGGAGTTTTACTATGAGTCTATCTATTGGTCTTGAAGCATTGAATCATGGCGTTGCTGTTACCGGTAGCTTTGAAAGCAACTATGCTGATTTCATGGAGTCCTATGCTACACTACAGGACGCTGCTCAAAAGGGTCTTGATCTATTCTGTGCACTAGAAAACATTAGTGCTGTTAAGAAGACTGTAAAACAGTTTGGTTTTACTAAGTCTATGGAATCTCTTATTGGCCATCAGCTCGGGTCCACTAAGGTCAGTATCTCAACAGAAGCTGATACTGTGACGCGCAATCTCTGGGAGAAGATCGTTGATTGGTTTAAGCGGATGTGGCGTCATGTCAAAGACTTCTTTGCCAAAATGTTTAACACCCGTCGTGGCCTTATGCTAAAGCTTAAGGATATTAAGGCTGGTAAATATTCTGTTAAAGATGCTAATAAATCGTTCGATGGTTGGAGTGAGACTCAACTAACTTCGGCGGCCGCTGCCATTAAAGCTGCTACTGCCACGAGTGAAAAGCTAAGTGATATCCCTGCGCTAAGCTCCCAGAAACTTGCTGATGCTGGGATTGCCGGGTATGCTACACAATGTCTTGCTGCTCTAGAAGGCATGGATGCCGCTGAAAAGACTCTTCTTGCAGAAATCAACAAAGGTCTTAAGGTAGCCCAGACCGGGCTTGGTAAACCAGACGCAGACATTGATGCGGCTCGTGAGCTAAAAAATTCTAGTGCTGGTATTGTCAAAGATATATCCAAATGCGTGGCGCTAGCCTTCCGTTGTGCCAAGAACTTTGTCAAGTACGTTAAGAAGGGTTGATGATATAAATTTAATCGTCTAACCGACACACCAGGGTAGCTCCTAGGAGCTACCCTGGTGTTTGTCTTATCTTTTTTTTAAGTATATATTACAACTATGTGTGTACTTTTGTTATAGTAATAACCATACCATAGCGTTAGCTATAAAGGAGAACTATATGGATGCTACTAGGGATTATAAGTCTGAGTTTAAGGCTGATGTAACAGCCTCAGAGATAGTTGAATCTAATATGAATACATATGCTAGACATGTTCTATTAGATAGGCTTCCTAATCATATTGATGGATTTAAGTTAATTCATAGACGAATACTCATGGCACTTGGTACTACAGAAGATAAGATAAAAGGTAGTGAACTTATCGGTAAGGTTATGGGTACATATCATCCACATGGTGATGCTAGTATCTATGACGCCATAATACGCCTGGCACAACCCTTTAATCAAATCAGTCCATTTGTGAAAGTCATTGGTAATGTTGGCGACTATAGCGGTGAAGAAGCCGCTGCTCCACGATACGTTGATGTAACTTCATCCGAATTTACACGTGACTTGTTCTTTACTAAGACTAACATGAAGACATTAACCTATATACCATCTGAGACTGGTAAAGGTGTAGAACCTGCATACTTTATTCCTGTATTACCTACGGCTCTTATAACTGGAGCACACACTATCGGTGTAGGTGTAAAAGCTATTATACCTTATCTAGAACTTAGTAATGTATGCACTCTTGTCGAGAAGTATGTAGCTATGCGTAGAGCAAATCCTATACACTTCACAAAGTCACTTGGTACATTATCTAAATACCTCATACCAGATGTCCCATCACACTCACTACTACGCAATGAGAAAGAACTAGTTGCTAAATATACTACTGAACATTTTGAACATAGTGTAATGATGGATGGTATTGTAGATATATATCCAGATTGTATACATCTTAGAACCATACCATATGGGAGATGCCTTAAAGATGCTCTAGGTAAGATAGAAGGAATGTTCAGAACTGCTAACTTTATATCAGCTAGCTTTCAAGAAGTTAGCGATGTATCATCTGGTTTTGAATATGGTGATATTAAGTTGACTCTTAAGAGAGGACTTGATCCATTCTCTGTACTAGATGAACTGAAGAAAGCTACATGGTTTACTGCTAAACAAGGCTATCTATGGAACTTCACAAATCAAGATGGTTCGCTATTAGAGCTTAACCCATATCAGATTATAGATATGTGGTACAGAGAACGTTGTCGTAGTATCCTAGGCGATCTAAAGTATACTCGTGATACACTATTTAAACAATACAGACGACTTACTGCTCTTATTGTTATAGCAGATCATACAGACGATGTTATAGCTATCTTTAAGCAAGCTGCTAATAGAGAGGCTACCATAGCTCCACTATGTTCAAGGTTTAAGTTAACAGAGAACCAGGCCAAGTATCTAGCATCATTACAGATGCAACAGATAACTAAGCAAGGTAAAGATGATTTACTTAAAGACCTTAATGATGTAAAGAATAAGATCAAGGAACTTCAAACAAGGTTCTCAGATATAGATAACATCATCATCGGCGATGCGCACTATATCAAAACAAAATATGCACCGACAACAAAGAGACGGCTTGTGTATCCGTCATTTATTGGTGCTATAGAGATACCTAACTCTGGGTTTATTCAGTATTCGTCATTAGATGAACTTAGCAAGTTGGAGAAACGATGGGTTCGTAGTGACTTTAAAATACATGGATATCCAGTTAACCATTCAGGGATGCATGTCAGAACCGATACTAGTATAGTAACTGACGATGTTATTGCACATCCTAAGGAGTTTAAAGCTACTGCGATATATGCATTTAAGTCCAAGCCAAAACATACTATACATCTCGGCAACGGAACGATATTCAGAACATCGGAGATTTTCTTCTCTGACGAAACGGAACGTAAAAGTATACCTGTATATGACGAGTTTATGGCTCTAGATTCCAAAAATAAGCTAGTCCAGTATAGAGCTACTGACATAACAAAAAGGCTATCTAATTCAGCAGAAGGGATCAAAACAAATATCACATATATATCCTCTTGTTTTGGAGAATATGGTGTAGTTGTATTTGTTAATGAATCTAAGCCGAATAAGATCATCTTTGAACTGGTTAAAGCTGGTTCGAATATGCAATTTCCAGGAATAGGCGCTATTTACATATATGGTATATTTAAACCATCTGATCGTGTTGTGTTCAGTATAAAGCCAACACACAGTTTTAGATGTTCAATAAAGCACCTATACATTCCTATGTTATCGGATGTGATGATGAACGATAAACGTATTGAGTGTTTGTTAAGTACAAAACGATTTTCAAATGGCGTAAGACTTAAGCCAATCGATAAGTCATCTGACATATGGGGTTGTGATTCCAGGTTTTAAGTAGTAGAAATATGTCCCGGTAATTCAGACGGATAGAATAACTGCCTTCTAAGCAGTAAGTCGCAGGTTCGAGTCCTGTCCGGGACACCATTATAAACAGAGAAAGGGAACCAGTATGAGCGTATGGAGAGCATCTGAAATAGGAACTAGGGCTGGGTTTTGTAAGCTTCTTGCTCGCATGGCTAACAATCCAGTCAATTCACTATCAGCCGAGTATAGTGAAGAGCTTGGCAAGTACATTAGCAACACTACTATACAAGATATTGGAAAGAAGTATGGCGTTGTTGTCTCTGTAAAAGAAACCGGCGGACTCACAACTAGTCTTGATATTGAGATACCTGCAGAGTTTAGAGACAAAGACACTCCAGCAAGTATTTCGCTTAGTGTTAGTGTACAGGAGTATAACCTCAAGTTCAATATCCGCGAACTAGGCAAGAAAAAATAGTACCCATATACCACACAGTGATAGGATATTATCCTATCACTGTTGGTTATCTTTTTTTTGCTATATGCATTTTATGTCACACACTATTAACCCTATAAAGGAGAATCTATAATGTCTACAGCAGGAAAAAACTGGTTAGTATATATTGGTATTATGACTGAGTCTACTACCAAATGGAACCAACGAGAGTTTCATATCTATATATCTGAATTAAGTCCCTTTCATGATGGTGATATATCCCCAGAGTATGTCAACATACCTGTATGTATAAAAAATCTAGCCACAAAGACAACTGAGTCTAAAGATATTAAAGTAACGAAAACAGTTAAAGCTGATTACTTTGGCGTAGAAGCATCCAGGTCAGTACCAACCATGGTTAAAGGTCAACAGGTTATCGTGCTTAACTATGGTAACACAGACAAGTATTACTGGATACCATTAGAACGGGATGATAATCTGCGTACATTTGAACGAATCAGAATATCTTGTGCTGATATTGCAGCAACAAATAAATCACCTGTTGGTGATCCCAATGACATAGAAGCTAGAAAAGCAACACTAACAGATGACACCACGTATTTTATTGAAGTAGATACTAGGGATAAGAAGTTGATAAAAATATCTACATCCGATAGTGATGGAGAACCGTGGAGATACTTTTTTAAAATAGACCCTGAAGAAAAGTGTATTGAACTATGGGACGAACATACTGATAAGAATACATCTGAACATCAGCTAAGTAACAAGATAAAACTTGAGTCTAGGCCTGCAGACAACATAAAAGGTCGTATTACCTTGCAGAATGCCAGTTCAACATCGATAATACTAGAAGATAAGAATCTCATTATAAATGTACCTGGAAATATGATACTCAATGTAGGTGAAGATATTTTAACAAATGTAGGTCACGATATGTCTACTAAGGTAGGACATGATAAGAATATGACTATTACAAATAACTCTGCAACTATTATTGGTAATAATAATGCTGCAATTATAGGTAATGACGATAGTCTAGATGTAGCAAATAATAAGATTGAAAAGGTAGGTAACAACTATAATGTTGTTACAACCAAGTCGTTCACAGAGACACAGAAGAATAGAGTATCAACAACTGAAGAAGAAGCTAAGTGGACAACAAAGAACTGGACACAGAGTGTACTAGATACAACAAAATTAACTAGTATCAAATATAATATTGCGGTAGATAACTGTACTATAATATCAAAAACATTTACACACACATCAACCAAAGCTACTATAAAGTATACACTATGTCCTAGTATTATAGTGAAGAATCCCCCATCAGATGGAGCTATTAAAGTAAGCAGCATCGTTTAATTTTTGGATAGGATAACATATATTGAAAGGAATTCCCACACCATGAAACACTTATCGAGAGATATCATTAGCTTGATTATTGCTGACTTTAACGGATGGAAGAATGTTGAACGCACCCTTATTGCAACAGAAGACTATGATAGCAGTGTCTTATATGCACTAGGTAGCTTTAATTTCGCATCACTCAATACTGATACTGGCATGCGTGTAATGAAAGATATTCTTAATCCTACAAATGAGATACAAGGTACTGCATCACGATTTAAGAGATTTGTATCTTCATGCATGCTAAAGTATGGAATAGATATGGTAGAAGAATATAAAGCCATGTGTTATACGATAATGAAAAAAGTCTATGGCATATCAGACTCCAGGCTACTTGAACTAGAACGAATCAACGACTGTGCGTGGGTGTGCATTATGTTTACAATAGGGTAAAATAGAACATATATAACAGATGGGAGCATAACCCCCATCTGTTATATACCGACTAGTTACATTTATCCTCGTACTTCGTTATAGTTAGACCTAACCGACACGTATTGTGACCGTAGTTCTTTAATAGTAGTAATATCTGGTATGCGCAATCTAGTTAACCCTATAAAGTCTAGATTAGAGCCAAGCTGATTAATAAGTAATAGTATCCACGCTATCGAAGGGGATAGTCGTTCTTCCAGCATAAAGTCTTCCAGTCGGTATTTCATGCTATTATGTTTAAACGGATCTAACTCCATCCATTCAGATGTTGCCATAATCACATGAAGGTTGTCTCTAACATAGTGTACCCAGTCTGCATCATCGTTACTATACGCAGTTGTTAGACTTTCATACATTTTTTCCAGTGACATACTCGTCTCCTTATTATCTATATATTACATATTACAGCTGTCTCTAATATACAATAGATCTGTATTGTATTAACCATATGATATTCAGCATGAAAGGAAAGGTTGTATGGACAAGAACGAATTTAACAGTGATCTAAATGCTCCGGTGGATGTATTAGGTATACCGGCATTCTTATCTCCTATGTTACATAAGATCAGCACACAGCGTGCTACTATGTTTTCAGCACACGCATCACAGGCTATGGTTATTGATGGGGCTGAGACTCCTCGTATATCTACTGGGTTGGAGATTAAGGTTGGGGAATATGAACTCAACCAGAGTTCACGAGACCAAGACATCCAGATAAAAGAGATAATACCAAAGTTTCGTGGAAATAGTGGCCGTGGCCTTGCTATACATAACCCAATCATCACTGTGGTATATCTAGGTTGTGATGATAACAAAATCGGATATGTGGATATTCCGATGTACACAGAACTAGGCGATGGATTTGGTTATATTAATAAAAGACTAAATCGGCATCTTCTAGTTAAGGATAGTTTTGTTGAAAAAGATACCAAGTTTATATCAGCACCTAACCATGATGGTGAACTATATAACCTAGGAGTCAATGCAACTGTTTGTTATATTCCTGACTGGAATGTATCAGAAGACGCATTCGTTATTAGCGACAGACTTCGTGACAAGTTGGCACATACTGTAATTAACACTATTACACTAAGTCTAAAGGCAGACGATATTCCTTTGAACCTATATGGTAGTGCTGACGATTACAAAGTATTTCCTGATCTTGGAGAAACCGTTAGAGATGATGGTTGTGTTATTGCTTTGCGTAATCATAATAGCTCATCACTGCTATCCGACGTAACAGCAGAATCACTTAGGACACTAGAACCACTACATGATGAAATGCATGTAGCTCCACCTGGTGCTGAGATAATAGACATACAAGTCTTTACTAACCAGCGTAAATATCCTAAGCTTCTTAAGGACGATCTATATGCTCAGATCATGCAGTATCAACAACAGCATCAAGCATATTACGAATCCATCGTTAACCTGTATAACGAGTATTTGAAACTTGGACATAAATTCTCTTCAGAGTTTACTAACCTAGTAACTAGATGCACTATGTTGTGCTATAATAAAGCAGGCAAACAAATGCTGCTTATGAATAAGAAGGAACCAGTAGACTATATTAATTTGAAGATAACTTGGGCTATTCCACGTAACGTAGATAAAGGGTTTAAGATTAGTGATCGTGGTGGCGCTAAAGGTGTTATATCTGACATCCGTAAACTAGAAGATATGCCTATAACAGCTGATGGTATCGTTGCAGATATTCTGATATCTGGCGAATCTCCTTTCAATCGACTTAACGATGGGCAATATACTGAACAGTTCATTAACTATGTAAGTGAAGTAGTAACAACTCGTATTAGAACATCAACAGCATCAGTGGAAGACCAATATAACTATCTATTAAAATATATAGAATTGGTTCGTCCTATATATGCTAAGTTCATACGTCAGTCAACTGAAAACGATAAGGCTGGGTTTGTACAAACAATAAAGACAGACGGTATATACTTCATTATACCACCATTCTGCAAGAATATTGTTCCTGCTACTATTAAACGTATAGCAGAAGAATTAGATATTAGACATCAACTAATAACCTATGCGACCTATGATGCACAAGGCAATAGGATCGTACACCACATTGAGGAACCAGGGCTTATAGGAAGTAAATACATATATCTGCTGGGTAAGATTCCTATCGATTCTGTCAACTGTATAGAATATGGCTATGTGTCTCAATTTGGACTTCCGATTAAACCAGGTTCTAAAACAGTGAAAACACAGTCTCTTATAGGTTCAACTCCATGTCGATATGGTGAAGATGAGACTATGATTCTTTGTATGTCTGTAGATCCTGAGGTTGTTAAACGCATGTATGGAATATATGCCACATCCTCTGAAGCTGCCAATGAAATGCAGTATGCTCTATTAACAGCAAAGAACCCATCAGATCTAGATCATATCAATATGGCCACAAAAGATATTATAAACTCTGATATAGCGATATCACTATTGAAGCATCAGATGGCCGAGACAGGCTATGAGATTGTTCAACTAGATGGAAAGGACTAGTATGGTTGTTTATAGATATGAAGACTACTCCGTACCAGGATTTGTAGATAGTATAATGTTTAATAAGCAGGATGTTGGGTTATGTCGAGTAGTAGTATATCCAAACACTCAGGTAGAGATGCCTGTTAGGGTATTCTTGCTAAATGTTATCTTCTGGGAACCGATTATAAAGTTCGGCATAGTTCCAACAATCAAAGAAGTTAATAGATTTCGCTATATGACAAATACCGCGATATCTAAGATCCATACTCATCTGTATGAACTATTCTTAGACCAACGGCCTAATGATAATCATATGGATTTTGTTATGGAACTATTTCATAACATCGGTCGGTTATATAACTTTGTCAAACTCTATTGTGGAAGTTATATGCCATCTATAGATGATCTTGGTCTTGTCAAGATGATGGAGAATCCAGCACTCAAAAAGTTGGCTGATATAACATTTGATCCTAAGTTAGGTACTAAGAATGCTGAAGCTCAGATGAAACAGATATCACAAGAATTGGTATCACTTCTTGCTGACCCAACTATGGAAAACAATGTATTGTATCCATATATGAAAGCAGGCGTACTTAAATCAAACCAAATACCACAAATGCTTGTGGCTTATGGTACTCGGTCTGATATTGATGATACTACACGTAAGCACATCATTAGTAATAGTACCTTTAGTGGGCTGTCTTCTGTTAAAGACTTTGCTACGGAGTATCTATCCGCAAAGAAGGCAACTTATGCTAACTCTACATCCATTAAGAAGTCACAGTATAATGGACGGAAGATGAAGCTAACATTATCATCACTACCTAGACTATATCCTGGTAGTTGTGGATCTACTAGTACTTTAGATTACCGAATACCAGGGGAGTATAAACATAACTTTATTGAAAAGATTGTTGTAGATAATGGTAGTCCGGTTATTCTTACTCCTGCTAATATAGATGGATACATAAATAAACCAATACATCTCGTTAGTCCATTCTGTTGTAATCACAGAGATGGCGTGTGTGAGCGATGTGCTGGATATGGTCGTGGTAGGCTTATTAAGTATATGCCACCAAATATCCATATAGGACTATTAGCAGCATCTGTCATAGCTTCTATCATATCACAGAAGATTCTATCTACCAAACATCTAACCTCTAACTTTTCTATTCTGTATTCACTACCACAAGACGCAACTAACCTTCTATTTGTATCAGAAGACTCTATCTTCTGGAAAGAACAGTTGCGTGCTAACTTTAAACGGTTAACTGTTCGTGTACCAATAGATGCTATCTCTATGGCTGAAGACATTAGGCTTGACGTATTGCCTATAGCAGAAAACTTCAGTAAGCTAGCGTACATTGAACTGTTGTCAAATGGTGTAGTTAAACAACATATCAATCTTGGTGAAGGAAAGATGCTTCCATATCTTTCTGAAAACACCCTAAGGTATATGAAGGATTATCCAGACTGTGTAGATATTACATCAGACTATGTGGATATCAAACTAGAAAACTTTCAGGTTAACCAACCGTTCTGTAAGTATATCGTTCTAAACGATGATATGTTGGCATACCATACTCGTGTAAGTGCATTCATGAGTACACATATTAGGAATCATACAACGGTTGGTGGGGCTCTAAATGAATTCTCCTCAACGGTGTTTGATAAGAGTAGCATTGACTTCTTCTATCTGGAAATGGTATTGCGGTCATTCAATATATCTGGACCTGATGAATATGCTATTCCTAAGATAGAGGATATGAATAATACTTACTTTGGTGGAATGTCTCATGTCATTACAAATAGAACACTATCTATGAAGTTATCATTTGAACGGCTTGGTGACTATCTAACCATACCATCATCGGTACTTCGTGTACGACCTGCCGGCATGTATGCGCCATTCTACGGAATTGTTTAATAGGAAGGAAAGTCGGGGTAGCATAAAACTACCCCGATATATACACTATGGCAAAACTTCAAATAATAAAAGGAACAACTAAAGCTATACTTAAAATGTCGATAACGCATGAGTATGCGCATCTTATACAATCAGTAACGAAAGATATATTGACAGACTACGAGTGGGATATGCGTAATAATAAGAAAGTTCCATTACGTAGTTTCTCATATTACGATTCGGTAGAAAAAGAACTAAGAATACCCATCAATGGTTTATCTTATATGCTAGTCATGTTGGATAGCGTTGGTGCTGAATATGAGATAATAGAAGAAGCTTGGTATCCAGAGCGAGATATACAACTAAAGATGAGAAGTGATTTCGTTCCGAAAGAAGAACAAATACCTATTATAGACTATCTGTCTAGTAACGATCCGGTTAGAAAAGGGTTAGCAACTGCTACGGGCTCTGGTAAAACTGTATCTTCTATAGCTGGTATAGTTAAATACGGTAAAGCAGCAATCATCATTGTATCGGGTCTACATGAACAATGGATAAGGCAGATTAAACATTTTACGGATATTGGAGATAACATATATCTTATACAGGGCTTTCAGTCTTTAGCTAAACTTATGGACTCTGAGTTTAAGCCGGCTATTATTGTATTTAGTCTAGAAACATTAAGATTATATGTTACTCGTACTGGGCACTACCAATCAGTTCCATCGTTTGATGAATTTCTAAGATACTTTGGCATAGGTGTGAAGATTATGGATGAGGTGCATCTTAACTTTCATGCCCAAACTTTAATAGATCTGAATTCCAATGTGCATAATAACATATATCTAACAGCTACATTTGATGCATCTAATCGCTATACCAAAAAGATATTGGATTTAATCTATCCATCATATATGCGATATGGTGAAGATTCTTTTGCCAGATATATCGATGTGTTCTGTTACAGGTTCAATGGAGAGGTTCCAGAGAAAGCCTGTTCGCTACAGCGTGGCTATATGCACAATAGATATGAACGGTATCTACTTAAGAGACCACATTTTCTTGATAGGTTCTTTAATAATAGAATTATAATCATCTTACAGGAACAATATGTATTGAAACGTGCTCCAGGAGAAAAGATGCTTATATATTTTGCTAGGCTGTCTATGGTAGAGGCTGCCGCAGAATGGCTTAAGAAAGAACTACCTAAATTAAATGTTGTCGTGTATGTTGGTGGGGTAAAAGATAGTGTTATAGATGATGCTGATATACTTGTTACAACTCCTAAGAAGAGTGGTACTGGTACAGATATTAAGAACTTGATATTCGTACTTAACACGGTGAGCTTTAAAACACCCGTAGCAACAGAACAACTACGAGGACGTCTTAGACAGCTCAAAGATGGTAAGACTCCTGTATATGCTGAGCTAGTTGATGTTAATGTTAACTCGCAAGTTAGACACATGATGCATCGGGCTGCGGTTCATAGAAACAGCGCCAGATCATATACGATTGTAAACTTATAATGCTAGTAAGAGGTTGGGACACCCCAACCTCTTACTTATTTTTTAGTGTAGTTCAAACTATTTCATTTATATATAACTATAGTGAGCATAAGGATATAAGTTACATACGTAGCTGCCTATATGCTGTGTATTTAGGTTGAAAGGAACTACCATGAAGAAAGTTATCAACGTGAACGTAGCCATTGAGTTGGATGAAGAAGTGTTGACCCACATGCTGAAGACCGAGAAGTTGAACGCGTGTCGGCGCATCGTGGAATGCATTCCGGAACTCCGGGGTGCGTTGTCGAAAATTGTCGAGAAGAAGTTTTTCTCATCGGGGGTCCGGTCGGCTGTTGATGAGACCTTCGCCGAGGGGTTCTCCTCGACGAAGACCGATGCCAAGGAGTAATCCTTGGCGGTGTCGGCGACCCACCCAGCGTAACAGCTGGGTGGGTATTTTTTTATTTCATACTATTTATATTCATTGTCGTTCTAATAGAAGTCCCATACTTATTTTTTTCATTTGAAAACAATCTTATGAGTCAATAACGTATAAGGAGATTTTACACTATGACAACACATGTTCGTATATCTGGTGCTGGCGCTACTAATTGTAATGGCGACTATGCAATATTAAATGAACTAAAGACTGGTTATGATAGAGTATGGATGCTAGGAGATACATATCGTATCTACTATCATAATGGTTGGAAGATATCTAATGCTGAAGTATCCACTATCTTCTACAAGTTAGTATCAGTTACAACCGATGGTACTACTGAGATAATATCTACGACTGGTGAGGGTATTGAACATCCATGGGATACTGAAAATTGTATATGGGTTTCTATTCAAGCAAACTATAACCCAATACCTTCTGTTTTAGCTATTACTGTAAATGATACTATATCTGAAACCTATACTGAAACAGAAACAGATGGTACTATAGTAACTGTTACTAAAATTACTA